>JACSEG010000178.1_pt1 | contig 12010 bp, 6 predicted proteins | sample 8225521 | NCBI WGS metagenome assembly JACSEG01 (sample SAMN15705060, study PRJNA637333) | viral metagenome | isolation source: viral RNA from sea star tissue | host: Pisaster ochraceus | place: USA:Santa Cruz | collected 2018
TTTAAGATGGGTTTATTTTCTTTGCTTTTAAAATTTACCATCAGTTTCCCATGTTGTTTGTTAGGCCTATTGATAATTCAATTATGAAACAGTGATTTGTTTATTCATTGACATTGAACATACAGTATTTCAAACAGAAATGTTGAGACTCTTTAATTTTGCTCTTTATGTAATAATCAATGAGCTCTCAGATAAAAACTAGATTTTATTTTTCTTCACTTATCACAAATCCTGTTGTACTTTAACCTACAAACAAAACTTATAAAAGAAGCATATACATTTTTTTCCTGTACCCTTTTCAAACTTGCCTTTAATACAATTGCAAAAAAGGGAATGGCCAAGCACATGAAACTTTAGAAGTCTGTTAACAAATTCTATTTTCAGACTTGAAGCTTTGTAATTGCGAGGTAAAACACGGAATTTGGCCAAGCACATGAAACTTTGTATTGTAACTAATAATAGGGTCTTTAAGTTTAATCTCAATCATAAGCACAGGAAAGTTTGTACAGGGTTTGTTCCTCCATGGTTTGTCAGTTTTATAGTAAGGATATCTGATTTGATTAGCTGAAAAGTTGCATATCTCCCCTACCCCTAGTTACAATCATAACCCTCGACCTTGACGCGGTCGTCAGGAGGTAACACAATTTTGCCAACACATTTTTGCCTTTTTGGGGATCAGTTTATTATTTTGCATTGTTGAGTCAATAAACTAAACCTTCCGCTAATTGTGATAGTCATACCGCCGCTCTCTTCTCCCAAAGATCGTAGAGGGGGGCTTTGAGTTTTATAAACTAGTGTAGTATCACAATCACAACTAACTCCGCATGCGTAAAAATGCAAAGTCATGGGTCATACCTTCACGCCGTATTTCTTGCGAGCAGCGCCGACTTTGAAGCCCATCCAGTTGACTACAACCCAACAGAACAGCACTGCGAGTACAACATACCCGTACTCTTGCGGCAAAATCTCGCTTATTGCGGCCATTTTTAAAGACAACGGTTGATTGAGAATAAGATTTTGTTGGTTATGTTCTTCTTAAAGTTCTGCGGCGGTGTGGGGGTGTTTGATCTGATCGGTTCCAATACACCTGTTCTCGCCCTTTGACCTATAACGATGTACCGCGCGCTGGACCGGAGATTTTGTATAGAACGCCAAAAGAGGCAAAAGGTGCGGTAAAAGAATACCGTGAATTATTATTGAGTGTTTGGTGGGCACCAATTGATTTGTGCAAGGTAATATTCCAGTGACTATGTAGAAGGTATAACTTTATGTGGTGTCGGGGGGGGGCGCAGCCATCCCACCCCTGCTCATAAGCCTCACCCCTCTCTTGCCTACCCCAAACTGAGATTTGAAAATCTGCACAATATGAATGCCGATCGATGAATATATGTATTTTGTTAACAAGCACTAATCAAAACCGCATAAAAATAATATTTAAAAAAACAATACTTTCACTTCTAATCCAAGTAGCATACTTGTTCTAGATAATTAATAAATACCATTTTCACAAAATAGTGAACTTGCAGCCAACAATGCATTCGCAGAAATTGACCGTACTGTCGACCGCATGGAGCACTCTACGGCGAATTTCCTTGCATCACAATTATGTTATTTTATGTATTTTATGTACTGTACTGAGTATACAGTGCTAACACACATCGGTGTAAGAGTATAACCAAAACTTAATATTCTTTATCCCCGATGCAAAATTAACATCTATTAAATCGTTGCGGAACCCGCTGCTAAAATATAGGATTCGAACTGCCTCTAGCTACCGGGCAATCTCGGTGGTCTAGTTGGTAAGACACTGCTCTAGAATTGCAAAGGTCGTGGGTTCGAATCCCACCCGAGTAATATGCCTGTGATTTTTTCACAGAACTCGGGAAAGTACTGAGTATACAGTGCTAACACACATCGGTGTAGGGTAAAAACCAAAATTAATATACTTTTTTTCAGTTGACTCATTGAAAACTATTTTATGAGAGGCATCACAAGAAACTTTTTGTATTTTACAGAGATTGAAGGCACGTTTGTGAAAAATCCTTGTATCGCTTAAAAATGTCAATAAGGCAATTTTTAAAATCCAGTCACGGTTTTTACCGTAAACAAGGAACGCATTATCAATGTGTTTGTGTTCTATCAAAATGTCATCAATTTTTCTATAACCATTTTTATTTACACAACTTTGAAGACCAACTAGAGTGTATACTTCTTGACAAGAGAACTAAATATCACCATGACAAATTCGTTACCGTTTTCACGAAGGGACAATTTGTCCCCTGCAGCCAAAAATGTATGTTTGGAGAAAACCGCGTTTGAAGTTATGCTGATTTTGAAATCACTGGTTGGTAGACTTTTTGCTATTTAATCTTTGAAATTTTTACACATCAAGAAAGTAGAGATCCTAAATCATACAAATCTGTTTCCAATTTTGTCTATAACGGTTTAATTAATGAGTAATTATTCAATTAACAAAATGTTCTCTTCGTGAAACTGTGCAAAACGTGGTCTGTGTGCAGCGCGTCGTGTTTAAACGAATTGGCTGTTCGTGAAAAAGCAAAAGCTGGAGCACTTACTTTTTATGCTTTGCCAGGGGAAAAATCCACGCGTTAGAGCAATACACAAATTGGCTCTTCGTGAAAAAAAAAGAAAAAAGTTCTGGCCGTTTGGGGCGCGCGCGTATAACATTGTAGATTGTAGGTCAAAGGTTTTGGCACTTCGTGAAAACGCAAAAAGCTGGAGCACTCGTATTTGGCGCTGTGCCAGCCGTGTCTTCAACGCACAAAAAGGATTTTGGCTCTTCGTGAAAACGCAATTCCAGGTTCTTGAGGTTTTTGTCTTTCACCATCTTAGCATAATTAAGAAACTAGACGACTTTTAGGTCTATAAATTAGTGAATTGTTAGATACCGTTAAACTAAATCGAAACCACGAAAAAAATCCAAATGAGTTTTTTATTGATTTTTTACGATATTGTCTCTTCGTGTAAACGGTGACGAATTGTGCAAGGTATTCCCTTTTCACAAATATCCACCATGTGGATATCAAGGATTTCCTTTTGCAGCCGAATGCAAGGGCTCTATTTTCTTTAATTAACTTTAAACAAGTTTGGCAGGGAGCTTTCTGTTTATTTCCAGTTCACAGAGATTACATATTGCAATCAAAACGCTTTCACTACCTGTGAGTATGCTTTGAATTAAAATTAGAGGACCTTTTGTAATACCAAATGACATCTACCCATAACACTAATGGATTTAATGAACAAGCGTAATATGAAACTAATCTGATGTATCATCTGCCACTATACATAAAGTAGCTGCTGCTTCAGCCATATAATCTGACAAAAAAAAGTGATGGGTTCCACGAGTAACAGGCCCTGCATAGCTGGCTGACTGTACTACAACAGAAAGCATACCTTCTCTGCATCACACTGGTTTAAACATGTTATGTTAGTGGTTTCATATTATTTCTACATAAATCGTGTGTATATTTGCAGTTGCTCTATCCTAATTTAAGTAATACTGTAAAGTAACTCATTACTGACTTATCTATCACTAGATGAGGACCTTCAGCCTACTCCTACGTCCAATCCAAAGAAAAGAAAGAAACCTGGTGTCACACATCAAGAAGACAAATCTGTACAAACTAGAACATATCTGGTAAGTAGGACAATGGTATTGTGATGTTTAAATCCTCAGCTACCACCAATTATTCATTTTGAGCCTTAAGGCCTACTCTAATTCAGAAAAGAAGGTGTTTGTTTATTTATTTTTAAGAAAATTAGATAAATTCTTAATTATGTACTTTTCACTCATATCAACAAATTTGTTTAAATTTGTGAACATTGCAACCCCCCCAAAATAATCCACAAATAAACAAAACAACAACAACAACAACAAAACGTGTTACTAATACATTTTGTAATGCCTACTCCTTTAAGGGCGAGGTTTTCATGCAAAACATACACTGTGTGTGTTAGGCCCAGTCGGTTGGGAATATCAAAATGTTAAGTTTTTACTTATTTTTTGTAAAAAATCAGGCAAACAAAAATTTGCTTGATGTGTTTTTAACCTGGCAACAAGTATCATCTACAGGAGTACTGTATTAACTAGCCGCTTTAGAAGGGAGGTTAATAAAGCCCTTAGTAGGACCCATTGGGTTCACCGATTGGACATTGGTCTACTGGATCCTGATGTTGATTTGCAGGCATTTAGTGTTGAGTTTCAAAATACCTCTTCAGTTAGGTTCAATTGTAAATTTGACAATTTGTTCAAACTGGAAGAACTTCTAGGAGATTTTTTGGATAATCATCAGGTAGGAAACAGCACCAAATATGTGACAGCATTAAGGCAATTTCATCAAAGAATTGTTGCTGTAGAAGTTTCATAGCTGTACACATTAGGTAATGGTGTGTATGAATGTATTTTGTTTATTTTTCTCTATCCTTCATTCATGCAGTGGGTAAGCTTACCCCTCCCCCCCTCCACCCACCCTCAATCCACTTAACTTATTTGGCATACAATACATAGTTCTGTTCAATAGGAATTCAACCCATGTATCTGTGAGAACATTTGTCTCTCTCCTTCTGGGGGTCAGAATCAGTGGCTATCCTGATTGTTGTGTAAACATTTCCAGTATCTTGATTCAGTTTAGTTGGAAAGTCCTAATACAAAAGTAAGAAGACAGTAATAAACCTGGCCAAGCTCGTGGTAAGCATAAACATGGTTAATAAACCACAATGCTGAATAACAGGAATTCTTGCTGTTTGCTGGCTGAGTGTAAAACCCATACCTGTTTGTGTTGTAACTGGCTTTACATGACTAACAGGAACGACTAGAGTTGTGCCATCGTTCCCCATGCACATAAATTGCCGATTAAAGCGATCGATTGTGATGATGGCAAGAGACTGTCCATCAACTTGAACACTGTCAGTGTTGGTGAGGACTGTCATCAGTTGTAGTTGTGTTCTTGATTGTTTACTCCCCAACTGGCATTTTCCATCAAGAATACCTCTTCCTGGAAAAAAAATGCATTGATGACAATAATGCTATGGCCGGGATTTTTTTCGATCTAAATAAGTTTTGGCAGCATGCTATGACCAGTGCCAATAATCCATAAACAAAGAACTTAAAATAACTCAGCACAGTTAGGCCCATTCATATCATCTTGTTTTGATGGCAATAATGAAATAATTATTACACCTTTCTTTTTTATCAGGATTAATTCACAAAGTTGAACAATCTTAAGGGCAAGGTGGACATGAACTAAATCTTCCATAATCTTAGTACAAGATGCAAAATCATTTTTATAAATAATTAACCTAAAGCTTTTTGAACACTTTGAGTGCGTTCCGGTCCTACTATTTTTTTGGCATGTCCTTCTCTAAAAATCTCTATATGATGCACATATCTAATAACATCAAAATGTTTTTTGTGGTCACACTAGTCTCATGTCATGGTTTGCTTGCACACGGCTACATGTATAATTTCACTCTTCCCCTTACACACATAAAAGCACATATTTAAAGCACAATTATCCAAGGACAATTCTAGACACATTATACCTTTATTAATGTGTGTATTCGTTTATAGGCCAATATGAAATTTGTAATTTTTCTAAATATATTTGTACGGTTGTGAGCATGTTGGACGAAGCAAATTTCCATTTTATGGACAATAAACATTTAATTGAAATGAATTAAATTGATAGTTTTCGGTTTCAATTAAACTCTTTCACTGTCTTGTTATCGATCAAAGCAAAGGTTAGAAAATCTCTGACACCGAAAACAAAGACAACAAAAAGGCTGTACTTTCTGAGCCTTTGGACATTGGTGTTGTTTTCAAAATTACTCTTTCTCTAAAAACGAGTAACAAAACATTTTACAAACTCAATCAATTATGCTAAGCATAACAATAAAGATGAATTAATCAAAGATGGAAACAGAACCTCAAAACTCACACTAACAATTCTTAATGCTTCGATGCTATTGACTGCACTATTAACAAATATAAACTGAGGTATTTTGACTATAAAACATCGGGTAAGCAATGATCACACTGAATGACCAAAATGATCTTGACTGGAAAGGATGAAATCATTCAATCTATAAAATCTAATGTACAAATTTTGGTCAAATTATGATACTACTTAAATTGAAAGCTTGCATAAAAAGAACACTGTCAAACCATTAAATACACACTTTAAAAGTAAACTACAAAACCCCAATAATTTAAATGATTTTCTAATTTTAGCATTATGGAAAAGGAAACACGAGAGAGAAAGTAAAAGGGGCATTGAAGTAATTGTAATTGTATCTCAGGTAATCAATGAGTACTTACGAAAAAGTCTTATGGGTATAAATAATATACGATACTGTGCCAATGTTCTAATAAATAGTTAGCATTACTCACGTCTTTTCTGCTCCTCGAGCGGTGAATTCGCCCTCTTCACAGTTTACTTGTTTCACCTTTGCAGCGTCCCACCTCCCTAGCTCATCAATAGCATTCACTCTGCTCGCAACGATGATGTTTTCAGCCATCTTATCAAATTTTGATTTAGCAGCACATATTTTGTATTTTACCAAGGGGAAGGAAACTACATCTTGACAATGGAGTTTTAGCCTGTTACCAAAGTCAACAGGATATGTAGACCTGTCACACCATGGAGCAATCTGTGGTTACACTTTGATACTTCTGTTCATAAATAATACTGAACTTTAGATCACATCACATTAAGCTTAATCTTGAGGGTTTTGTTCTTCAATATTCCCTTTAAACTTTCTATACAAACATTACCAACATAAGTTGTATGATTTTCCACAAACAATTATGATAAGTATTAATGTTTAAACAATGTAGGTCCCATGGTCCCACACACCATAGATAGTTCCCAATGGACGCCATCTTTACAGGCAAATTGAATTTTGGCTTGCAGGCGCGTCAAGCGCTCAAATTATTAATGCAGGCGCGCTGTTCACTAACCATGAGCAATGAGTTTTGTGAAATGTACGCGTGCTGCACGGCGTTCTCACGCAAAACGCATGACTGTGTGTTCCAAAATGCCCGTAAAGATGGCCGATTTACGTCATATTGCAACGTCATATTGCAACCTATATATACATGTATTCCTGCACTGGTCAGTGATGCCCAGAAGGCAATGGTGGAAGACACACCAACTTGTTTATAAAAATCCTCATTAGGCTTTCTAAACACTTTTATAGCCAGAGGAGTTTTGTGGTGAGCAGCTTCTGCTTGACTGCTCTTACAAAGGAGTACCCCATTAGGTTGGTTGTACCCCACCTGCCCTTTGACAAGTGGGGTAACCGACTCAGATTTTTTAATGGAGTGTTCATGTAATGTCTGTCTGGCTTAAAGGGCACAAACATTATTGGATATGACTGGAACGTCTAATTCTTACGGGCAGTGTGTTGAAAACCAAAAATTACATCAAACGTTTGCTTAATATATATATTCGCAAAATGTCCAGACCGGCCGACGCTCTTTTGTAAGGTGAAACCACAGTCAAGTATCACATGCAGTAAACACAGTCAGAACGTGGGTCTTAAGATTCACAAATGGTTGAAGCTGAGAAAATGAACAGTTTGGGGCAACCGTTCGACGGTTCCCATACCGTTTCTATTTGGACCGCGCGCCTAAGTACAGGAAAAGCAAATTGTCTTAAACCAAGCGCGAAGAATGGTTCGGGTACAGGGATAGCAAACTGTTTAAATATATTCAAGTAGATTATGTCAGGTACAGGAAAAGCAAACTGTCTTAAACTATGCTAGTGGTACATGAATAGAAAACTGTCTTAACTATGCTAGTAGATTGTGTAGGATACATGTCCCCCTCACTTTTTAGACTGGAGGGGACAGCATATCAGATGTCCCCCCACTTTTTGATTGACTGTTCGTTAGAAATATGCAACAAAATATAAAAATATACACCATTTACTTGATGTAATATTTCATTACAATTTTTGTTAAAAGAATAGCGAACAAGCGGTGAAATGTTTTTTCATTTTTCTGATGGACCACGCGCAGAATGGTATTTTGGGCCTATTATGTAAGCTGTATTTTTTCAAGACTTGCTCGCCCGTCCCCCCCACTTTTCAGTAGCGATCGACGCCCTTGTTATCCTTTGCTGCTCAATTCAAGCGGAAAAGAGGAGGGGATAGAATTTTGTATCCCTTGAACCTCAAACCTGACAAAATGTGCAATATATTGATAACAAATAACTGGAATTATAAATTTTTAATTTGTTAGCCTAGAAAAATATGATTGATTCGTAAAATTTGGAGCATGTTTTTCACAATTTGGAGGAGAAAATGGTAAAAGAAAAATTTGTTGCTTTAAATTCCTGTTTCGATAGCAATTTTCGGACTATACTGAAATTTTAAGCTGTAAATTTGAAAAATAACCAAAAATTAAAAAATGCAGTTAAAAATGAACCTGTTATAAGCAAACTGTCTCAAACCAAGTGCGAAGAATGTGATGCGTACAGGAATAGAAAACTGTCCTAAACTATGCTAGTAGATTGTGTCAAGTACAGGAGCTGCAAACTGTCCTAAACCAAGCACAAAGAATGATTCACGTACAGAAATGAATAGCAACCTGACCTAATAGATTGTGTTGGGTAGAGGGAAAGTAAAATCTTACCAAGCACATATAATGATTTGGGTACTGGAATAGCAAACTTTTTAACTGTCTTAAACCATCGAGGAAGAATAATTTTGACAAAGGATAAGCAATCTGTCTTAATCTATGTCTTAATCTAGTAGATTGCGTCAGGTGCAGAATAGCAAACTGTCTTTACTTTGCTAGTAGATTGTGTCAATTACAGGAATAGCAAACTTACTTAAACCAAGCGTTAAGAATGATTTGAGTAAAGGATCAGCAAACTGTCTTTAAACCATGCTCATAGATTGTGTCAGGTACAGGAATAGCAAACTGTTTACAACCAATGGTTAGAAAGAGGGGGTTTGAGTGCAGTCCACTAAAGTCCCCTTTTCTAAGGAAATGGTAAAACTAAGCGGGAGAGAATGATTGAGGAACAGGAATAGATAAGTGTCTTAAAGTATTCTAGTAGATTGTGTCAAGTACAGAAAAAGCAAACTGCCTTAAACCAAGTGTAAAGAATGATAGCAAACTGTCTTAAACAATGCTAGTAGATAGTGTCAAGTACAGTAACAGCAAACTCTTAAACCAAACACGAATAATTATTCTAGTACAGGAATAGCAAACTGTCTTAAATTCTATTAGATTGTGTTGAGTATAAGAATAGCAAACTGTCTTAAACCAAGTGCAAAGAATGGTTCAGGTCCAAGGATGGGAAACTGTTTCTATCTATGCTTGTAGATTGTGTAAGTACAGGATTGGCAAACTGTCTTAAACCAAGCGCGAAGATTGATTTGAGTACAGGAATAGTAAACTGTCTTAAAAGATGCGGCTGTCTTTGGGGCTCCCGATGTTGAGTCCTTCAATAATTATCCCTTGTGAAGATAATTCAACTCTTAAACTCTTCAAGAGACAATGTTTTCCAGTCCCTTATAACTTGCCACCTAAATGATTATTGAACTTTCAAAACATTCACCAGCCGATGTTATTCTGTCCTTGGTCTTCTTTGAGGCTCGTGCTGTCGAATCCATCAAAATTTAACCGATGTGATGTGTTGTCAACATTAAAATTGTTCCCGAGCCAATGTTAGGATGTCTCAGAGATTTCTCTCAACATTATGTTGTCCTGTCCTTCATAATTTGCCACTTTCAAAATTGTTCCATTCTCAAATAAGGCCAAGCCAATGTTGTGCTGTCTTTGATTTTCTTTGAGGTTCATGTGGCTTAGTTCTTTAAAAATTAAGCACTCTTATGATTTTAAACTCTTAAATTGTTCATGAAATGTTGTGCCATCTCTTCAGTTTCTTTAAAGCTTTTGTCCAGCCCCTCATTACTTATAGCACTGTAATGATTGTTCAGCTCTCAAATTATTCACCAGCCAATGTTGTGCTATCTTTGTTGGTTTTTTTACTCTTATTGTATAGTCCCTCAAAATCTTAGAGACATAATGACATTTCAACTCTCAATTCACGAGGCAATGATGTGTGGTCTCATCATTTCCTATAAACCTACCTTGCCATCTTAATGATGGTAATTTTTCATTAGTTGTGTAGCCTTGTTCATTGATTCAACTCTTTAATTGTTCATGAAACAATTTTCTGCCGTCTCTTCAATTTCTGGAAAACCCATGTTGTGCAGTCTTTCATAATTTGCCATCGTTAATGATTGTTCAATTCTCAAAATATTCACCAGCTGATGTTATAATGTCTATCTTTTTTTTAAGGCTCTTGTTGTATAGTACCTCCAAATATAAGAGATGTAAATATTTTTCTCTTAAACTCATTTTGTTCTGTCCCTCATAACTTGCCACCTAAATGATTGTTGAACTTACAATTATTTTTTTAGTTGATGTTATGCTGTCTTTGGTTTTTCTTTAGGCTCATGTTATCTAGTTCCTAAAATTAAGCACTCCAATAATTTTCTACTGGAATTGTTCATGAGGCAATAGTGTGCCGTCTCATCATTTTCTTCAAACATAATGACATTTGATAAATAGTTTTGTTACCCTGCGCAATGTTTTTCAACTCTTTATGGGTTCACAAAACAATGCTGTGACGTCTCTTCAATTTCTCAAATCCTCATGTTGTCCAGTCCCTCAAAACTTGACCCCTTAATGATTGTTCAACTCTCAAAATAATCTCAAGCGATGGTGTACTGTCGATGGTTTATTTTAAGGCCTGTGCATTGATTTTCAACTTTTTTATTGTCCATGAAACACTGTTGTGCCATCTCTTCAGTTTCTTGAAACCTTGGATTGTCCAGTCTCTAATAGTTTGGCACCTAAATAATCTTTTAACTCTCAAATTAGTCACAAGCCGCTGTTTTGGTTATCTTAGGCTCTTATCTTGTAGTCCCTATTCAAAATTTTGAATTTAAGTGCTCTAAGGATTTTGTATTCCTATTTTTTTTACAGCCAGTGTAATATCAAGTTCAGCGTGGAATGCTTTTTTTTGGACAACTATGCATCTCTCCTTCTTTTTCTCAGGTATGTTGAAACATGTCATTTCTTTTTAGTTCTTTATCCATGCGAAAATATTTTGAGTCATTTTGTCCTTGAGACAATGTTGTGACATCTCTTAAATTTATCATAACCCCATGTTGTCCAGTCCCTCATAACTCAGCATCTTAGTGTAATATTCAACTGTTGTGCTGTTTTTGGATTTCTTTTAGGCTGTTATTGTGAAGTCCTTCAAAATTCTAGACATGTAATGATATTTCAACTCCAATATTGTTCACAGGCTAGTGTTGTTCCATCCAATTATTTTCTTTGAACTTCATTTCGTCTAGTCCCTCATAATTTGCCTCACAACTTGTCCCTCATCAACTTCATGATTGTTCAACTCTCAACTAATTCACAATAAAAAGTTGTATTGTTTTTTGTTTTTCTTTGAGGCTCCTGTTATCAAGTCTATCAAAAATTAACCCTTGTGATGATATTTCAACTCTTAAAATGTTCAAGAACCAATGTTGTGCCTAGTCCTGTATATCTCGACACCGTATTGATTGTTCAACTTTCAAATTATTCCCAATCCAATGTTATGCGGTCCTACTTTTTTTTTATACTTTAGGTTGTCTTGTTCCTCATAACTTGCCACAAAAATGTTTCACACATAAATTATTCATGAACTGATGTTGTGCTGTGTTTTGTTTTCTTTTTTACCCTTATGGTATAGTCCCTCAAAATCTTAGAGTTGCAACGATATTTTGACTCTAAAATTGTTTACACGCTTATGTCGTGCCATCTCATCATTTTCTATGAACCTCATGTTGCCCTTATTTCCCTCATAACTTGCCACTGAAATGATGTTCAATTCTCGAAATATTCTGAAGCTGATGTCCTGTGTTTTATTTTTCTTTTAGGCTCTTGTTGTGAAGTCCCTAAAAGCAAAATCCAAACA
>JACSEG010000179.1_pt1 | contig 11955 bp, 13 predicted proteins | sample 8225521 | NCBI WGS metagenome assembly JACSEG01 (sample SAMN15705060, study PRJNA637333) | viral metagenome | isolation source: viral RNA from sea star tissue | host: Pisaster ochraceus | place: USA:Santa Cruz | collected 2018
ATCTAATACACCTGCACTTGTTTTTGAAGTTGTTAAAGCACCTTTCCAAACTATTGCTCCATCTACTTCAAGTTTCTCGGTTAAAGAAGTTTCATTTATCCCTACGTTTCCTGCAAAAGTTGAGTTTTGAGAATTATCTATTGTTAAGGCAGTTGCATTAGTGTTAGTTTGAAATATTAAATTTGTTGCTGTATTATCATAATGAATATTTGCTTTTATTGTGTTACCACTTGCAAATTGTAAATATGGGTCTTGATTATTTGTTGACCCTGTTCCACCTGAATTAGCATCTATTTTTATAATAGCATTATCATTTGTGGATTGTATATTTAATAAAGTATTTCCAGATTTACTTACAGTTACATCTCCTCCAAAAGTTGAAGTACCTGTTCCACTTACTTCTAAAATTCCTGCAATTACTGTATTTCCACTTGTAGCATTTACTGTAAACTTATCTGTATTTACTGCAAAGTCTCCTGTAACTGAAGCTCCTAGTGTTGTAGCTAAAGAACCTGTAACTGTTAGAGCCGTTCCACTTTCTGAAACTATAGAGTCTCCTAGTGTGTTTGCAGTTGTCCAAACAGGAAGGTTTCCTATACTACCTTGTCCGTCTACTTGACTATGATCTAGTTTTGACCATCTGTTGTCAGCATCTGCTATAACCCAGTCTCCAATAGACCAGTCTGTAATTCCGTTTAAGTTTGTTGTTCCTGCGTAGTTTACTACATAGTATTGTCCTTGTTGAATAAAAGGACTTGCATCAATAGTATAAGCTTCACTGCTTAACATTATATCTGCGTCTAGTGATAACTGCGTATTACTGTCTATAACCGTTACTAGAGCACTTTGACCGTCTACTTGGTTTATTACTTTGTCTCCTATTGAAACTGTAACGTTAAAGTTTTGACTAGTGTCTATTAATTTATTTGCAGCTTGTCCTGTTGTCGTTCCTTGGTCGACTTCTCCTCCTCCACTTGTTAAAGTAGGTGTGTTAGTGTCTGCGTCCCAACTTCCTTTGAATATTAATCCATTAGAAATAGAACTAACTTGAGACTGTAATTTTCCGAAAGCCTGTAAGATAGTATCTGAAGCCTGGATATTTCCTGCAGAAGGGGTAGGTAGTCCTGTTAATACTTTTGCTGTAACTGCTGAATTTAATAATGTTACTGAACCAGATACGTTTCCAGTACCGTCTACACTGCTTATAGTTCCTGTAGCTTCATTAGTTAAAGACAAATCTCTTGCTGTTTGCCACGCTGTGGCTGTATCTGCATTTCCTGTAAGGTCTCCAGTTACATTTCCTTGTAAATTTCTGTGTACTGTACTAGGTAAACTAAATGTAGTAGTTTGACCACTTACTGCAGTTGTTACTTGGTTTGTAGTTCCTTGTAAAGTAAGAGTTTGAGTGTTAAGATTTACGTCTCCAGTTCCTGTGTCTCCTGCTATGTCCAAGTCTGAAGCTGCGTCTAGTACATCTACGTAGGCAGTAGTAGCAACCTTAGTACTATTGTCTCCTGCTGTTTGAGTTATAGCTGTTGAATTGTCAGGAAGATCAACACCTGTAGAATCTAAAGAAACTGTTAAAGATTGACCTGAAGCACTTGTAGTTATTTCGTTACTTGTTCCTTCTATTGATAAAACTTGAGTATTTAAATTAACAGCACTATTATTAGTTCCGTCTGAAAAGTCAAGATCACTAGCAGCATCTAAAGTGTCTACATAAGCTGTTGTAGCTACCTTAGTTGAATTATCTCCTGCAGTCTGAGTAGTAGCTGTAGTAGCTGTGTTTATAGTTCCGCTAAGGTCTCCTGAGAAAGTCGCACCTGTATAAGTTCCGCTAATTGTAACATCGTCTGGTAGTCCTATTGTTAAAGTAAATCCAGTAGAACTAGTTACTATTTCGTTTGTCGTTCCTAGTACATTAAAACTTTGTGAGTCTAAGTCTACAGCTCCAGGAGTTCCATTGTCTCCTACAAAATCTAAGTCTTGAGTAGTTACGTGAGTGTCTACATAATCTTTTACTGCAGCCGAAGTAGGTAGGGAAGTGTCATTATCGTTATTAGATATGCCGTCTGCCTCATTAACAAGTTTATTGATAGTCACAGCATAAGCAGTTGCTTTAAAGTTAGAAAACTCTAACGTACCTGTTGACTTGAGGTCTCCGCCTGTGTTTAGAAATACACCTGAATTATTCCCTAACCCATCCGACAGTTCTTTTAAAGCTCCAGTTAATACATCGTTATCTGCAGTTTTAATTAAACTTTTATATGTTAAACTTATTTTATTTCCTGTTAATGTACTCATTTCTTTAATTTTTTTAGATAAACTATTAACTTTTTAAAGTTCTTATTTTTTATTTTATATTGTTTTTTTATAACACCCATCCTACCCAATTTGCTTCAGTATCTGGATACATATCAGAATTACTATTAGAGTAATACTCAGGAAACTTTGACGAAGCGTTATAATTCATATAGTCTATAAATCTTCTAGTATAGAAATCCGCAAAGTCTCTATATTTTTGTACTAGAAAATCTATTTCTTCTTTTGTAGGTAGTTCTGCACTTTCTGATCTGTGACGCATAGTTCCCCCCTGCTTAGTAGCATAATTTCCAAACGGAAGAAAATCTACCATAGCAAACATAATTAACATAGGCTGTATATATTCATTCACTAAATAATAATAATCAGGATGGTCTGCTTCAGTTAGCGTTCCATTAGTTATTAATGTAGAAATTTTATTATATAATTCAGTACCTAGATAGTTCTGAATGTGCATCTGTTGAGCTATCTTAATAAAAGGCAATAGTTTGTCAGTATCTACCGAACCGTCAATTATCGAGTTTCTTACTAAGTCTGTTCTGGATATAAATAATGCTGTAGCCATTTCTTTTTATTTTCTATAATTAGGGTCTAAACTCCACCAGTCATTTTTAGGCTGTGCAACTTGAGCAACTTCAGGAACATTAGTTTCTATCTCTGCTTCTTTTTTTAGACTTGGGTCTAGTGCTGCAATTTTACGTCTAGCTTCTGTGACTGTTATTCTTTTATTGTTTTTCTTTAAATATGTTCTACGTTCCCAGTAGTGTTGACAATTCACTCCACCTTTGTAAAGCCATAGATTATATGTGTTTGAACCTTTAGGAGCTAATTCAGAATTATCAGAACTTTCTTTATTTAAATCCTCCATACGGTAAACCTTTTTAGCTGACCACATTTTACGACAAAATTCTCTTTGTGGATTATTACTACCGTAGTATCTGTATCTTACTTTTATAATGCTAGTATCCTGAGAACTTTTTTTGTTAGGTGTACTAGTAGGAACTGAAGCTAGTTCTGTAGCAAAGTTTAAAGACTCGTTTAATATTTCGTCATATTCATTAGCAGGTCTACTGTCTATTAAATCATAGCCTTTCATTTCTTCATCTTCTCCTTTGTCCTGTAACTCTTCTAAAATAGCCTTAGTTAAGTTTTCTGTAATATTTAACGGAACACAGTTAGGAACTTCTTTACCATCTTTAATTTTAGTGCCTATTTGTTCGTACCCATCCCAACAAGGAGCTTTAAGGTCAGTATGTGTTTGACAAGGCATATACCAAGTCTTACCGTCTTCTTCGTGTTCGTGATAGCCCATACATCCCATCTCATTAGCTTTGTTTTCAGCTTCTTCTATAGTTTCATATACTTGTTTTCCGTCTATCTTTTTAAAACTAAATTTTTGACCTGTCTCCTCTTCTATTTGTTCCTGATTAGTAGCATTAGTTAAGTCGTTAAATTCTAAAGGTTGTAGAGTTTTAAAGTATAAATTAAGCACTACATCGTTATAAGCTAGTATTTCATCGAAAGCATTTAATAACATCTGCTGAAAAGGTCTTATAACTGTATTGTCCATAAGCGTTGAAGCTGTGACAATTTCGTCAGCATTATTTCCGAATCCTGTCATATCCTTAATTCCAAATAAAATAGGACTAGTAACCCTGTGAGCTACCATTATTTTTTTCATTGACTCAGTAGATAAAAATTCATATTGCTGTGGAGCATCACTTAACTGTACTGTCTCCATAGTTGCAGCAGAATCTGCAGAATCGTTAAAAGCTAATATAAATCTTCCTGCATTACTAGTACCCTGGTATTTTGCAGCTATCTTTTGTTCTATAATATTTCTTTCTTCTTCTGTAGGAGTTCCGTTGTTAAAATTAAGAAGCATACTAGGAGCTAATCCGTTCATTATATTGTTTAAATGATAGTTAGCTATTTCTTCTTCTAATTCACAGTACTGAATCCCTCCTTGATAGTCTACAGGACTATAGTATTTAAATCCTGCTCTATAAGGTTTTATGTATAGTACTTCTATTTCTTGTTTAGACGTTCCAAACACAGGTAGACGTTCTAGATAGTCTCCTTGTTTATACTCTGACCAGTCATAATAATAATAATAAGCAGGTATCTCCCCCTCTTCGTTACATTTTTCTGCTCTTAAAGTCTCTACAGGTATGTGTTCTACTTGGGCTATTCTAGAATGGTCTTGACTGTATATAACCTGCATAGCACACTGACCCATTAATTTTAAATCACTAGCTAATTTTTGCTGCATACTTTCTGAAATCAAAGACTTCATTTGTGCATACTCTTCTGGTTTTTGACTAGAGTCTGTAGCATCTAAAAACTTTCCTACTATCATAGCAGAAATTCCGTTTATAATAGCATTGTTTGTAGCTGACCCATTATAACGATCAATAAGGAATTGAAAATAATCATTATCTGCTCCGTAACCTATCCAGTCCTGATTAGATACTTCTTTTATCTCAGGTGTGGTGTATGTGCTTAATTGTAAAAATTTATAATCCATTTTAGTATATTATATAATCGTTATTTCCTGAAGTGTTAATTGTATATTGTCCTAAATTCATATCATAATAATTATTAGTAGCCTGATCTATAGTTTGGTCTGTACAGAAAATTTTATCTCTAAATATTACAGTACCACTTACATTAGAAATTTTAATGTCATAAAACCTAGATTCTACTAAATTTAAGTTTAGCGTAATATACATCAAATCATTTGTTATAACAATTCCTGCTTCATCTTCCCAGTCATAATTAGCCAACTGCCATTGTAAAGTATTAGTGTTCCACTCTGAACCTGTTGTAAAAACACAAATCTCTTCATTAGTACTTTCGTCCCTTATACAAATTTGAGCATCCGTTACATATTCTCTAGGAATTATCTCAAATGTTTGCTCCGCAGTTGTAGTAGTTAAAACTATCATTTCTTACTTTATAGTATAACGTACTTTTTATTTATTTTGCATTCCAAATGTATTTAAAAAGAAATAGGGGAATCTCTCCCCCTATAATCTTATCAAACACACAAAATCCTATTACGATGGGTCAATAGAAGAACCTATTGTAATTGCACTAATAACAGAAGAAGCACAGAAAAACGCAGGAAGCGTCTCTTGGGCTGTGAATGTCATATTAAAACCTGTAAAATCTGCTAAAGCAGTTCCAGTTCCGATAGTACCTGCAGAAGTATCCGCACCGTTGTAAGCTCCTACTAAGAAATAGTTTCCGTTGAAGTCTTGAACAAATACGTGAGGATTTCCTTTAGCTACGTCTTGCAACTCAGCTTGAGTTTCCTTGTCCAGTTTTTGTAATTGTACTGTAACATTTTGGTCATAATAAATAGTTCCATTTTCTGCAGATGCAGTAATAGTTTGCTCTAGTCCACTTGAACCAGGTTTTACTAAATATTCATAACCTGAAGGAGTAGAACCAATAGCAGTAACCTCAGCTCCTGTTATTGAAAGTGCTCCTAGTAATCCATAGTCTACTAATATGATAGATTTTATTCCCCCTACTCCTTTAGTACAAGGGAGGTTTCTACCTGTAGATAATATTGAACAGCTCATATATTTATATTTTTTATAAAAAAAAGGGTAAGTAGGTTGTCCCCACCTACCCTAAATTTTGGTTAATTTAATTTATTAAGAATAAACTACGATGTCAGAAGAAATACCATAGTTTACAGAACCTGAGAATCTTGCGATAACTCTTGCGTTTTGCGAACCGTCTAAGTCTCCCATATCTAGAAGTTTAACCTCATTCATATTTGAAACTAAAGATGTTCCAAAAAAGATATTTGATCTTTCTGCAGCAAACATAGTGTTGTTAGCCATACCTGGAGCAACAAATACTTTTACTCCGTCAAAAGATAAAGAACCATTGTTCCACCACTGCGTACCCATATTGTTTACACCGTTAGCTCCTAGTCCATTTGCTCCGAATCCTCCTAATTGTCTTACGTAAGCTCTTGCTACGTTTTGAGATACATATAAGTATAAGTCCTCTTTTCCGTATAAAGCAGAAGGAATTTCATCTACAACTTTTCCCATTTCAGCAATTACATTTGCAGCATCAACACCACCTACAACAGCAGTAATTTTTTGAGCAGCAGGAATAGTAGCGTCAGCAGCAGCTAAAGTTACTAGTCCGTCATATTCTCCTGCATTAGCATTAGCTCCAGACCAGATAGTTTGTTCTGTTTTTTGAGCAATTTCTGCAGCAACGTGAGCTAAGATAAAGTCAGCAAACGAAGGAGGCAGGTTTTTGAACCCACTGAATCCCATACTTTGCGCTTCCCAGTCAGATAAAAAGTCTTGCTTACATAATTGTAAGTTAACTTGTAGGTTAGTTGGTTCTAATAATCTTTCTGTCAAATCTATAGTAGACGTTGGAGAAAAATCACACGTAGCATCGACAACTAAGTTGTTAGTAGATACTTTTTTAATAACTTCTTTATAGTTAATATTTGGTTTTACAGAGATACCGCCATCTTCAATAGTACTAGCAGATAAAAGAGCAGCCGCAATATATTGATTTGCGAACTCTCCTGCATAAGTAGTAGTAATGTTAGTAGTAGTAGCTAAATTTACATTTCTTTTCATTTTATTATTTTTTATTGATATTATTTAATTTAGACAGAACTCTATCCATTGTTGTTTGAGGTCTGTTTTGTCCATACGTAAACCCTTCATTTTGTTGTTTAGAGGGTGCGTGAGCTAAAGGTTTTCTAGCAGGAGTTTTAGACATTTTTTCTTTTACTTTGTCTACTTCGCCATATTTCTTTTTAAGCTCTTCAATTTCTTCTTTTACTTCTTCGATAATAGGGCTAACAACTTCTACAACTGCAGCAACTATATCTCCAATTTCGTCTATTACTTCTTCAGGAGCTTCTACGATAATTTCTTCTTCTTCTAAGTCTTCTTTAACATCTTCTTTTTCGTCTTTGATTCCGTCTTTGTAACCTTCTTCTTCAGCTTCGTCTATTGACTCTAATCTTAGTTCGTCAATTAAGCCTTCTTCTTTTACTATTAGCATTCTACCGTCTTCTATTAAGTACTCTCCTTCTGGTAAAGGAACTCTTGAGTCCTCAGTGACAATAAAAACGCTTTCTCCCTTATCGTAGCTGTCGGCAAATATTCTAGTACCGTTGTCCAGGATAAGTTCTTCTAGTTCAACTTGAACTCCTAGGAGTGTGTTGATCTTTTTTAACATTTCACTTGCTTTCATTATTTATTATTTATTTATTAATGTTTATTTTAAATTTCATTAGCTATTCTCATAGCTTCAGATATTGTATTATAATTACTATCGTACTCTCTATATTCGTCTTGCATATCTAAAAGTAACCTGTCTCCATAATTATATGATTCAGAATTTTTAGGGTCTATTCCTAATTCGTCAGATAAAAACTGGTATGCGTTAAGTTTTTCTTCTAGTGTATCTATAGAGTCTTTTAAAGTAGAATACCAATTTTCTATAACCTCATAATTATTGTAGTGTATTTCTGCTTCAGACTTTAGAGTATTATATTTATCAATTAAGTCTTGAGAATCTTTAGTAGCTTCATTTATATTAATTACTCTACTATAAATTTCAGCATTATCTAAAGCACTATCTAAGTCGTCTATAGCAGCTAGTTCTAATTTGTTTTCAGCTTTTAGAATAGCGAAGACTTGGTTGTCTTCTGAGTATAACTTATTTAGTATGTTTTTAAATGCGTTCATATTATGACCAGTCTCTAAATTCTTGTTCGTTTCTTATGTATTTTTGGTCAGCTTCTTTTACTTCTTGAATAATTCTTAAATGCTCATCATATTCAGGATATACTTCATTTACAGATAATCCTAGTTCTTCAGCTTTTCTAGCTATTTCTTGTAATATTACTTCGTCTTTTTCAATATCCATATATCTAATTACAGAACTACCGTTATGAGTGTATTCGTCATTTAACTTCATCCAGGCTTGACGATATTCTTCAAAAGCTTCATCGTGCCACTCGTAAGCTAAATAATTCAATAACCCTGATTGATCTTCTAAATAACTAAAATCATAATTAAATTCATCTATAAGACCTAAGTCTACTTTTTTAGAAAGCTCAGTTCTATTCTTTTTTAGTTTATTAAAGACTGTTTTTTTTATGTTCATATTTTATAGTTTGATCATATTTTGTGCTGTTGTTACAATTTTAGCAAATTGATCTAAGTTTGCTCTAAATATTCCTTCTGTTAAAGAAGCGTCTTCATATTCTTGGATACTCATAGGGTCTATGCCTAACTCACTTACATTAGCTTCTAACCTTTCCATAGCTCTTTTTAAATCACCCATATAAGCTATATAATCAAATTGTAAATCAGAAAGCGTACTAGCTTCGTTTTGTAAATCTATATATCTATTAACCCAGTCATTAGAAAAGTCATCTAGTTTTATTCTAGCTTCATCTACTACTCTATTAAAACCGTCTAAGTCACTTAAAAGACTTAATTCAACTTTTTTAGAAAGAGTTTCTTGTCTTCCTTTTTTAAGTTTGTCTAAAATAACTTGGTTGAATTTTATAGGCATATTCTTGTTTTATATAGTTATAACGAAAGGTTTATTTTTTTTGCATTTTATCCTGTAATTCTACCAATACCCTGAGACCATAGAGAGCCGTCACAGCACTCTCTTGAATAAGTGTTTTGGTCTTTACAGTAACACGCTCTGGAGCTATTACTAGGACTAGCAGGATTCCACCTAGCAGCATAAGGTTGAGCTTGTCCTCTTCTATTAGATTTATTTATTTTTTTTCTTACTGGCATATTAGTTTTTTATAGAATCTATTATCATTTTCTTAATTCTTAATAACTTGACTCCTGCCTTTATTTCAGACTTTAAATTGTCTTGTATTTTTTCTTTAGGTCTTTCTTCTTTGTCTAAAAAGAATCCTTCTATACTGAATCCTTTAACAGAACCATTTTTAACAAAGTCGTTCCAAATTTCATCGTTGTTTACTTTTACAGCACCCATCCAAGTTCCTACTGGAACATCCATATTGTATAAAGCAGTTTTATCTTTTTGTTTGTCTTCAACTATCCAGGACTCTACAAGTGTTAATCCTTCTATGTCAAATTTGTGTTCTAGTGTAGCATTGTTTTGTTTTCCCTTCATAAGAAATAACTCACTAGCTTTTTTTACTGTGTCTTTAGAGAAGTATATATAGTACTCTTCTTTTCCGTCTTTCCTGTAAATAGTCTTATTAGGTATAAGTAATGCACCCATAAGAATTTTCTTTTCATCGTCAATAGATTTAAGTTTAACTTCTTTTTGGTCGTTTAATGCTACAAAATTTTCTTCTATAGCAGGACTTTCAACAATACTGATAGCATCAATACCTGCGTATTCGTCTTCTTCGTCTATAATTAATTCAACTATTTTCATATTAGTATAACGTGTTTAAATTAGTTTTTGTTTTTATCCTATTGTAGCTCCCTGAACTATATTCCTTTCTAGGCTTTGAGCAGTTGTTACTTCGTTACTTACAACGTATGCTTTTATAGGTTCTTGAGTTTGTCCTGTAATTGCTTCTGCTAATTGACTAGTATCACTTTGACCTACTATATTAAATGCAGGTGCACTAACTACTGGAGCTTGTATTGCAGGAGAACCTCCTTTGTCTTTACCTCCTACAGATGAAGCTACTTCTTTAGTAGAACTAGTCGCTGCTTTTATAGCCATAATAATTCCTGCAGCTTGTCCTGCGTATGCTAGTAATGGTAAAATGTTTTGTGGAAAACCGATCTTAGCAGTTTCAGCAGTACCTGCAGCTATAGAACTTCCTGCCTTTGCTGCTTCTAAATTAGTTTCGGCTGTAACTATACTAGCTTTGTTTTGTAATGCTCCTATGTCAATTAGAAACTCTTGTAGAGCTATAGCTTGTTTAGCAAGTAATAAAGCCTTGCTTAGTTTAGACTCCTCTCCTCCTAGTTGTATTAAGTTGTCTAGTGTGTCAGCTTTAAATTTTCTTTTCTTTTCTTCTAGATCGAGCTCTGCTTCTAGTATTTTTTCAGCTTCATCTATTTTAACTTGCTGAGCTTTTTCTGCTTCTTCTGCTCTTTTATCTGCTTCTTCTTGGTCTTCCTGGTCGAATTCCGCTTGTTGTTCTTTTAGAGCTGTTCTTTTTTGGTCTTCTAAAGCAAGTAGAGTTTCTTGTTCTACATTACCTGCTAACGTAGCTTTAATAATTAATTGTTCGTAATATAAATCTAAGTCTGCTAATTCTTTTGCTCTTAACTCTTCTTTGCTAGTCAATAGAGCTTTGTCTATTTCTTCTTGTAGTTTTATATCCTCTTTAGCAGCTTCTAGTTTTTGTCTTCTTAATTCGTCTGTAATCTTCTTTTCATCGTCTAGTTCTTTTTTTCTTCTCTTCTCAGCATTACTATCTAGTGTAGCTAAAGAAGTTTCTATTTTAAATCGGTCTTTTTTGAGTAAATTAATTTTATCTTCTAACTCTATTTGCTCTTCAGTTTTTGTATTTTTTTTCTCTGCAGTAATTAAAGCTAAATTTTCCTGATAGTTACTACCTTTTCTAATATCAAAAGAAGCTTTAAGTTTATCAAAGAAAGTAATCTCATTATCTCTAGACTTTTGTTTTTCTAATAATAATATATTTTCTTCTAGTTCAGCTTTATTAAGTTCTTGTTGAACTAATAAGGTTTTTCTTAATGTTAACAGAGTTTCGTCTGTAGACTCTCCTTTTAACTCTTGTAATCTTAATTGACTGTTTAATAAATCTACTTCATTATTTAATATTTTCTTAGTGTCTTCTAGTTCGGCTTGTTGTCTTTTAAGTTCTTCAGTAGAGCCTGAAATAAATCCTGTTATATCTTCCCAGTATGTAGCTATAGTTCCTAGTGCTACTACTATAAGTCCAATACCTGTAGCTGCTATTGCTACCCTTAAACCTTTAAATGTTTTTGATAATCCTTTGACAGTTGTTATACCTTGAGTAATACCTTTTTGGAAATCCTGGAACTTTGTTACAGCACCGCCTGTAGCTTTATCCAAAAGTCTTACAGCATCTCTATTTTTAGACGCAGTCTTGTTAAACTTTTCTAGTGCGTTTTGTACACCTTGTATGGCAGCCTCTGCTTCCTTACCGCCTTCTACTCTTATTTTTTGGACTGAATCACCCATTTTAATTCTGTTTTTAATTTGTTTTTAGTTTCTTTAAAATTTGTAGGAAGTTTCTTTGCTCCCTGTGCAAATCTTATGTTCTCGGTTTCTCCGTTAGCATATTTTAATAATTCTATTATATTTTTTATCATAATCTTATTTTAAGAACCGCTACATTGTTTAGGATATTCGCCAGTTCCATTTTCAAACTCTGATTGCCACCAACCCTCTAATAATAAAGATGGAGCAGTAGGTGTATAATTAATTTTATTCCATTTATCCCACTTACTTCCTGTTCCACCGTAACCATAATTTCCTGTATCAGCATAAATGGTTAACTCTTTATTAGCATATAGTTTGCCTATCGTTTGTGTTCCATTTTGAGAACCAAATGTTATACTTGCAGTATCTGAATAAACTGTAACTAGTGTTCTACTTGAATTTGTTGGACAAGGTGTTCCA
>JACSEG010000180.1_pt1 | contig 11931 bp, 12 predicted proteins | sample 8225521 | NCBI WGS metagenome assembly JACSEG01 (sample SAMN15705060, study PRJNA637333) | viral metagenome | isolation source: viral RNA from sea star tissue | host: Pisaster ochraceus | place: USA:Santa Cruz | collected 2018
GTTGGGTGTGTTTGGAGAGCGTCTCATTTCCCCTCCCCGAGAATGGGCGCCGGCGATTCCTGTAGTTACCGCGCGAACAGCAGCTATAGTATCAAATCACCATCTCTGGTGGGCTTGGACGAAACCATGGGCATCAGTTCCAAAATCGCTTCTTCAATTTCACGGAGCTGAGACGCAATGCGGGCGTCAATCTGCCCGAAGTCCGTTTCAATAATGGCTCCACCGGGATCAACCGATGAATCTTCCATGACCGATAAATTGTTGACCCGCTCCATGCGGGCAAGCAGTTCCCTGGTATGTTGAGTAGTCGTTTTCAAGTCGGTAATATTTACCCGGATAATCACGTCGGCCCTGGATTTCAGCTTGCGCAGGGCTTGCACCACATTGTTTATAACAACGTTGCGCTGGTTTTCACTGATAACTTTTATAACCTTCCTGGAAATCTGCAGCACCAGTTGTACTAATTGTGCCTCGCTTTCCTCAATAACCTCGTTTCGACGCTCTATCGTCTTGCTGACGATCATATGGAACCGGTCTATTACCCGTTCGACTTCGGAACGGCCCGAGTCGTAACCGGATCCGGAACCATCTTCGTAGCCCTTGTGAAACGCTTCCTTTTCGACATCGCTGGCCTGTTTTTCTGCGCCTTCGACGATTTGCCCGGCCTGCTTGCGGGCATCCTCCACAATCTGCAGCGATTCAGCCCTGGATTTTTCCCACTCTTCCTGCGCCGCTTCGGTTTTTTTTCTCATTTCCTCAAACGCAACCGCCTCGGCTTCCTGAATTATCTGTTCGGCCTTTGCCCGGGCATCGCTTTCCATTTGGGCTTTTTCCTGTTCCCATTGCGCCTTGAATGCCTCTGCTTCCCTGCGCAGGTCATCTGCGGTGGGACCAGTGTACTCTTCCACCTCTTCCATGGAAGAGAGTTCCTCAACTCCGGATTGAATATCTTTTCCCGATTTCAGCTGAGGAAAACCCGCCTCGGGCGGCGATATATGAACTTTTTCTTTGGACACGGAAAACTCGCCGTAGCGGAATACATTTTTAGCCATATTTCACATGCCTCCTGAGAAAATTTCGGGTTCCGTCAGACCACAAGCTCGTCTTCTCCGGCACGGGCAACGACAATTTCTCCCTGCTCTTCCAGCTTTCTGATTATGGACACAATTTTTTGCTGAGACTCTTCAACATCCTTCATCCTGATGGGTCCCATGTACTCCATGTCCTCCTTGAGAAGTTGACTCGCCCGCTTGGACATATTTCTGAATATTTTATCCTGGACTTCGGTATCCACGGATTTCAACGCCTTGCCAAGCTCGGAGGTATCCACCTCTCTCATTACCTTTTGAATGGCCCTGTCGTCCAGCATAACGATATCCTCGAAAACGAACATGCGTTTTTTGATTTCTTCTGCAAGCTCGGGATCTTCTTCTTCCAGACTTTCAATAATTACCTTTTCAGTGGAACGGTCAACCAGGTTGAGAATTTCCACAATACTTTCCACGCCGCCGGCGGAGGTATAGTCTTCGGAACTCAATGTGGACAATTTCTTTTCGAGTACCCGCTCCACTTCGCGCAATACTTCCGGAAGAGTGCGGTCCATGGTAGCTATGCGCTTGGCAACGTCGGATTGTATGTCGTGGGAAAGGCTCCCCAAAATAACCGAGGCTTTGTTGGGTTCGAGATACGCCAGGATCAGGGCAATGGTCTGGGGATGTTCCTGCTGAATGAAATTCAACAGATGAGTCGGATCCGTCCGGCGAATAAAATCAAACGGACGCACCTGAAGACTTGAGGTGAGCCGGTTGATAATGTCCACGGCTTTCTGTGAACCCAGGCTTTTTTCCAAAAGCTCCCGGGCGTAATCAATACCTCCGGTGGTAATAAAGTCCTGGGCCATCATGAGTTCCTGGAACTCAAGCAGCACCGTATTCCGCTCTTCAGCGTCTACGCTATCGAGACGGGCAATTTCAAACGTAAGGGTTTCAATTTCATCTTCCCGCAAATGCTTGAATATTTCAGCGGAAATTTCGCTTCCAAGTGTCACCAGAAAAACAGCGGCCTTTTGCCTGCCGTTAAGCTCGGTCTTTTTCGCGCCCCGCTTGCCGCCTGCGGTCGTTTCCCCCTGTTTAGCCATGCGCTACTCCTCCATCAGCCAGGTACGGATAAGCTGAGCCACATCCTCGGGATGCTCCCTCGCCACGTTGATTGCATGTTCCTGTATTTCCAGCTTGGCCCGCTCTTCCACCGACATTTCCACTTCCGCGGTATCTTCTTCCGCGCTGCGCAATGCCGCTTCGCGCATGGCCTGAAGCTGCCGTGCGAGTTCTTCTTCCCGCAGCCTGCGCCGCCGCTCAATTTCCCTGGTAATGAGCCGGAACAGTATGAATACAACGAGGAGTACCACCAGCCCCAAAAGAGAATACAGAGCAATTTTCTGCATCTGCTGCCGCCGACGGAACTCATCGTCTTCGGCCCGGTGCTCGGCAGTGCGATCAAAGGCAATAGTGCGCACGGTAACGATGTCGCCGCGATTCCGGGAGTACCCCACGGCACCCTGAATAAGTGCCGTCGCCTCCTCGAGCTGCTGTTCGGTTACGGGTATGTATTCCCGATCTATGGCCCCGTCGGAAAGGAAAACCACAAGACCCTTGTCATCGTATTGCCATCTCCAAAGTCCGTCGATGGCGACTCCTGCGGAAATTCTTTTTATCGAAGGCGTTCCGACCTCTTTTGTTATCTGTTCGTTTACCTCGTAATTCCTTTGATTTTCGTCCCGTTGGTACGTTCCCACCAATCCCTCGAGATCCTGGTAACTGGGAGGAGTCTGCCCCTCCACACCCGGCGGTCCCTCGGGATTAAAGCCGCTACCTTCGTATTGCTCGCTGAACTGACTGTTGGAGCGCAAAACGTTCATGGTGGTTTCCCGTTCGGAAAAAGGGGTCACGGGATTGTCCTCGGTAATGACAATCGGGCTGAATTCTTTTTTCTCAATTTCCCGATTGCCGTAGTCCAAATCCACTTCGATATTCAGGATTTCTATGCGTTCAGTGGTAAAAATGCCGGAAAGCGCATTTTTAATGGCTCGAAAGTACTGGGTTTCCAATTCCTTCTTCAAACGGAGTTGCCGTCTGTTGAGTTCCAGATTGTCGAATTCCGCCAGCCCCGCAAAATCGTTGAGCTTGCGTCCACTGAGATCGGAAATGGTAATGAATTCGGGCGTGAGGCCGGGAACCGCGAACTGAACCAGCTCCTGAATTCCCTCGAGTTTATTCCTGTTTTCCGCAATATCACTGCCCGGCTTGGGAGTAATTATGATGGACGCGGTAACCGGATCCTGATCCTCTGCAAACAAGGTCTTTTCGGGCATGACGATGGTTACGCTGACATTGTCGATATCCTCAAGGGCCTCGATGTGCTGGATGAGCTGATTCGTAATGGAACGCCGCAAATTGACGTCTCGTTCGTAATCGGTAATGGTCCAGCGATCCATGTCAAAAAGTGCCCAGGGATCTACGCTTCCCGGCAGCAAACCCTCAGTTGAGAGAATGGCCCGGGCTTTTAACGCACTGGCCCTGTCGCTCACCATCATTACTCCATCGACATTGACCGAATAACGTATACCCTCGGCGTCCAGGCGCGCTCCGATTCGCTGGCGCAATGCCTCATCGGTAACCGGCTCGGTCAGTAAGGGTTCCATACTCGGAGACGAGCTAAAAGCAATTAATAGTATTAATCCGGCAACGGCAGCCAAGGCCACGCCGACAAAGATGATCCGCTGAACCTTGGACCATTTGGACCAAATGCCCCTGATCTGCTGGAACAGCTTCTTCAACCATTCGTTCATATCCCCTCCCACAAGAACTGAACGGTAAAGATCGCACAAACCCGATAGGCCGGGGCGCTGTTGAAGTGTTATTCAAAGACCTATTACTGTGCAAACATACACGTATACTCCGTGAATTTTATATGAAAAAAAAGTAAAGTTCCAGTAATTTCTTCCGAATTTGACCCCGAAAAGGAAAAAAAGCGCTTCTATTGCAGAAATGTCTGGTAATTCGCCCGGCGCAACACAGTGTTTACCGGTTTTTGACCTGAACTTCCCGGGGAAGCCCCGGGCGCTCTCGCCAGCCGCTGACCACTGCAGTATGCACCTTATCTCAACGTCGTAATATCTCTATACGCCTGAACGACCCTGTCCAGTACATTTTTGGTTATGCTCAAGCTCATATTCGCCTTTGCCATGGCGATGGTGACATCGTGAGCGTCCACCGAATCGGGGGCGGCAACAGCCTGAATCGACAGCTCATGGGCCGCCTGCTGATCCGCATTGACCCGGTGAAGGGAATCAAAGAGCATCTCGCCGAAACTCGCTTGCCCCTCCGGCGCCGTTTGGGAAGGCCCCAGATGCCGTTGGTGGGTTTTACTGAGTGTAAACTGGTCTCCCTTCACCTGAGACGGCGGCAAATAATGCGCCGCAAATTGAATTCCCATATTGGCCTCCCCCAAAATCATCGGCAGAAACTGCACCGACCTGAATTAAAACTGCGCATGTACGCATAAAAGCCCGTTTCCGAAACCAGAAGTTTCTGCTCATAAATCCAGCAGACGGTGTCTTTTGGTCACTAAAAGCCCGTTTCCGAAACCAGAAGTTTCTGTTAACCGATTTCAAGGGCTTTCATAAACATATTCTTGGCACCTTCCACCACGGAAATATTGGCGTCGTAGCTGCGGGATGCGGAAATAAGGTCGACCATTTCCTCCACCACATTTACGTTGGGGTACTCCACATACCCGGCTCTGGGACCGGCGGCGATTGCGTCGGGATGGGTCGGGTCGTAAACCAGCCGCAGGGGATCGTCCATATCCTTGCTGACCTCGACTACCTGAACGCCGGTTCCAATTCCGCTGTCCAGCGCCTTGGGAAAGTACTGGCTTTTCCAGGTAAGCGTATCGGTCTTGGGAGTGACTATCACCCTGCTGCGACGGTAGGAACCGCCCTCGGGGGTACGCGTAGTTTCGACATTCGCTATATTGTTGGCAATAACATCCTGGCGGAGTCTTTGGGTGGTTAACCCGCTTGACGCTATATTAAGTGTAGAAAACAATCCCATGCTCAATTCTCCTCGTTTACTGCAGGACGATATTCATTTGGTTGAAATTGTGACTTGCTGAGCTGACCATCAAATTGTATGCCAGCTGCTGATTGATAAAATTCGTGGACTCAACCTCGATATCCACGTTATTTCCGTTGTTTTTGGCGGTTGTGAGAAAATCCGTAACCCTGCGGGGCACCACGGTGCGGTAATCGACGGTTCTGTGAAACGGTACATGGTTTTGATCAGTCAGGAAGGGACGGAAACCCGGTTCCCTCTCGCTTTCCAATGCCTTTAGCAGACTGGTTTCAAAATTCACCACTTGACGCTTGTAATTCGGGGTATCCGCATTGGCGATATTGTTGGCAATTACTTCCTGGCGATACAGATTTACGCCCATGCTTCGTTGGAGAATGTCCAGACTTTTGCCCCAATTGTTACTGGTAAACATACCTGCCCCCGGAAGTAGCGGCCTGCTCCGCCCTTGAATTTATTTTTGGCCTTGAATTTATTTTGATCCTTGAATTTACTTTCGGAAGAGAAGCGATATTGTCTTAGGGATTTTAAAGAATATAACGGCTCAGATCCTGATCCTTTACCACGTCCTGCAGCCGTTCCCTCACGTAGTCGGCGGTAATGGGTATGCTTTGGCCGCTAAGTTCCGGGGCATTAAATGACAGCTCTTCCAGAAGCAATTCCATTATCGTATGCAGCCGCCGGGCACCTATGTTCTGACTTTGGCCATTTACCTCAGCGGCAAGCCTGCTCAACTCCTGGATGGCATCGTCGGTAAACTCTATGGCGACGCCTTCGGTTTTCATCAGCTCCGTGTATTGGAGAGTGAGCGCATTTCTTGGCTGGGTGAGAATTTTGTAAAAATCTTCGGTGACAAGGGCTTCAAGTTCCACCCGGATTGGAAAACGGCCCTGGAGCTCGGGAATCAAATCGCTGGGTTTGGCCATGTGGAAGGCACCTGCCGCAATAAACAGTACGTGAGAGGTATCGACTACGCCGAATTTGGTGTTTACCTTGCTGCCCTCGACTATGGGCAGTATGTCCCTCTGTACCCCTTCCCTGCTTACGTCGCCACTGCTCCTTCCCTCTTTTACGGCTATTTTGTCGATCTCGTCCACGAAAATGATACCCAGGGTTTCGGCCCTCTGCCGTGCGAGATCCGCAACTTGATCCGTATCGACCAGACGCTCCATTTCCTCCTGAAGAAGAATATCCTTTGCCCGTTTAACGCTTGTTCGCTTCTTTTTTTTCTTTCCGCCGAAAATATTTCCCAAATTACCCAGATTCAAGTCAATCTCTTCCAGATTCTGACCGGAAAAAATCTCTATTGCCGGACCGTTGGAGCGGGACAGGGTGACTTCCACTTCTTTTTCGTCCAATTCGCCGTTTTGCAGTTTTCCCCGGAATTTTTCCCTGGTCGCTTCTGATACCGCCGGCGGGGCATCCTTTTCAGCAACCCTGTTCTGCTCGCCGTTTTCCTCTTCCGCCGGTTTGTGATTGGCGAAAAGGCCTTCCAGAACGGGTTTCGCCTGAGCCTTCCTGCTTCCCGGAAGCAGCAAATCCAGGAGCTGCTCCTCCACCCGCTGTTCCGCTTCCTCCCGCACTTCTTCCTGGAGTTCGCTTTTTACCATATTGACGGATACCATCATAAGATCGCGCACCATTGATTCGACGTCCCGACCTACGTAACCTACTTCGGTGTACTTGGTGGCTTCGACTTTAACGAAAGGTGCTCCGGTGAGCTTTGAGAGGCGCCGTGCAATCTCGGTTTTTCCCACGCCGGTTGGTCCCATCATGATAATATTTTTGGGAGCCACCTCGTCGATCAGATTATCCGGCAGCTTCTGCCTCCTCACGCGATTTCTCAATGCAATGGCGACTGCCTTTTTCGCCTTTTCCTGACCGATAATGTACTTGTCCAGCTCGGAAACTATTTGCTTGGGCGTCAGGTCTTCCAGTTTATTCATTTATTATAGCTCCTCCACCACGATGCTCTGATTCGTATAAATACAGATATCGCCGGCGATTTTCAGGCTCTTGCGGGCAATTTCCGCCGCATTGTATTTTCCCCCATCCAGAAAGGCAAGAGCCGCTGAACAGGCGTAATTTCCGCCGCTGCCTATGGCAATGGCGCCGTTTTCCGGCTCTATAACATCGCCCGTGCCTGAAATCAGGAGAATGGTTTCCCTGGAAGCTACCAGAAGAAGCGCCTCAAGACGCCTGAGCATACGATCGGTTCGCCAAAGTTTGGCAAGCTCAACGGCGGCTCGGGTTACGTCGCCGTTAAACTCGTTTAAACTGACTTCGAACTTGTCAAACAAGGTAAACGCATCGGCGGTAGCCCCTGCAAAACCCACAAGCACTTTGCCGCCGTGTATTTTGCGAACCTTTCTTGCGTTCCCCTTCATAATCGCATCACCCATGGTTACCTGGCCGTCCCCCGCCATGGCAATGCGATCGTCTTTTTTTACAGCAATGACCGTCGTGCTTCGAACCTTTTCAGCCATTAATGCTCCTCGTTTTATAAAATTACCATACACGCCCCGGAAAGAATCGGAAAGAATCGAAAAAAAAACAAGAAATATTTTGAAACCGCAGGCGAACAATGTCAATTCAGCAAAGATACTGAGAGAACCCCTTGTTGGCCAGCAAAGTTGGACCTGGTAGCTCTATTCTTTTTTACGTTTGGCATGGGGATGGGCGGATCTGTAAAGCTGTTGCAATCTGCCCAGGCTGGTGTGGGTGTATATTTGGGTCGTGGATAAATTTTTGTGACCCAGCATTTCCTGAACGACCCGTATATCGGCGCCTCCGTTCATCAGATGGGTGGCGAAGCTGTGCCGCAGCATGTGGGGATGAATATGCCTGTCCTCAAAGGCTCTACGCGCCAGCCGGGCAAGCACAAATTGTATGCCGCGGGCACTCAGGCGATACCCCCTGGCATTCAGGATGAGCGCCGGTTCCGGCGAACCCGTGCGCCTGGAATCCAGCACAGCCGTCCGCTGGCCCAAATATGCCTCAAAGCTGCGCAAAGCCCTGTCGCCGAAAAAAACAATGCGCTCCCTGCCACCCTTGCCCCGCACGACTACCCTGCCGTCGCCTCGTTGCAAATCGGAACAGTCCAGCCCCTGAAGCTCCGAAAGGCGGCATCCGCTGGAGTAGAACAGTTCCATCAGGAGGGAATTCCTGCATGCCGTGAAGCCCGTCGCTCTTCTCTCAAGTGCCTGCAATATCCGCTCCAGCTCGTCTTCAAAGAAAAACCCGGGCAAATGCCTGGAAAGTTTTATACTTTTTATACCTTCGACCGGAGAACCGTCGATTTTTTTTCTGCGCTGCCAGAACCGGTAGAATCCGCGAACCGAAGAAAGTACACGGTTGACGCTGCGGCTCTCCTGTTGACGCCTTCCCAAATGGGCCATATACGAGCGAATAATTCGCTGATCCCTTATTTCAAGCAGGGACCGGCCTTCCCCCGGCAAACTGCCATCCGATACCCTACCGCGATACCAGGCCAAAAATTCCCTCAGATCCCGGCCATAGGCGCGGATACTATTGGGAGAAAGTCCTCGCACATCCCGGATATATTGAATATATTCCGCAATTTCCGCTCCGCACCCTGTTTTGGAAGCTCCGCACCCTGTTTTGGAAAAATTCATGTTACTATTCTCGGCAATTCAATGCGTTTTCCCCATAGCCGTTGAGTTCATTAAAAAGTTCGGCGGCACTGGAGACCAGGGGCGCACCGCATTCCACCAAATCTCTTCCGCCTTCATTGCGTCTCGACCTGGACAAACCAGCCAAAACTGCCACATCCCGACCCTGATCCAGTGCATAATCAACGGTTATGAGGGCTCCCGAACGTCTCGGTGCCTCGGCGAGTAGCACCAAATGGGCAATTCCCGCGATCAGCCGGTTGCGCTGGGGAAAGCGATAGGGGCGGGCAGCTGTGCCGGGAGGATACTCGGAAAGCAACGCCCCACCGGCCTCCAGCATACTCGCCGCTAATTTGAAGTGGATCCGGGGATATACATGATCGCAACCGTGCCCCAAAAACGCAACGGTTCTGGAATGGGCGTCCAGCGCACCCCTGTGGGCCGCGGCATCTATGCCCATCGCCAGTCCCGACACGACCAGCGCCCCGTTCGCCGCACAATCCCTTGCCATTTCCCTGGTAAGCTCCAGTCCACGGGCGCTGGGTTTTCTTGTGCCCACGATACTCACGACAGGTCCGGGTATGCCATTAAATTCCTGAGGTCGCAGGGCGCGCACAAAAAGCACAAAGGGCGGATTGTATATCTGCCTCAATAACGCCGGGTACGCGTCGGACCATACGGGTAGCAAATGATTGCCGCGGTTTTCCAACCAGTCGACGTCGCGTCTGGCCAGTTCCAGAATTTGGGAGGGCTTGAAACTATCTGCGGTATTGCGCCGGGGCCGCCCGCCGAAAAGCCCGAGTCTGACAAGACGGCCCCGGCTCAAACGCTGGAAATCTGCCTGCCCCAGCTTCAAATTTCGAAGAAGGAGTTTATCCCTGCAATTCAGAAAAGAGATGCGGTGAATTGCGCAATCGATTAACAGCGACATCCGCCTTATTCACCGATAACAAGCGCCTCCCGATTCAAAGTGGCTGATTTCACCTCATCCGGATTGCGGGCAATGCGGGATATGCGATCGTATATTTCAATGGCATCGTCAATCCTCTCATCTTCCACCGCTACCCGCGCCAGGAGAAATAACAGTCGGCTATCGCCGGGAAATAGCTGCAGGGCCTTGTTTAACAGGTCTCTCGCCGCTTTTTGGTCGTCGAGTTCGAACATCAACAAAACCGTCAGTCCCAAATACGGATCGCGATAACCAGGCGCAATTTCAAGCGCCCGTTCGTAATAGCGCCTGGACATCTGGAAAAGGGCACGGGTTTCGGTCTCGCTTTCTTTGGACTTGCCGTACTGTGCCGCGACCAGGGCGGCGGAATAAAAAAGAACCTGATTGGCGGATTCCAGCTCAATCGCCTGGCGGTAGTTATCCAGCGCCAAGCCGTACATAGCCAGTGAGGAATATTCCTCAGCCAAAAGTTTGTAATAATTGGCAGATTTGGCCGCGGCATCTACCTTTTTTTCAATAATCAGTTTGTATTTGCTGATTTCGCGTTCCCACTCGGCAATCTTTTCCTCGCTGGGTCGCTCACTCTGGTAGCGGGCCGGCGAAAGTTTTATGAGGGTTTCAATAAAATCGGAGTTGCCTTTTTGGCAGGAACCGAGAACCAATATGAGTACCGGCAGAACCCAGTGAAACTTCACGACTAATACCCCGAAGGCACCGAAGACTCGGCACCGATAATGGTCCCGGTGGCAGACGCGCCTATCCTGTCGGCACCTGCCGATATGAGTTCAGCGGCAAAATCCGCGCTGCGTATGCCACCGCTGGCCTTAACGCCCAGAACATCGCCTGCAACTTCGCGCATTATTTTCACGGCCTCGATAGAGGCCCCGGAAGAAGCGAAGCCAGTGGAGGTTTTGACAAACCACGCACCCGCCCAGCCCGATATAAAACACGCCGACGCAATTTCTTTCTCATCCAGTTCGGAGCTTTCCAAAATGACCTTTACCAATTTTCCACCGACTGCATCTACCACAGTTTTAATGTCCCGAAATACCCGGGCATATTCTCCGTCCTTGAGTTGACCCACGGAAATCACCATATCTATTTCATCGCAGCCCCGTGATACCGCCCAGCGGGCGTCGGCGGCCTTTGCTTCGCTGGAGTCGTATCCCCAGGGAAACCCCACTACCGTACAGGTAGCTACCGGACTATCTTTCAATACTTCAACCGCACGGGGAACCCGCAGCGGCGGAATGCAGACCGAAAAAGGCTTCCAGTCCAGGGCCTGGGAATAGAGCTGTTGGTAATCATCGGAACCCGCCGTCTGTTTGAGCAGGGTGTGATCAATATAGCGGTTAATCTCCCGGATCCGGGTAACTCGTTGTGGCTGGGGACAGGGAAATTCCGCCGGAACGGAAATACCCGCCGTTTCCAGTTTCTCCCTCAGTCGTTTTTGCAATTCATCGTATTTCATCAACAATCTTCCCTTCAAATAGCAATTCGTGCCTACCTGCGGTTTCCCGAATCTATGCCGACGGGTGATATTTTTTATGATAACGCTGCAAATCGTCCCTGTCCACATGAGTATATATTTGAGTCGTACTGATATCCGCATGGCCCAGAAGGGTTTGAACCGCTCTCAGATCCGCGCCGCCTTCCAAAAGATGGGTGGCAAAGCTGTGCCTCAGCGTATGAACCTTGGCTACAACCCCCGCTCTTTGACAAATTTCCTTAAAACGCTTCCACATTCCCTTTCGCGACAAACCTCCTCCAAAGTGATTGAGAAAAACAAACTGTCCGCTGCGAACTGGATTATAGAGGTTTGGCCTGCCGTCGTTGAGATAGTGCTGCATCCAATAAAGGGCCTCGTCTCCCAGAGGCACAATGCGTTCCTTGTCTCCCTTGCCCAACACCCGCACAAGTCCTTCGGTCAGGTAAATCCTGTCCAGGGTAAGGGCCACCGCCTCGGATATGCGCAGCCCGCATGAATAAACAAGTTCAAACAGGCCGCGGTCCCGCAGGCCCGGAGGCGTAGAACAGTCAATTTGTTCCAGAATGAGTTCTACTTCTTCCACGCTTATAACACCCGGCAATCGCGGCACAATGCGGGGCAAATCCAGGCCCGCGGCGGGGTTGGAAACTATCCTGCGCTCTTTGGTCATGAAGACAAAGAACTGTCTCAGCGAACTGATAATGCGGGAGACGGTGCGATGCTCCACTC
>JACSEG010000181.1_pt1 | contig 11888 bp, 9 predicted proteins | sample 8225521 | NCBI WGS metagenome assembly JACSEG01 (sample SAMN15705060, study PRJNA637333) | viral metagenome | isolation source: viral RNA from sea star tissue | host: Pisaster ochraceus | place: USA:Santa Cruz | collected 2018
GTGTTGGGTGTGTTTGGCAGTGTGGGAGTATTTCCGGTACACCACTGCTTCAAACACGGCGAAAATCGTGGACACCGAAAATACTCCCACACTGGTGGCGGAAACCCCTCATCGACCGGCTGGCCCCCCCGCCCAGGGTGACAAGCCGGTCGATGAGGGGTTTCCGGTACACCACTGCTTCAAACACGGCGAAAATCGTGGACACCGAAAATACTCCCACACTGGTGGCGGAAAAATCGGAGCTGGGCAAAAGTTCCGAACGGGATACCATGTGTATGAGTTCATAGGGATCTCCTCCGGGATAGGTTTCCGGTACGGCGCGGATACGCAGAGAAATTCCCTGGGCGGCGGCGGCTTTTTTGAACGCCTGGACATGTTTGCGCCGCGACCTGCCGTACACGAGCCACACATCCTCGATTCCCAAAATCCTCTGCAGCACCGACAGGCCGGTTACCAGCCTTTGAGGCTGTTCGCTCAAAAGTCGTAGTTCGCTGGATACGAACGGAGCTCCGCTGGCTGCGTTCACCACCAAACTTTCGGCGCCGTACTTGCGCAGTTCCTTGAGCATGCCCGCCAGCGGTTCGGTAAATCCGTCCATATGTACAATGCCTTTTTGGGCTATAATATTGATAAGAGACAAAGGGGTGCTTTTTTCCCAGCTCTTGTTGTCCTTTTCCTTTCCCAAATAGTCGAATTGACCCTGGAGGCTAATTTTCACGGCCTTGCATGTTTGGCCCGACGGAAGGGTCAGATCAATTATGTCCTCGACCTTTCCCGGAATGGGCGAATGCACGCCGGTACCCGAATGCGCCGGAGCCTGCCCTATGAGAAGCCCCTCTGTGACCATATCGCCCTTCTCTACCAGAGATACCGCTTCTCCGCCCTGGTGCTGAAGCAGCGGCACTATTGCCATGGGAGGAACGCTGGCTTGCCAAATAGGGGACTCATAATCAGGTTTAAATATGGAATATGGATGAAATCCGCGAATGCCTGTTTTCAATGATATCCTCTTTTACCCGACTTTCGAAATGCGTCGGCCAAACGGCGCAGGGGTTCAAATTGCCACCTGCCGAGCCAGGGCAGCGCGAGAACAGCAATAACAAGCATTTCGGGAATGAGGCTCCACATCCGGGGAAGGACGTGGATACCCGTTTCAGATCGAATATCATACCAGCTTTCTCCGTCACTGTACAATCGGATCATATCGTATGAACCGTTGCTCTCAAGCTCGGTCAAAAGCCAGTCGCGGTTTATTTCGAGCACGGTTTCTTCATAAGATTCCAACCCGTCGCCCTGCCGACGATAGCGGGTGAGCATCACGCGACCCTCCGAATACCTGCCTGCGCCGTCCTTTCCAACCAGGCTGAGATGGGGAAAAGCCTGCTGATAGGCCCTGTCGGAAAGCAATAATACCAAAGGCGCGGCTTCTGGCATTTCCTCGCTCTCGCCCTGGATTCGCGACTCCAACCGGGATTTTACCTGGTCCAGCAAGGCGTCCAGTGATTCAGTGTCCTCCGCTGTGCCCAATTGCTCGGCCCTCAAGAAACTGCCGGGAAATGGCGAGTAATTCAATCTAAAAAGATACGGAACAAGAGCCACGAGTATCATCACAAACCAGAGCGCCGCCCGCTCGGATCGCGGTGGCTTATCCCATGCGGGGGTCAATCCGCTGGCGAAAAAAAGGGAATGCTCCTGTTGGCGGCTGAATTGCAAAAACGAATACATTCTCAGGAGCAAAATAGCGAAAAAAACGAATATCTGTAAAAAGCAAAGTATTCCGATGATCTGGACGGCGATTATCAATGCCGCCAATTGGGCCGCCAGCACCAGCGCGAACCAAAGCCCTCTGAACGGAGCCGCAGCCGACGCCTGCAGGCGGAGCAGGCCAACGGCCTCTCCTGGCGTGGAGGGAAACAGGAGGATGGAGGCTTCCCGAGCCTGTTCGCCCTCAATGCTCTGTTGGACTTCCCGGCAATAGTTATCGTACATCCTCCAGGCAGCATCGCGAAGCAATACAAAAAGTATACAGCTCAAACTCAGAAACAGGGGATTCGATACAAAAAAAAGCGGCAAAAGACAAAACGCCGCAATGAGGGTCCACACCCTCTGATCGGCGAACACCAACAGCGCAAAGGTCACCAATGCCCATATGCCCGCTCCGAAAAAGGGGGGCAAACCCCGGTCTATATGCAAAAATACGCTGCTTTTCAGGGGCGACAGCAACTGCTCGATACCTGAGCTGCCGTATGCACGGGGAATAAATATCAATTGGCCTCCGCTTGCTTCCCGGTGAAACCGGGATTCCAGCAATTCCAGCCCGGGCGATCTGCGTATGTCACCTTCCTCCAGGCGGGAATTCAGGGAAGCAAGGCCAACCAAACCGTGATTGCCCACTCTGCTCAACGGCAGTTGGGCATTCTCTCTCCAGATAATTCCGTCGGATACGGGAGAAAGGAGTTCCAGAACCTCCCGAACCGGAGCCCGGGTTTCCAGAATGACATAGGGATACATGGAATCGTCCGCCGTCAGGGGATGGTTATCCAACTGGGGAAGCACCTGAAGAATCGAAAACGAGAGGAGAAAAACAACAAGTATGGTGCGCAAAAAGATCCTGCTCAGGTTCATCCCAATGCGAAGCTTGCAACCAGGGCTATGCCGCCACCGAGGAGGCCCCCGACGATTACCTCCGGAGCCGTATGGCCGTGGACTTCTTTAACCGGATTGAACTCAATCCCCGTTTTGTTTTCAATACCCCGGCCCAACCTGTTGAGAGCCTGGGCCTGCCTGCCCGCCGAAAGCCTGACGCCCAGGGCATCCCTCACGACAACTATGGCAAAAAACAATGCCAGGGCAAAAAGCGTACTATTCAATCCTTCGCTCATACCGATGCTTACGGCCAGGGCCGTCACCAATGCAGAATGGCTGCTGGGCATTCCCCCGGTTCGCCATAAAAGACTGGCAAAAATATCCATAAATCCGCGCAGCTTTTTTTTGAAGGCGACATTTATTATTGTTTTAACAAACTGTGCGCAAAACCAGCTGAAAAACGCGGAGACAAAGGCCGGATTGAGACTTTTGAACATCTGTACTCCAGAGCGAATAATAAGCATATAATAACACAGCAGTGATACACAATGCAAAGAGAACTATTTTACAAGGACTAACAGATTATGGGGACCAACGGACTACTCAGCCGCCTGCACCGCAGCTTTACCAAGGCGGTATGGAGAATGCGGGGACTCAAGGTATACGCATTGGTAGGTAAAAGCGGCACGGGCAAAAGCTTCCGCGCGGGCCTGATATCCGAAAAATACACCATCGATGTGATAATTGACGATGGCCTTTTGATAGAAAGCAACAAAATAGTCGCGGGCCGCTCGGCCAAAAAGGAAAAAACCTATCTTGCGGCGGTCAAAACGGCGCTTTTTACCGACAAGGAACATCTCAGGGAAGTAAAACTCAGACTGGAACAGAGCAATATCAAGCGGCTGCTCATTTTAGGCACCAGCACCAAAATGATTTCAAGGATTTGCAAGGCCCTGCAGCTTCCCCCGCCTGTTAAAACCATTCAAATAGAAGATATTGCCACCGCCGACGAAATCGAAACGGCAATACACTACCGCAAAAATCAGGGCACCCACGTCATTCCGGTTCCTGCCATCGAAGTAAAAAAAACATATCCGCGATTTATGGCCGACTCGGTAAAATTTTTTTTCAGAAAGGGTCTGGGAATTTTCGGCAAACCGAAAGAACTTGAAAAGTCGGTAGTCCGTACGGAATTCAGCCGAAAGGGAATGGTGAGCATTAGCGAGGCGGCCCTGAGCCAAATGATACATCACTGCATTCAGGAAAAATCCGAACACATGGGACTCAACCGCATTACCATTCAAAACGACAACGGCGCGTATCACCTCAATGTAGGCATACGCGTACCCTACGGTTTTGAGCTGGCCACCAACCTGCACAGCCTCCACGATTTCATAATAGAAAAAATAGAAAAGTACAGCGGAATAATAATAGAACAACTCCACATAAACATTGAGGCGGTGGGCGATGCCTCCGAGGTCAGTAAAAATGGAATTTGAAAAAAATCTAAAGTAAGCGCCCTGTGCTGCCGATAAAAGTACTGGAAGCTTGTATATTTGTTTGACCAATAATGCGAGCATATTCCATACTTTGAATTGGAGGTTTGGATGAAACGGCTAGCGGCTTTTATATTTATTCTGATGGTTGCCGGGATATCGGCATTCGCCCAGGAATCATTCGTATACGAAAGCGATCACTACAGAGTGAGATCCCATCACAGCAGGCAGCACGCGGAACAGACCACTGCCCGCCTGGAGGCCTATCTCGATTTGTTCAACGAGTACTTCCATTTTGATCTGGAAGAGCTGGATCACAAGTTCAATGTACAGGTATTCGACACCCAGGAAAAATGTGATCAGTACCTCAGCCGACTCATTAAAGAAACCCGGGGCGAGTTTGTGTATTTGCACTACAGCGACATATCCAGAAGCAAACTGGTGGGCACCCAGGAATCGGAAGAAGAGTATGATCCCAGCTTTACCCACCAGGCGTTTGTCCAGTTTCTACGGGCCTATATTCAAAATCCGCCTCTATGGATAAGGGAAGGATTTGCAGTGTACTTTGAAGAGGCGGGCTACGATGAAAACTTCGGAGCCGTCATCAACAGCGAAAACGTGGCCTGGCTCGAAACTCTCAAGGATATTCTGTTCGGCGAGCACAGTGCCGAGGCATTGTCTACGAATGAGGTTCTCGCCAGTAACATCGAAAAAGCAAAAAACAACATAAATGTCTTTTATCCCGAGGCCTGGGGCATAGTAAACTATCTTTTAAACACCGAAAATCGCGTCCACAACCGCATTTTATGGGACTCCATTTCCTCCATGGATCCCGATACCGACCTGGTGAGCAATTCCGCCGCAGTCTACGATTCCGCTTTTCAATGGGTGAATCAGGACGAACTGCAAAACAGCTTCATGGAATATTTCAGGGCGAAAAAAACCTATAAGGAATTTATCGAGGACGGCATAGCGGCATACGAAATCGGCGAGCTGGATGCCTCCGAGGAAAAATTTCTGGTGGCAATAAATCGCCAGGACATAAGCTATATTCCCTATTATTACCTGGGATTGATCAACTACGACAGGGGTAACTTCACCTTGGCCGAACTCAACTACAACAAGGCCCTGGAAAAGGGAAGCACCGCGGCCCTCACCTATTATGCCCTGGGAGTGAATGCATTTGCCGATAACAGATTCGATGCGGCAACTGAATTTCTGAAGACCACCATTCATCTGGACCCGAGAAATTATGCGCAGAAAGTCATTCAAATCCTGGATCGCATGGAAGGCTAGTCCCGGGGTTGATCCAGAAGTTAGTCGCGGGGTCAATTCCAGGAGTTGATCCAGAAAGTCGCGGGGTCAATTCCAGGGTTGATCCAGAAAGTCGCGGGGTCAATTCCAGGGGTTGATCCCGGGGAGAACGGCGAACAAAAGGGGCTGCCCCACAGCCCAGAGATAAAATCAAACGGATCCCCTTTTTTTGTGCATATAATCTTTTTTCAGCTTGTCCTGACGCTGGCCCGCAGGCCTTCGCGACCTGGATCGCTTGCGCTGCCCTACCCATTTGTGACCGTCGGAAAACAAAGCCGCGATAACTTCCTCCACATCCCTGTTGGCGGGAATCATGGGTTTGAGAATATCCTTTATGCCTGCGTGAACTTCGGAAAAAGGCGGATGTTTTTGATTGCACCAGGGACTCAGTTTGAGCAGCCAGGTTTTTGTCAGCTGGCGAATCATGATGTTCCGGGGCAATGCGGAATCTGCTTCTACCATGCTATCCAGTTCTTCCAGATCCCTGAGAAAACAGCTTGAAGCCGACGCACCCGATTCTGCACCCTGCGGATAGCCCCGGTCAAGACAGGATTTTAATCCGGGAAATGCCGGATCCATAATTCCCGTGTCCATAAACATGCGGAATATTTCGGCGGCGTTCCCGCTTCCCAAAATTTTGTAAATTTCCTCGGTCAGCCTGGAGCTGGAAATATCCGACAGAAGCCTGGCCTGGTTCTGTATTTTTCTGCGCAAAAAATAGCCGGGGACAAGGCCCGTTTTGACCTGGTACTTTACCGCCCGGATAAGCCGCACGGGATCTTCCACGAATATGCGTTTTAACGGGATTACCGCCTGCAGGCGTCCCGCCCGTACGTCGCGATAGCCTCCCACAAAATCCACAAGCTGTTCTTTGACAGGATTGTAATACAGGGCGTTCATGGAAAAATCGCGTCTCAACACATCTTCCTCAATTTCCCCGAAAACGTTGTTAAAGCCCTTTGAGTCGGCGCTGCGAAAGGTACTCACCTCTATAATTTTCTGATCCTTGAAAAAAATATGCACCAATCGGAACCGCTTGCCGATTATCCGCGAGTTCCCGAAGAGCTTGCGAATTTGCCCAGGCTCGGCGGCAGTGGCAATATCAAAATCCTTGGGTTGTTTTCCCAAAAGCAAATCCCGGACAGCTCCGCCCACGATATAGCTTTCAAACCCCGCCTTCTCAAGTCTCCTGATAATTCTGACCGCGTCCTGATCCAGGGCACGATAATCGATATTATGTTCCTTTTTTGTATAGACTTCCGCTTGTTTTACAAGCTTTCCGTCTTCTATGGCTTTATAGCGTTTAAGCAACCGAAACTCCCGCCGCACATAAAGATACATGATTGCAGCTGTCAACAAATACTGCTAATGTCGGGTCCATGGAATCCAACTGGATCGCCCGTATGAACCATTTCGGGCACGGCAAAACACCGTTTTTCTTTTTAATAGACTTTGAAATAAAATATCCATTGATTATTGCCATGACGGAAATTGACCACAATTCAATTCTCCACGATTTCAGGGGATACGGCAACCACCGTCAGTCCCCAGGTTCAGCTGACTCCAAAACCCGCAATAATTTTAAGCTGAACCCGGAACCCATATCAAGAGAGAAATATAACCAGGCATTTTCGGCGGTACAGAGGGAGCAGCACATGGGAAATTCGCTGCTGTGCAATCTCACATTCCCGTCGAGGGTCGACCTGCCCCGGCAGCTAAACCTGAAAGATATTTTCCATATGTGTCGCGCACCGTACAGGCTCTATGCCGACCTTGGCGCTCTCATTCCCCAGGCGGCGGCCGGCGAACTGCCGGAAGAGTTTCTCGTTTTTAGCCCCGAAGCCTTCGTTCAAACCCATGACGGGAGAATGTATACATACCCCATGAAGGGTACAGCGGCGGTTTCCGCCGGAGACGATGTGGACGATGCAGGGAAGAGTTTATTGACAAACGAAAAAGAACGGGCGGAACACACGACGGTGGTAGATCTGCTCAGAAACGATCTGGGGCGGGTTTGCTCCGACGTCCAGGTGGAAGAATTCCGCTATATCAGCAGAATCCACAGCCAGGACACCAGTCTCCTGCAGGTTTCCAGCAGAATCAGCGCGAAAATGAAAGAAGACTGGCAAAGCCATTTGGGAGATATGTTTTGCCAATTGCTTCCGGCGGGATCAGTCAGCGGTGCCCCCAAACGCGAAACCTGCAGAATAATAGCAGAGGCAGAAGCGGCGCACATGGATGAAAGCCGACTTCCCCACGGCAGGCGCGGGTATTATTGCGGGGTGGCCGGAGTATTCAACGGCTGGAATCTGGATTCCGCGGTGCTCATCCGCTATATGGAGCAGTGGGGGGAGAAATTCGGAGGTGGAGGATTCGGAGGCGGGAAATTCTTCCGCAGCGGGGGCGGAATAACCATTTACAGCGATGCCGAAAGTGAATACGCCGAGCTTGTGGACAAAATTCGCATTCCGACGGATCCAGGGGAAAAAACGAATGCAGCTGTTCCTTGAGACCATGGCGGTCAACGCCGACGGAAGCATTCCCCTTCTTTTCTATCACCACAACCGCTACCGAAAAAGCTGCTCTTTTCAGGCGCCCTCTTGCCTGGAACCCGAAGAGTTGGAAGCCGTCGTACACACACAGATCAAAAATGCTGGCGCAGAGAAAACCCGCCTGACCTGCCGCTTTTTGTATTCCCGCGACGGCAGTCCGCAGGAAGTGCAGATTTTTCCCCGCATGGATCGCAACATTTCCCGGGCGGCGGTGATAGAATGCAGCGATCTGAGCTATCCGCTCAAATCAGCCGACCGCTCGATGTTTGAAGAACTCCACCGCCGCTACCCGGGCTTTGACGAAATCGTTATCACCCGCAACGGCAAACTCGGCGATGGAACCTTCACGAATCTTTACGTCCGGGATCCCCAGGGCGGCGGCCCTCTTTTCACCCCTTCCGCGCCTCTTTTGCAGGGCTGCATGCGGGCCATGCTCCTGGAAAGGAGGAATCTTGAGGAGGCTCCGCTGGAATTATCTTCCCTCCCCGGGAACTGGCTCATTGGTTTTATCAATGCCCTCAATCCCCCCGGTAAACTGGGCGAATTGCCACTGGAAGAGCTGCGGCGATTGGAATAGCCTGGCTCCCTTGCTCCTGTACAAAGCAGGTGGCATTTATTAGACTCCACCACATGATAATCCAGCCTCGCGTACTCAAAGGATTTCGCGATACATTACCGGATCAGGAATTGCTGCGCAGGAACATACTGGGCGACATTGAAGATAATTGCCGCAGCTTCGGATTCGTCCCGATAGATACCCCCGTCCTGGAATACAGCGAAGTGCTGCTGGGTAAGGGAAGCGGCGAAACCGACAAACAGATCTACCGCTTCAGGGATCACGGCGAACGGGACGTGGCAATGCGCTTCGATCTCACCGTACCCTTTGCGCGATTTATGGGGGCCAATCTCAACGACCTTTATCTTCCCTTCAAAAGATACCATTTCGGCAAGGTGTGGCGAGGCGAAAATACCCAGCGGGGACGCTACCGGGAATTCCTGCAATGCGATTTTGACATAGTGGGGGTGGACAGTACGGTGGCGGACTTGGAAATACTCCAGCTCATGCACAGAATTTTCGCCGTTTTGGGAATTTCGGGAATCAGGTTTCACATTGGCCATCGCGGTATCTTTAACCGTTTCCTGACCAAACTGGGTATGGCCCGGCGCGTCCAGGATGTGCTGCGCTGCGTGGACAAACTGGCGAAAATCGGTGCCGATAAAACCAGGAACCTTATCCTGGAGTTTTGCAATCCAGATCAGGCCGATGCGATAATGGATTACATAGTGGCGGAAAAAACCAACCAGGCAACCCTCGAAAAAATGATCCGACTGTCCGGAGGCGATTCACCCGATTCCCGGAGGATGGAACAGCTACTGGAAATAGCCGACGGCATGGCGGACAGTTTTTACCTTGATCCCTCGGTTACCCGGGGTCTGGACTACTACACCGGCATAGTGTACGAAACCTTTCTGATCGACCTTCCGGGCATAGGATCGGTATGTTCCGGCGGCCGCTACAATAATCTGGCGGGACTCTACACAAAGGCTCAGGTACCGGGAGTCGGTTCGTCAATCGGTCTGGACAGATTGATGGCGGCGCTCCAGGAACTGGATGGGGGATCCAGGCGAAGAGTCAGAGCCACCGATATCCTCGTTTTTATGCAGGACGGGAATTTCATACCCCAATACCTGGAAATAAGCGATGAGCTCAGGGCGGCGGGGTTCGCCTGCGAGCTCTATCCCGAGGAAAAAAAACTGGCACAGCAATTTGCCTACGCCGAAAAGAAAGGAATTCCCCTGGGCATTATCGCGGGACAGCGGGAAATAGAGGGCAAAACGGTCAACTACAAAAACCTGATACGCCGACAATCGGTAGAGAATATCAGCCTGAAAAAGGCTATTTCCCTGGCCGCAGAAGACTTGAAGGACGGTTGACCAGAACCACCGGGCAACCACTGTTTGAAATAAAAGGACAACCCATGGATTCCCGAAAGCTACCTGTTTACACCCAACGCGCAAAAATACTGGATATGCTGGACAGACACAATATAATTGTGGTGGAAAGCCCCACGGGCAGTGGCAAAACGACCCAGCTCCCCGTAATTCTGCATGAAGCGGGATACGACCAAAGCGGCGTCATCGGCATCACCCAGCCCCGGAGAATCGCGGCTGCAAGCGTATGCGCCTATATACAGAAGCAGCTCGGGGAAGAACAGGGAGAACAGGCCACCCGATACAGCGGATATAAAATGCGCTTCCACGACACCACCGATCCCGGGACGCGGATAAAAATCATGACCGACGGCATCCTCCTTCAGGAAATCAAGGCCGATCCCCTGTTGAGCAAATATTCGGTTATCATGATCGACGAGGCCCACGAGCGCAGTTTGAATATCGACTTCATCCTCGGCTTGCTCAAGAGAAGCACAGAAGCCCGTCCCGATTTGAAAATCATCATATCCTCGGCAACCATAAACGCCGATGTGTTCAGCAAGTACTTCGACGGCTGCCCGGTGGTGACAATTGATACCGAGACCTTTGCGGTAAGCACCCTGTATGCTCCGCCTGCGATTCCGCAGGATCCGGAACTGTTGATCGACAAGATTGTGGAAATCGTTCAGCATGTGCTGGACGAAAAAAAGCCCGGTGACATTTTAATTTTCCTCAGCGGGGAAAAGATCATAAAGGACTGCATTGCGGCTCTTTATGCCCAACCGTTCAGGAAGGAGCTCTCTATTCTTCCCCTCTACGGCCGACTGAGCAAAGAAGAACAGGATCAGGTATTCCCTCCTCCACCGAGGGGAAAGCGCAAAGTGGTAGTTTCCATCAATATAGTCGAAACCAGCATTACCATCGACGGAATCACCATAGTAATTGATTCGGGACTTGCGAAAATGAATTTTTACAATCCCCGGAGCTACACCTCGAGCCTTGTTGAAAAGCAGATTTCCCAGGCGTCGGCCAACCAGCGCAAGGGCAGGGCGGGACGCACCCAGCCAGGCAGCTGCTATCGCATATATCAGCGGGATGACTTCGATCTCAGACCCTCCTTCGCCCAGGAGGAAATTTACCGGACAGATCTCTCCGAAGTCGTGCTGCGCATGGCCGAGCTGGGAATCCGGGATTTTGAGTCCTTTGATTTCATTTCCTCGCCTGGCAGGGAGGGAATAGCGGGGGCGGTGAATACGCTTGAGCTTCTGGACGCATTGGATCCCGACAACAGCTTGAGCAACATAGGCGCTTATATGGCCCGATTCCCGCTTCTTCCCCGACATTCCCGGATGATCGTGGAATCAATCATTAAATATCCCCAGGTAGTGGACGATGTACTGATAGCGACCAGTTTCCTCACCTCCAGCCATCCGTATCTTCTGCCCCAGGGAGAGGAGACCCAGGCCCGCAATGCGCATCACAGTTTCAGGGACAAGTCGGGCGATTTCGTCAGTTACCTGCGGCTTTTCCGCGCCTACAACGATAGTGACAAGAAAAACAAATTTTGCCGGACATACTATCTCGACCAGGAAGTAATGGCGGAAATCGTCAGCGTCAAGGAACAGCTAACCGACATCGTTTCGGATATGGGAGTGCCCATATCCTCAGCGGGACTCCCCCTCAAGGGCGATACCCTGGAAAACTATATATGCGCACTGGCAAAGGGACTCATACAGTTTATTTGTGTGCGAACCGGGCGGACATCCTACCAGAGCCTCACGGCCGGCCGGATAGAAATCCACCCCGGTACGGTGCTCATCAGGGAAACGCCGGACTATATGGTAGCGGGGGAAATTGTAAAAACCTCGCGTACCTTTGCCCGCAGCGTTAGCCCCGTAAAAAAAGAGTGGCTGAAACGAATTTCCCCCGACATCGACCATATGCTCCCCCGCCCCGGAAAACCTGGAACGGGAGCTGGAAAAGAGGAACATCGACGGAACCTCCAAAC
>JACSEG010000182.1_pt1 | contig 11840 bp, 28 predicted proteins | sample 8225521 | NCBI WGS metagenome assembly JACSEG01 (sample SAMN15705060, study PRJNA637333) | viral metagenome | isolation source: viral RNA from sea star tissue | host: Pisaster ochraceus | place: USA:Santa Cruz | collected 2018
AGTGGAGGGAATAACCGCTAATAATCAAACATTATATTTAAATCAACCAAGTGGTGTTTCAACACATCCTAGTTTAGATTTATGGACAACACCAACAGATTCTGTTTTTGGGTATAATAGTGCAAACGCAACCGCAGGAGATTATATCGCCTACTGCTTCCATTCAGTAGATGGTTATCAGAAGGTAGGGAGTTATACAGGAGATGGAACTTCAAGTGGTAATAGTATTGTAACAGGGTTTAGACCAAGATTTGTTTTAATCAAAAGAACTGATAGTGCAGGGGATTGGAGAATATTTGATTCAGTAAGAAACCTTTCTAACCCAATAAATAATTTTTTAAGACCTAATGAATCTGCTGCAGAAACTACAAATAGTAGTACTGCTTCTATTGATTTTTTAAGTAATGGGTTTGAACCAAATTCAGGTAGTGCTTCTGTAAATGCGTTAGACGCTAATTACATCTATTTAGCAATAGCATAATGCAAGATTTGAAGATAGCTTTTACTAATATATTCGCACTTGGGTTAAGTGTTTCAGAGGCAAACCCAGTACTACAAACAATATCTTTAGTATTAGCTATCGGATATACTTTAATATCAATATATAAAAAACTGAAATAATGGCAAAGATTGATTTAGACGGAGACGGTAAAGCAGACGTTTCAATTAGTATATCACAAATAATTACTATCGCAGTAATGTTTGCTTCTATAATTGGTTCTTACTATACGTTAAGTGCCAAGATAGATACTAATACAGCGGAGGTTAAAAAGCTAAAGTATAACGAAAAGGAATATACTTGGAAGAATCAAAGGGAATTAGAGAAAGAGGTAAGAGAAATAACCTTAGAAATGAGGGATTTTATGAAAGACTTGGAGTATCTAAAGATTGATAAAAAGAGGAAATAAGCTGCTTTTTAAGTGGCTTTTTGTATATTAACAGGAAATATATTACTTATGGATAAGATAAAAGAACTAGCTAAAAAAGGGTGGTCTTTATTGAAAGCACAAATTATAAAGGATTGGAATGGAAACTTATTTAGTAAAGGTAAACTTATCTTTATTGGTGGGATGCTACTATTAATCTTAATCGCCTTAATTACAAAATGAACTTTAAATACTTTTCCCTATCAGAGTTTGATTGTCCTTCTTTACCTCAGTCAGGTAAGAATATGGATACTAACTTTGTTTATAAACTTGAACACGCTAGAGAACTCGCAGGAATACCCTTTAAAATCACAAGTGGTTATAGAACAGCAGACCATAACGAACAAGTTGGTGGAGTACCAAACTCTAGCCACCTCAAAGGAGTTGCAGCAGATATTGCTGTTGGAAGCGGGAGTGAAAGATACATTATACTTAACGCCCTTATTAGAGCAGGATTCAAGCGTATTGGAGTTGCAAAAGGGTTTATACACGCAGATACAGATGACACCAAGTCAAACTCTGTTTGGACTTACTAATACTGTAGGCAATACCTTATGTCTGACAAAAAGAAATTTAAAGATACCCAAGTAGGACAGTTTCTATTAAAGAAGATACCTGACGTTGTTAATGCAGTAGCAGGAGATACTTTAGCAGGAAACGTAATACAAGCCATTATAGGGGGTTCTGGGATGTCAGAGGAGGATAAGTCCGTAGCACTAAAGAAACTTGATTTAGAGAGAGCTGAGATAGACGGAATAACTCGTAGATGGGTTGCTGATTCTCGTAGTGGTTCTTGGTTAGCTACTAATGTTAGACCATTAACTTTAATATTCTTTTCTGTAGCTTATGTTATAGGTTGGTTTTATGGTTTAGAATTGAACTCAATAACTGGCTTGTTATCTATTGTGATTGGAGGATACTTCGGTTCAAGGGGTGTAGAGAAGGTCTTTGGTGATAAACTTCACAAGTAATATTTAAACACAGTAGTTAAATAGCTTTAAAAGAAAAGAAAGAAAGCAGAACAACTACAAAGAAGAAAAAAGAAAGAAAAGAAAAAGCCCCCCTAGAAAAACAAACGATCTAAAACTATCTGATCCAACAGGCTATCTCAACTGAAGTATTGTAATTTTTATAGTAGATTTACTGCTACTGTTTTGCAAATATATATATTTTATTTAATTTTACGGTATGGATTACAAATATTTTTCTTTTGATGAATTTGATTCCCCTGATAAAGCTGGTAGTGGATATAGGTATATGGATAGGGAATTTATAGAGATGTTAGATGAAGCCAGGGATATAGCCAAGCTTGAATTTAAGATACTTAGTGGATATAGAACAAAGTATGCTAACACTAAGATATTCTCTGCTGCAACCACAAGCTCACACCTGATTGGTAGAGCTGCTCACATAAGATGTTTAAACTCTAAATTCAGATTAAGGATTGTTGAAGCTCTGTCTATGGTAGGATTCAGGAGGATTGGTATACACAGGGATTATATTCACGTTGATAATGATGATTTAAAGCCACCATCTATTTGGTTGATAGCGTAGTCTTTTGTATATTCGCAGTGTAATCGGACATTATTTCTTTGGTAATTAAGAGGGTGAAGTTAAGTAGCCCTCTTTTTTTTGTCTATATGTTAAAGTTTTGTTAAAATTCTTGTTGGTAACATTTTTTTTGTACCTTAGCTAAAAATAACGAAGATGAATAACTTTTATGACTTATCCTCTTACCTAAGATTGCGTATAGAGGCATTACAATCCAGAAACGCTAAACTAGAGTATGAAGTAGACCGACTAAGAACTTTCTTATTCGAGGTTACTGATGCGGACTGTCCTGTTGAATATAACGATATAGTCAGAAAAGAAATTGTCAAAGAAGAAGTTTAACCGATTAATTTATTTATTATGATTATTACTGAAAAACTATTAAAGATTCAAACAGAGCTTAAAGCTCCAAAGGGTCAACGAAACGCATTTGGTAAGTACAACTACCGAAGTGCAGAGGACATCCTAGAGGCTATCAAGCCTTTGGCTGCTAAACACAAAGTGTTGTTTAAGATTACAGAAGAGGTGAAGGAGATAGCTGATAGAGCTTGTGTTGTTTCAACAGCTAAGATGATTGATGCTAGTGACCCTAGTTCTTCTGTAGAGTCTAATGCAACAGCATTTATAGACTTTAATGCTAAAGGAATGCAAGCACCTCAACAGACAGGCTCTGCTTCCTCTTACGCTAAGAAGTATGCTTTAGGTAATTTATTACTTATAGACGATACTAAAGATTCTGATGCTACTAATGACCACAGTACTGTAGGTGCTATTCCTGCTTTAATGAAAGGATCAACTAACTGGTCCAAGGTTGTTAAGTATCTACAAGATGGGGGAGATTTAGCTCCTGTTCTTAAAAAGTATAGTGTTAGTTCTACACTTAAAAATGAACTACAAAGTTTAACCAATTAATATATATATTATGATTTTTAATGCAAGTATTGACTTATCTAAGATTGAGAAGGCTAAGATCAAAAAGAAAAAGTATTTAGACATTACTGGATTCATTAATGATGAAGTTGACCAGTATGGTAATAATGTTGCCATTATTGTTTCTCAAAGTAAAGAAGAGAGAGAAGTTAAAACACCTAGAGTTTATTTAGGTAATGGTAAAACAAATACTATTAACAAACCAGCTCCTGCTGAAGAAGTAGGGTTGGATGATTTAGCATTTTAATTTAACAGGGGGTAGCAGAGATGTTACCCTCTTTTATTTTTCCGATTATGATAGAACGTCAAATAAGAATATTGTCAGATTATATCTCAAAACAGAATAATGCAACTTGGAGAGAGAAGCAGGCTTTTAATGATTTAATTAATCACTGTGAAATGCTTGATAGTAACTACAAGGATAAGACATTATACTTAGAGAGACTGGCTTCTTGGTATATTGACCATATGTTTGAGTTAAACCAAGACCATATTAAAGAAATTAGTTGGGAGTTCTTTAAACATATACTGCTAGACAAACTAGCTATAGTATTAAACACTCCCTCAGAATGTAACTATAATAGCTTAGAAAATAATATACTAGGTTTAGATATACAGAATAGCAATAAGATAAAGCCTTATGGAAGCGTTTCAAGAGCTTCTAAGCTACTAATAAAAGATATTATAGTAAATAATACCAAAGACAAATATGAACCAATTAAAGATAGATTATGAGCAGAAATATAAAGCAATCTTGGAAAGCAGCTACGTTGATCCTTTGGGAAATGTATCGCAGCCGCCCCTTGCCATTTCTTATGGCAACAATAGTGGTTATACCCCTACTCCCACTGGTATTGCTAGTTATGGGAATTTCAGCTTTGTACAAGCTCCTCCGAAATCCGAAAAGACGTTCTTCCTTTCACTTATAGCAGCAAGCTATATAGGAGGGAAAACAGAAAGAACAGGTGATATGATAGGCTACAGAAAAGATAAGAAGTTGATACACTACGATACAGAGCAAAGTACATTCCACGCTCAAAGGGTTTTTCGTAGGGTTAATGATATCTGTGGTACTACTGATGGATATTATACTTACGCTTTACGTCAGTATTCTGCACCTGAAAGATTAGACTTTATAGACTGGCACTTATACAATACTGATAATATTGGGTTAGTAATAATAGACGGTATTGCTGATTTAGTGTTAGACAGTAATGATTTGATACAATCAAGCAAGCTCGTTCAGTATCTTATGAAGTGGACTCAAGAGTTAAACATTCATATAATAACAGCTATCCATTCTAATTGGAACTCCGATAAGCCTACAGGACACTTAGGTTCTTTCTTGGAGAAGAAGGCTGAAACACAAATAGCTTTAGAGTTAACTGAGGACAAGAATGTTGCTGTAGCTAAATGTAAAAGGAGTAGGGGATTTTCCTTTGATGATTTCGCTTTTCAAGTGGACTCTAGTGGATTACCTTTTATATTGGAATCAATCCCTGATGTTATAGATAAAGATAAATATTTGAAGATATGATAATTTATGGATTTTTTGTTTTGGTTTTAATCGTAGTTTTAATTAAATTAGTGACTTATGATGAATCAAAACAAGATTAATTGAGAAGAAGAACTAGAAAGAGAGGACCAGTACAGTCAAAGAAGATATCTTATGATGGTATTAACTTTGCCTCTGGACTTGAGAAGTATATGTATATGGCTTTAAAGAAACATAAGATCAAAGCAAAGTATGAAGGGGAGACCTTTGTGCTTGTTAATGGATTCCATTTTGAGAATGAATCTTATGAGAGACAAGCTAATGGAAAAGGAGAGCTTATTAATAGAGGCTCTAAAAGAATATTACCTATTAAGTACACACCAGATTTTATTGGTGATGACTTTATAATAGAGACCAAAGGAAGGGCAAACGAATCCTTTCCTATGAGATGGAAATTGTTCAAAAGATTGATTACAGAACAGTTTCCTGCTTATACCTTATACAAGCCACAAAACCAAAGGGAGTGTGATAGGGTAATTGAATTAATCTTAAATAAGAATGAGAACAGTTAAAATGATTTTTGTTTCTATAGGCTTCTTAATGACAAGTACGTTATGGGCTTATATATTTATGGTAGTGTTAAAAAAATTAAGATACGTTATATGAATGTACAGTTTGAATTAATAAAAGGATTCCTATTGGGAATTGATTATTTAGAAGATATTGAACAGGAAGATGTTCACGGAGTTATTACTTTTGATTTACTCCGAATAAGTTTAGGAATATTCTTTATACACATTATGCTTAATGCTAGAGATTCTCAGTAGACATCACAGCACTTGGGTATCTATGGGATTGTCTATTGGCATTCCAGATAGTATCGTGGAGGATTTTGTTCACGAAACCTATCTTAGATTAAACTAGTATGTAGGGAATCCAGAGAAGATTATGTATAATGAAACTGAGGTTAATAGATTTTACGTCTACATAACCCTAAAGAATTTATGGACTGACTACTGCAAGGAGAGGTCAAGATATCCAAAAAGGGACATAACTAATTACTACGAGTTTGAGACACCTGATTGGGCTATTTATGAAGAGGTTGATAAAGAGAAGCAGGAAGCAGAGGAATACATTATAGCTAAGATAGATATGGAGATTGAATCTTGGGATCACTGGTATGACAAGAAACTATTTAGACTGTATTACAATACAGATATAAGTATGAGAAAGTTAGCCAAGGAGACTAAGATATCAGTCACTTCTATATTCAATAGCTGCAAGAATTACAAAGAGATAATTAAAAGTAAATTAGGGGAGGACTTTGAGGACTATCTTAATGGAGACTTTGATAAGATATAGATATTATGAGTGAAGTAGAATTATTAGACTTTATAGACTGGTACAACGTAATGCACGAGGATGTAAGTAAAATGACCTCAGAAGAGGTTAAGAATATGTATTATTATTATTTAAACAATAAGTTATGAGTGAAGAACAAATACCACAGAAGCCAAAGGATAAAAGAACTAAGCAATATAAAGAGTGGGTTGCTAAGTATGAGAATGCCTCAGAAGGAGTTGGAGACACAGTAGCTAAGATAACTAAAGCTACAGGAATAGATAAGGCTGTGAAATTTATAGCTGGTGAGGACTGTGGCTGTGATGATAGGAAGGAAACTTTAAATCACCTATTCCCTTACAATAAACCTAATTGCTTTACTGAGTATGAGTTTGATGTATTGAGTGAACTTTTCTCTGATGAACTTTGGAGGAAGAGAGCAACTCTTAATGCTGATAGGATTAAGGGTCTTTATGCAATATACAATAGAGTTATGAATGCTGCTGATAGTCCTAGTAATTGTAACACTTGTGTTATGGGTAGACTTAATAAACTAGAGCGTTTATACAAAGAGTATCTATAATGGATATGTGGAATGAACAGAAGCTGTTTGATTATCTTGTAGATTGTTGTTATAGCGATTTAGTAAAGGCTAGAAAACAAATGAGTAGATGGGATTGTTACAGTCCTTTAACATTACACAGGATAGAGCTGAAGTGTAGAAGTAAACATTTTGATGGCTTGTTAATAGAGAAGAAAAAGTTTGATGCACTAACAGAGAAGTGTAAAGACAATTTAGACATCCCTATTTATATTAACTCAACCCCTAGTGGGGTTTTTAGGTTTAATCTATATAATGTAGAACCTAACTGGCAAGTTGGTTACTTTGGTAAAACAACACAGTTTTCCAATAACAATAAGATACCCAAAGAGATTGCTTATTTAAACGTAAATGATGCAGAGATATTATGAGTGATTCAGTAAAGAAATACAAAGAAATGATGGAAGATGGACAGTGGTCCACAGACAGCACAGGCTACTCCTATAACAACTTACCTAAAGACCCTATAGTATTGAGTGTTCTGGATAAGTATAAGACACGTTCTAGGGATGGTGTTATAAAGTATGGCACTACACTTTACGATAGCCCTGATGGCTTCTATTCCTTTCTTAATCATTTACAGGAGGAGTTGATGGATGCTACTTTATATATTGAGAAACTTAAACAACAGAAGTAATGGAGATAGAAGAAAGAATTAGAAAGATACAGGGATATAAAACTTGGTCTGTTAAAAGGAAGGTTGACGAGTTGCTGGAGATTGATGCTCACAATTATACTAATCTAGGTATTGATTCAACCAAGGCTGAAAAGAAAGCTGTGAAAGATACCAGTAGGAAGATATACAAAGCTATATCTTTAATCAATCCTTTAGATGGATATATACTAGAGGCTCATATGAATGAGAAGGATTTAACTAAGGCAATAGAGCAATAGATGTTAATTCATATAATAGATACTATTGGTATAATGGCAGGGGTGATCCTGTGGTTTTTTGTGATTAAATATTTTATAGACGGAAAGATATGAAAGAGTCAGTTTTAGTAAAAATGCAATACGACCTTAAACTTGTGCAGCAGGCATTAGTAGTGGCGTTAACTAGGTTAGATAAATTAGAAGAAAAAAATGTAGAGGAAAAGGAGTAGTTGTTAAAAAAATGTTTATATTAGCAGTATGAAAACAATTAAACTACTAGACGATAAAGAGTGGAATGTATCTGAAATATTAGATAAGATGGAAGATGACTCCTTTTATTATGGATACTTAGGAAAGTATGCATTATCATCCTCTTCTTCCAAGGACCTTTACAAATCCCCAAAGAGTTACTTCAATAAGACTCAGCAAGTTAATGGTGATATACCTGCTCTAAGAGAGGGTAGACTAATTCACACTGTAGTTCTTGAAGAGGAAAAGATTAATGATAAGTATGACTTTGTTGATATAGGTGGAAGAAACACTAAGACCTTTAAGGAGGCTAAGGTGGAAGCTACTAACAAAGGGAAAGAGATTATGTTGGTTAGTGAACTTAATAAGGCTAACGAGCTTTGTAACTCTATTAGATTCAACAGTGATGCTAATGAACTATTTACAGGAGGGTCTGCTGAAGTCCCTGCTATTGGAAACTTGTTTGGAGTTCCCTTTAGAGGTAAAGCTGACTACTTGAAGGATGGTCATTTGATAGACTTAAAGACTACAGCTAAGTTAGATGGATGGGAGAGAGCTGCTAAGTATAGTTGGCATTATGATATGCAGGGATGGATTTACTGTGAACTGTTTGGCGTTGAGAGATTTACTTATGTAGTAATAGAGAAAGGCTCTGGTGATATAGGAATATTCGAACTCACTAGGAATACAAAAGATATAGGTGGTGATAAGGTTAAGCAAGCTGTAAATACCTACAAGGAATATTTTATAGAAAAAAGAAGCAAGGTTAATGACTTTACAATTAGGGGATTCCTTTAGTAAATTTGAGGAAGAGAAAATGTTATACTTTTATTTATCTTTAATAGATTTGCTTTACGGTGTGGACATAAGACAGTTAGAAGAAGATATCTACATCTACGAGCAGATAGAGGCTTACGAGGCTTGTGCAGGTATAAGAGAAGCTGTTAAAGTAGCAGAGCATAAGACTTATAAAGAGATAAAGATGATAGCATTAGAAGTACAAGAGAAATACAAATTTGAGAATGTTTACAATAACGATTAAAAACAATTAAAATGATTACAGAGATTGCAAAAGATTTAGTAGAAGGTTATTACAAATTAGATATCACAGAAGATACCAGAAAAAGGGCTTACGTTGATGCTAGAGATATGTACTTTAAGTTATTAAGGGAGAACACTAAAATGAGTTTTGAAGCTATAGGTGAGGCTGTTAACAGGGACCATTCAAGTGTAATGTATTCTCAAAGAAAGCTGAGTAACATAATGTCTGTTGAACCTCAGGTAAAAAAGAACTACGATATTCTTAATAAGAAGTTTCAAGAGATGTTACTTCTATCTGAAAATGATGATCTTGAGGGTTTCATTTCTGTAGAAGGGTTTTATGAAAAGAAGTATAAGGCTTTAGAGATTAACATAAAAGAGGTTATTGCTAAGGTTGAAGGAAAGGAGATTGATGATGTCAATTCATTACAAACCTTTGAATGCTTAGAAAGTCTACTTGTTAAGTATAATCTATTGAAGTCTAAATTTTATAGAACTCAACCCAAGAGAGCTAAGTCTGGTAAACTTGATTTAGTATAGTTATGGCTAAGAAGATTCCAGTAGACTATTCAGTTATTAATCAAGAGGCAGCCAAGTGGTGCATAAGCAGAGGTTATAAGATATATCCTGTACCGGTTGAGTTTAAGGAACTTAAATACAAACAACAGTTAGGTGTTAAGTTTAGGTTGGTTGTAGAGTTTGGTGGCGATAAGAAAGTTGGCAGTAAACTTTATGAGGATATTGAATGGTCTAATGCAATCTGGTCAGTGTACAGTTACCTATATAATAAACACGGAAGGAATGGGTAGAAAACCAAAAGAAAGAAAGTTCGTAAAGGCTACAGATGGAAGAAGAAACAACGGTAGGAAGAAAGGTGACAAGATAAGTAAGAAACCTGTTATGGCTACTCCTAGTGCTGTTAATGAGGCTAAGAAGAATCGAGTAGGGATATATGCTTTGAACGCTATGCAGAAAGTATTCGGGTCTGAGGAAGAGGCTTGGGCATCACTAGCAGAGCAAGCTAAGGATTCCTTTCCTCATATGAAGCTGTTGTTTGAATATAAGTATGGTAAGCCTGATGAATCAAGGTTAGGTGGTGAGAAGTCTAAAGTGAATATAAACATAAAGAACCTGTTCGCAGGGAATCAAGAAGATAATAACGAAGTAATAGATATTACAGATGAATAATGAATTACTAGAGAATTGGTGGGATTACGGTATTAATCCTATATTAGGTTACAGATACAATCCAGACGGAAAAGGGTTACCTGATAAGATAAGAAAGTTGAAGAATGAAAACACCTCAATTAAATCCCAAATACCAAGCTCTAGGGAATGATAGTAGATATTTTGTAACAACTGGTGGTCGAGGTAGTGGTAAGTCTTTTGGAGTTACCTCTTTCCTTGCACTGCTTACTATGGAGAAAGGTCATAAGATATTGTTTACTCGATATACTATGACCTCTACAGCTAATTCAATTATCCCTGAATTTATAGAGAAGATTGAACTGTATGGTATTGGTGAGCATTTTAGAATAACTAAAGATGAGATTATAAATATCTCCACAGGAAGCTCTATTATGTTTAGGGGTATCAAAACCTCAGCAGGTAACCAGACAGCCTCTCTAAAGTCCTTACAAGGAGTTACAACCTTTGTATTGGATGAAGCAGAGGAACTTATTAATGAAGATGATTTCGATAAGATTGATCAGTCTGTACGTTCTAAATCTAAACAGAACAGGGTTATATTAATACTTAACCCTACCACTAAAGAACACTGGATATACCAAAGGTTCTTTGCAGCTAAAGCAATCAAGAGTGGATGGAATGGTTGGAAAGATAATATTACTTATATACACACTACCTTTAAGGATAACCTAGACCACCTATCAGAGTCCTTCTTATTCCAGATAGAAGAGATTCGTAGACGTAGACCAGACAAGTACAATCACCAGATACTAGGTGGCTGGCTTGATAAAGCTGAGGGTGTAGTATTCACTAGATGGGATATTGGTGCTTTTAATGAGTATTTACCCTCTATATATGGTCAGGATTTCGGGTTTTCAGTCGATCCTACGGTCCTTCTGAAGATGGCTATAGATAAGGATAGGAAGAAGATATATCTAAAGACACAATATTGCAAGGTAGGTTTATCTACAAAAGAGATAGGTGAACTTAACAGGAGATATGCAGGTGATGAACTTATTATATGTGATAGTGCAGAGCCTAGACTTATACAGGAGCTCAAGATATATTGTAACATTAAACCTACAATAAAGAAGCAAGGTAGTATCCTAACTGGGATAGCCTTGATACAGGATTATGATTTAGTGATTGACCCTGAATCAACAGAGTTAATCAAGGAGCTTAACAATTATGTTTGGCACAGTAGAAATGAAAGACCTATAGATAAATGGAATCACCATATGGATAGTATGAGGTATGGTGTTCAATATTTTTTAGCAAATATAAATAAAGGAAGTTACGTTATTCGATAACTCTTAAACGCAGTAGGTTATTATTTTACAAATAATCTTCTTAAACGCAGTACCCCCTTAAACGCAGTACCCAGATTCTTAAACGCAGTAGGTAAATTCTTAAACGCAGTAGGGTTTTTTGCCCTTTGATTGCATTTTGCAAGTAAACGATTTAAGCCCTTCAAATTTGTTTTGTGTAGGGTTATACCTAAAATGGCATAGAGTATCTTAAAACGTATTAAAATAGCTTTCACGTTGATTTTATTAGTAACACAAAAAAAGGGATAATTGATAGGTAAAAAAAGTTTCTTTTCCCTTGTATATTAAAAAATAATATTGTACGCGCGTACCTTAAT
>JACSEG010000183.1_pt1 | contig 11802 bp, 9 predicted proteins | sample 8225521 | NCBI WGS metagenome assembly JACSEG01 (sample SAMN15705060, study PRJNA637333) | viral metagenome | isolation source: viral RNA from sea star tissue | host: Pisaster ochraceus | place: USA:Santa Cruz | collected 2018
GGACAGGAACTTTTGGAGACAGATATTTGCCAGCGTGTTCCCCTCATCAGGGGTACCATTTACGCTGGAATGGATAAAATGAACAATATCGCGGCGCTGTTGCAGTTCAATGAAAGGGGTAGATATCTCAAGTACAGGGGAGTATTTAGCAGTATTGACAACCCGCAGTAACATAATCATAATAACGAGCCTGTAAACCGTCAGTACAAGATCGTTTCCCGTTGAAACAATCGACTTTTGCCGGGGTATTTTAGTAAAAATTCCGGGATATCTGGATCGGGATACCCGTTAAATTGCGCAAGGAGTAGCAGATGTCTCTAACCAAAGACAAAACCAGGGAAATAGTGGAAAAATTTGGAGGTTCCGGGGAAAATACCGGAAAATCTGAGGTGCAAATCGCACTGCTCACCCAGAGAATCCTGGATTTAACTGAGCATTTAAAGACCCACAAAAAGGATCATTCGTCCCGTCGCAGTCTGCTCAAAATGGTCGGCCAGCGGCGCCGGTTGCTTCGTTACTTAAAAGGCAACGACCTTGAAAGTTATCGGGTGCTTCTCTCCGATCTCAACCTTCGCAAGTAGCATGGGCAGATATCAGTTTGGGACTATCGCCCTGTGATCGTGGCGATTTTTATGTTAGCCATTCTATACTGATGCCACATTAGGAGAAATAATGCATCGAGTAACGTTACGTGTCGGGGGAGAAGAATTGACCCTCGAAACCGGGCGCATGGCCAAACAGGCCAATGGTGCCATTTTTGCGACATACGGAGGATCGGCTGTTCTTGCCACAGTATGTTGCGGTTCAAAACCGGTTGAGGATCTCGATTACGTCCCCCTTTCGGTTGATTACAACGAAAAGTACTATGCGGCTGGAAAAATTCCCGGCGGGTTTTTAAAAAGGGAGGCCAGACCCAAGGACAAGGAAATCCTGATGTCGCGCCTTATTGACAGACCCATGCGTCCTTTGTTCAGCAAAGCATTTAAACGGGAAATCCAGCTTGTGCCCACCACCGTATCAGCAGACCAGATCAATCCTCCCGACGTGATTGGCATGGTAGCGGCCTCGGCTGCCGTAGTGATTTCCGATATACCGTTTGACGGACCGGTGGGAGCCGTTCGAGTAAGCCTTGTCGAAGGGAAATATCGCATAAATCCCACATTCCAGGAAATAGAAAAAAGCGAATTGGACATAATCGTCGCCGGTACCCTTGAAGGCATTACCATGGTGGAAGGCGGTGGCAAAGAAGTCAGCGAAGAACAGATGATTGAAGCCATAGAGAAAGCTCGTCCGATAATCGCCGATATTTGCAATCTTCAGCTTGAATTGCAAAAACTCGCCGGCAAAGAGAAATTACCGATGGTAGAAAGCGACGGCAGCTTTCCTCTTCGAGACGAGATTCGAAGCAAGGTATATTCTCAATTCGAGAAAGCTGTATTTGTCAGGGGCAAATTTGAGCGGAAAAATGCCCTGGATGAAATTATTGAAAATACAACCCGGGAATACGCCGATAAAATCGGCGACGAGCACAAAAAGAAGTTCTTTTCCATTTTTGAAGAAATGGAGCAGGAAATCCTTCGAAAATCCATTGTCGAAAGCAAACTCAGGGTAGATGGCCGGTCTCCGGTGGATATCCGGCCGATTGCCGTTGAGAAGGATGTGCTTGCAAGGGTACATGGTTCCGGCCTTTTTACCAGAGGTGAAACCCAGGCTTTGGCGGTTACGACCCTCGGAACAATCCGCGACGAACAAATACTCGACGATATTGAGGGCGACCGCCGCGAGTCATTTATGCTGCACTACAATTTCCCCCCATTCAGCGTAGGCGAGACCGGCCGCCTGGGAACAGGACGCCGGGAAATTGGCCACGGACATCTTGCCCGCCGGGCCCTTGAGCCCATGCTTCCGGGAAAAGCAAATTTCCCCTATACGATCAGGGTCGTTTCCGAGGTTCTCGAGTCCAACGGATCGTCTTCAATGGCGACGGTATGCGGCGGAACATTGTCGTTGCTCAACGCCGGGGTTCCCATAAAAAATCCCGTGGCGGGTATTGCCATGGGTATGGTACAGGAGGGCGACAAAACCGTAATCCTCAGTGATATTCTGGGAGAGGAAGATCACCTGGGTGATATGGACTTTAAGGTTGCAGGTACCCAAAAGGGTATTACTGCATTTCAGATGGACATAAAAGTTTCCAATGTCAGCCCGGAAATCATGAAGACGGCGCTGGCCCAGGCCAAAGATGGGCGCATGCATATTCTCGGCATAATGAATGAACTGATATCCGAGCCCGAGAGTGAGCTGAGCGAATACGCCCCGCGGATTGTTTCATTTTCAGTGGATCAGGAAAATATTGGTACACTTATCGGACCCGGTGGAAAAGTAATAAAGAGCGTTAACGAAAAATTTGGCGTTGAAACGAATATCGACAACGACGGTACCATTACTATTTACTCCACCGACAAGTCATCTGCGGAAGCCGCCAAAGATAGTTTCCTTTCGCTATTGGAAGAACCGGAAATAGGTAAGGTGTATCCCGGAATTGTCAAAAGAATTGTGGACTTCGGAGCTTTTATAGAATTTCTCCCCGGAAAAGAAGGTCTTTGCCATATTTCAAAAATGTCCACAGAGAGAGTTAATGCTGTTGAGGATGTACTTAAACTCAACCAGGAAATACCAATCAAGATTATCGAAGTCGACAAAATGGGCAGGGTGAATCTAACCACTCTGGTAGATGAAAACTTTCAACCACAGGGTGGCGACCGCCCCCGCAGAGATTCGGGGCGCAGGGACAACCGGGAAGGACGTTCCCGATAAATGCAAATCGGATCTGTCGATGAGTTTGATTTTTTCTGATACTTTATCGTATGGCAGAGCAACTTCATCCAAAAATTTTTATCAGAATTTACAGCCAGGGCGGAACGATTCCCAGGTACCAGAGTCTTCTGGCCTCCGGCTGTGATCTTCACGCCAAGCTCGAAATGCCCGTTCGCATTGCCTCAATGGAAAGGATACGCATTCCTACCGGCTTGTACATTGAAATACCTCCCGGATATGAGGGGCAGATCAGACCGCGGTCGGGCCAGGCTTTTCGCAAGGGCTTGAGCTTGCCAAATACTCCGGGAACCATAGATGCGGATTATCGGGGAGAAATTAAAATTCCCGTTATTAATCTGGATACATCGGAAATTGTGATCACACCGGGAGAGCGCATAGCTCAACTGGTAATTGCTCCTGTAGTGCAGGCGCACTTTGTTCCCAAAAAAAATACGCTCAGCGCCACTCCTCGTCAGGATGGGGGATTCGGCAGCACCGGGGTCATATGACGTTTGGTTCTGTTATCCGGTTCAGGGAAAGATTTCGTCACTCAACTGTTCAGGGCTATGTTCTCAGGGAATACTTGTTTTCCGTTCTCGTTGCGTTCCTGTTTTTTATCGCCATTTTTTTCGTAAATCAAATTCTCGTCATTGCCAGGGATCGTCTGGCCGAGCAGGTATCCATTCTGGATACTTTGATGCTTATCTTTTATGCCATGCCTGCGATAGTTGCTCTTTCGATACTCTATTCATCGTTTATTGGCATTATTTTGTCAGTGGGAAAGCTGAGCGAGGGAAGGGAAATTTTAGCCGCAAGGGCGGGGGGAATGAGCCTCCAAATGCTCATTATGCCCGTATTTGCGGGGGCGTTGTTTCTCACCTGCCTGGCATTTGTTACCAACGACTATTTCCTGCCTCTGGGAACAATGAATTATAGCCGTTTATACCAGGAACTGTTGTATTCAAATACGCGTTTAATTATTGAACCCTATTCAATTAGAAGGTACGAGAACAGTACCCTTATTACCGGAGCGGTGATCGACAATAAAATCCAGGGCCTTATTATTCTCGATACCACAGAAGACGGAACCGAACGAAGTATCAGCGCAGGCCAAGCGGAACTTGTGAGGAACGACCGAACTGGCGGCATTATAACTTTAAAGTTAGATAGAATTGAAATGATCAGCATGAAAGATAATCTCATTCACGAAAGCACTGCAGATACTATGGACTACAATATAGTATTCGAAAACATCGTTTTTTCCATGACTAATCCAAGCGTGCGGGAAATGAGTGCGCGGGACGTTTTGCAACTGATTCGCCAGCGAAGAGAAGAAAACCGGGTGCGCCTTGAAAACGAGAGTCTGGCGTTCCACATCCGGAGAATGCGGTTTTTGGCCGCCTATGCGGCCCTTGTGAATAATTACAGCGAACGGAGGGTCCAGGAACTCCGCGATCTTTCCGGTTTGCTGCATTCCATGGAAAATAAATCTACCGTGGATCAGACTCTCAGGCTATATACAATCGAGTTTTGGCAAAAACTCAGCCTGCCCCTGGGTAGTCTCAGTTTCATTTTACTTGGCTTTTCAATTGGCTTGAGCGCTCTTAAATACGGAAGAACGCTGGGAATAATTACTGGATTGATTGTAGCTTCCGTTTACTGGGGCATGCTGGTGGCGATCAATCAAATCGGCCTGAACTTGACCTATATTCCTGCAGTACTGGTGTGTTTTACTCCCAATATTTTATTGACTGTAGTGGGGGGATTTTTATTCCGCAATTATCTCAGGAGATAAAATGAGACAGCTCAGTTTACTGATTTTGCGATATTTTGTTCCGATATTTTTTGGAGCGTTGACGTTTTTCATCGTGCTCATCAATGGTGCCGACCTTTTTGCCAATATTGTCCCGTATGCAGAGCTTTCCGTTCCATTTTCACAAATAATGCGGGTGCAACTATTGTATTTACCGAATTGCGTGGTATTCGCCCTTCCCATCGCCTTGCTTTTTGCCGTTTCGTTTAGCATGGGGAGCCTGTATTCCAATAATGAGCTGATTATCGCTTTTGCCAGCGGAGTAAGTCTCAATCGCTTTATTCTTCCCTTGATCGTTGTGGGGATCGTACTTTCCCTGGGGCTTTTTGCATTTAACGATCTTCTCGCCATACCCATGTTGAGGGAAAAGCAAAAACTAAGCCTGGATTTGCTGCACAACAGGCCTCAAAATTTAAATCAGGCGAACATCAGCATACAAGCCGAGGCCGGGCGAGTCATTTACGATGCGGCGTATTACGACGATGGCCAGCAACGGCTCAATGACGTTACCTTGATTGTGCGCAATGAAAACAATGGCATCCGACATATTGTTTACGCTCAGTGGGCTCAATGGGACGAAGATGGCTGGGAGTTTCATCGGCTTACCCATGTTCACAGGGAGATAGGGAACTCTGAGGCCTTTTCTATTGATGAACGCGAATCGCTGCGCTTGGCGGAAGCAACACTGCCACCGATAAATTTCCAAAACCGGTTTCAGGACATAGACGAAATGCAACTCGCCGAAGCGGGAAGGTATGTTTCGTACTTGCGCAGCGGAGGTTTTCCCTACCGCCAGGCCCTCACGCGGTATCACGAACGATTTTCCTTCGCCTTTACGCCGCTTGTGGTCGTATTGCTATCAGCAGGAGTCGGAGGTCGATTCAAAAAAAATATCCTTGCCATGAGCCTTCTTGTATCACTGGGATTATCAATAGTATATTACTCCATCCAAATGCTTTCCGGACTATTCGCGAGTTTGGGAATCATAAACAGTATCTTTGGAGCCTGGGCGGGAAGTGCCATTACCACCGCCGGAGCCGTTTATATTTTGCGAAAAGCCAAAACCTGAGGAATTCGTTATTCTCAAAACAGATCGTAGATCGACTGACTCGGCGGCCCGAAGCGGAAAACTTCGGCTTCCCCACGGCGAAGTGGATACTCCGGTATTCATGCCGGTTGGAACCAATGCCAGCGTAAAAGCCGTTCGAGTTGAAGACCTCAGGGAAATGGGCGTCAAGTTGATTTTGGGAAATACCTATCATCTCTACCTGCGTCCCGGAATGGAAGTAATACAAGCAGCCGGCGGACTGCATCAATTCAGCAATTGGAACGGAAACATTCTCACAGACAGCGGCGGCTACCAGGTCTTTTCGCTGGCTCCATTCCGGAAAATCCATTCCGAGGGTGTGGAATTCCAGTCGCATATTGACGGCTCGCGACATATGCTCACGCCGGAAAAAGTGGTGGTTATTCAAAAAATACTCAACTCCGATATTCAAATGGCACTGGATGTATGCACCGAGCCTGGAATTACCCACAAGCAGGCGCGTGAAGCCCTGGAAACGACCTCTTCCTGGGCTTTGCGCGCCAAAAATGCCTGGGAATCAACCCAGGATACCTACGACGGCCAGCTTTTTGGAATTGTTCAGGGGAATTTTTTTGAAGATCTCAGAAAGCGTTCGGTGGAAGAATTGGTGGCGCTGGACCTCCCGGGGTACGCCATTGGGGGATTGTCAGTTGGAGAATCCTTCGAACAATTCCTGCATTTTCTGTCGTACACTGCACCTTTGCTGCCGAAAGATAAACCGCGATATCTTATGGGCATAGGTACCCCTGCGTATATTCTGGAAGCAATAGGGCAGGGCATTGATATGTTTGATTGTGTTTTTCCCACGAGGGTGGCGAGAAATGGAACCTTGTTTTCGAATAACGGAAGATTGGTATTGAAGAATCAGAGATACGAAAAAGACCTTCGTCCCGTCAGCGAGGACAGCCCTATTCGTGGGTACTCCCGCGCCTATCTCAGGCATCTGTTCAAGGCAAATGAAATGCTTGGTCCAATGCTGGCATCGATTCACAATCTCTGGTTTCTCAAACGGCTGGTGGATGACGCCCGGGAGGCTATTCATGAGGATCGATATTTATCTTTTAAAAAAAAATTTATGGCCCAATATTCGGCGGGAATTTCTGAATGAGTCTTACTGTGAATGAAAAAAGCCTGATATCTTCTGCTCGATCCACCGCAACAGTAATGCTATCAACCTTTATGTCGCGAATTCTCGGGTTTGTCCGCATAGGAATTATTTCAGCCCTGTTCGGCGCCGGCGGACAAGCCGATATTCTTCATCTGGTTTTTAACATACCGAACAATCTGCGCAAACTTCTCGCCGAGGGAGCCTTGTCCACCGCCTTCATACCCGTTCTTTCAAAAAGTCTGGTGGAGGATCCAGGTCGACTACAATCGAAAAAAATCGTTCAGAACCTTTTTGCGGTTCAACTACTGATAATACTGCCGTTGCTCATCTTGTCCGTGGCATTTCCCCGCGCAATTACCAGCGTCCTTCTCAACTTCCGGGACGCAGAAAGCCAGATACTTGCCGCAGACTTGTTTGCTCGGCTGATTCACTACATATTGCTTATCTCGTTTTCTGCGGTAATCATGGCAACCCTCAACAGCAACGACAAATTTGTTGTTCCGGGGCTTACGCCGCTTTTGTTTAGCATATCGGTAATTATCAGCCTCCTGCTGTTTCACGGCAAAATCGGCATTTATTCAATGGTTGTGGGAGTAATCGTCGGTGGATTTGCGCAGCTTTTATTTCAATTGCCCCAGTTCTACAAACTGGGGTACCGGTTCGCTTTTGACTTCGGTTTTGGAAACAAGGAGTTCAAGACCATATTGAGGAATTGGATTCCGGTTCTCACTACTTCAGCGGTATTTGCAATAAATCAGCAAATTGCAGCCAGGTTTGCCAGCGAAATGGAAGCAGGGAGCGGCACGGCCATGTCGAATGCAATCGTTTTCTGGCAACTGCCCTACGGGATTTTTTCGGCCTCAATTGTAACGGTTTTGTTTCCGCGAATGAGCAGGCAGATTGCCGCAGGCAACAGAATCGGAACTGCCAGAACAGTGGAATACGGCATTTCCGCCCTTATGACCTTTTTGTTGCCGTCGACTGTGGGGTTAATGCTCCTGGGACCCGAGCTGATATCGACGGCCCTGCAAAGAGGGGCGTTTACCGCCGAAGATAGTTTGCTCAGCGCCCAGGTGCTTTTCTGGTACGCTCCTGGCTTGCTATTTGTAGGAGCAAATAATTTTTTGCAGAGACTGTGTTTTTCTGATGGCGATATCCGTCTTCCGGTGTACAACGCAGTTATTATCACGGTGCTGGACATCGCTTTAAGTCTCTGGCTCAAAGAAACCGCATTGCGCGTACGGGGGTTGGCATTGGCAAACAGTATAAGCTACGGGGTAGCGGCTTTATGGCTGGTACGCAAAGCCCGCTCCCGTTTTGCGGATATAAAATATTCTCGTTTGTTTCGCGACTTTTTCAAGATTCTCCTGTCATTGGTTCCCGCGGTGCTGATAATTATTGTCGGCGGGAAGATATACGGAGAATATTGGCGATCGGGTTCGAGTCTCATATCCCTGTTCAAATTTCTCAGCATCAGCATAACAGCAATGGCAAGTATTTTGGGAATGTTCCTCTTGTTGCGCCTGGAGGGAATATATTTAATACTTAAGAGGCGAACGCAATGAATCCGATTGTTGGCAATATGAACAGTAAAATCTTGTTATTTTCTTTAGTTATCATTTTCACGTTTCAAGTCTCCGCCCAAAATGAAGACCACGACGAGACGACGATATACGAAACCTGGGAAGAAACGTTGTTATACGGTACTGAAACAAGCGTGCTATCTGTCATCGATGAAATGATAGAGCAAAAGGACAGTCACTTTGCCGACCAGGTTCTTTTACTTCTGGAAAGCAACAGACAGGTACTGCGCATGCGGGTCCTGGATTATTTCGAAAATCTTGAACTGGACGGGGCGATTGAAAGCGTATTGCGCGAATTGGAGTTTTACCAGGATATCCAGTCTGGGTTTACGGTGAGGCTCATTCAGCATTTGCAGAGACGGGAACATCCCATAGACACTGTGCTGTGGCAGCTTCTTCAGGAAATAATGGAAGAAGAAGGTCGGGATGTCAAGCTGGTGGCAATAGCGTACTGCGGCCAAAGCCAATGGTCGGAGGCTGCGCAGTACCTGTCCAAACTTTACGAGGACGACGACAGCCAGGTGAGCGTTCAAGAGGCCATACTCAAAGCCCTGGGAAAAATCCGCCACAGCCAAAGCCGCAAATTAATATTTGAATTGGCACAAGACGATACGATTGAAAAGACGCTGCGTATAGCGGCTCTGGAGGCGGCAGGTGCCTATGCCGATGAACAAGCCATCGCTATTCTTTCCCTTGCCTTTTCTTCCCAAGACCCGCTTATACGAAGCGCGGCGGTTTCGGCCTTTGCGTTTTTTTTACCCAATCAGGTGGAAGATTTGTATTTGGAAGCTTTGCGCGACAATTATTGGCGCATCAGATTGGCGGCCCTCAAGGGCATTGAAAAAAATCCCTTTAATGACGCCTTTGAACCGCTGCGCTACATGGCAATGCGGGATCCGGAATCGAATATTCGACGTCAGGCGTTTCGTTCCCTCACGTCTTTGAAAATGCCCACGGCATGGGAGTTTATGCGCGAATCGCTGGCAAACGACTCCATTCCCGAAGCCTTTCGCATGATCGTCGTTGTTCTTCTCATTCAGGAAAATTTCACCGATTCACGATTGAGCATAGAAAAAATTATGGTGGAGGAATGGGAGAAAGAGACCAGCAGGCTTCTCGACACCATATGCAAGGAACTCAGCGTTTCCGATCTGCCCGTCGCGGCGGAATTCTACGAACGAATGTTGGGCCATACAAATTTTAATATTCAAATTTATGGCGTACGTGGCATCGGCAGAAATAAGTTGCTGCGCTATCGGGAAGACATGCAGGCTATTGTTGACAGCAAGACTGCCCCCGCTGCATTAAAAACAAATGCGCGAAACGCCCTTGAACAATTTTAAATACACAAAATCCCGTTGCGAGGCTATATGAAAAAACCGGTTGAGATAAACGATCAAATTCGAAATATTGCCATAATTGCCCATGTCGACCATGGAAAGACAACACTTGTGGACTCTCTGTTTAAATCTGCCGGTGTATTCGGAAACCGCCAGACAGGTGAAGACAGGGTCATGGACAGCATGGATCTGGAAAAAGAACGGGGCATTACCATAGCCGCGAAAAATTGCTCCGTACAGTGGGGAGCGATAAAAATAAATATTATAGACACTCCGGGTCACGCCGACTTCGGAGGGGAGGTCGAACGGGCCTTGAGCATGGTTAACGGCGCCATCTTGCTGGTCGATGCCTCGGAGGGACCATTGCCGCAAACCCGTTTTGTACTCAAAAAAGCCCTTGATCTGGGATTGCCACTAATGGCGGTTATAAATAAAATCGATCGCCCCGACGCGCGATCCACCGAAGTTTTGGATGAAATTTACGGCTTGCTCATAGACCTGGAGGCACACGAAGACCAGTTGGACATTCCCGTTCTCTATGCCGCCGGCAGAAACGGCACAGCGAAACACGCCCTTGACGATCCCGACGGCGGCATGGAATTACTTCTGGACGCTATTGTGGAAACCTTTCCCGGGCATAAGCATGTTTCCGGGACTCCATTTCAGATGCTGGTTTCGGACTTGAGCTATAACGATTATTTGGGCAGGCTTTGTATAGGAAAAATACAAAACGGCAGTTTGAGAGCCGGAGAAAGCCTGGTATGCGTAGACAAAAAAAATGACATTCAACCACTGAAAATAAACAAGCTTCAGGTTTATCAGGGTATTGCGCTGGTCGACCTTTCCACCGCCGGGCCCGGCGAAATCGTGGTTATTTCCGGCATTGAGAATGTTAGAATAGGGGATACCATTTGCCAACGGGACACGCCCCTGGCCCTTCCCCGCATACAGGTCGACGAACCAACGGTGTCCATGCGCTTTACAAATAATACCGGGCCCTTTTCGGGACGGGAAGGCAAACTGGTTCAACCCAGTAAAATTTACGACAGATTGGAAAAAGAGGCGTTGAGAAACGTTTCCATTCAGGTCGATAGGGATGGGGAAAGCTTTATAGTAAGAGGGAGAGGGGAATTTCAGTTAGCCATAATTATTGAAACCATGCGGAGGGAAGGTTTTGAATTCTGCGTCGGAAGGCCGGAGGTAATTTTCAAAAAAGATTCGTCGGGGAAAAAAACGGAACCCATTGAGCATGTCTTTATTGACTGTCAGGAGGAGTTCACCGGAGTAGTAACTGAAAAATTAAGCCGCCGAAAAGGCAGAATGCTCGACTTGTCAAATCACGGTAGCGGAAGGGTGCGGTTGTGCTTTTCCGTTCCAGACAGGGCTCTCATAGGCTATAGAGATGAATTCCTTACCGATACAAAGGGAACGGGAATACTCAATGCCAGCTTCGAAGGCTATGAAGAATATCGCGGAGATATTCTCTCCCGCAAAAATGGAAGTTTGGTAGCAGACCGCCAAGGGGAAGCCGTTCCCTACGCACTCTACAATCTCGAACCTCGGGGCCGACTGATGATACGCCCCAAGGAAATAGTATACGAAGGCATGATAATCGGCGAACACAATCGGGAGGGCGACCTCAATGTAAATCCCGTGAAAGAAAAAAAGCTTACAAATGTAAGGGCTTCAGGAAGGGATGAACATGTGGTGCTCACGCCCATCGTTCCCCTGACCCTGGAACAATGCTTGAATTATCTCGATCCCGATGAATTGTTGGAGGTAACCCCCCAATCCCTGCGTCTGAGAAAGGCAGTTCTTTCGGCGACTGATCGACGGGTAACGGCCAAGCGAAATAAATGGACATGAGCCATGCCCAAACCCGATCACATGACGACAAAAATACTGGTCAAATGATCATCTGCTTTATTTCAATGGCCTCGAAATTGGCCTTTTTTATATCGACAATTTTGTAATTGTAATCCCGCTGATTAATACTGAATCGAAGATCTTCTCCCTTTTTCTTGTTGAGAAGGTTGTGGGCAAAGGGAGAAAGG
>JACSEG010000184.1_pt1 | contig 11779 bp, 9 predicted proteins | sample 8225521 | NCBI WGS metagenome assembly JACSEG01 (sample SAMN15705060, study PRJNA637333) | viral metagenome | isolation source: viral RNA from sea star tissue | host: Pisaster ochraceus | place: USA:Santa Cruz | collected 2018
CATCTGTGGTCTGTCCTTTTTCCAAAGTAATTACGATATCCATAAGACCGGGTTCGGAACCCTGGAGCGTGTCCACTGTCGGGGGGGCGGCAAAATATTGGGTATTGTAAAGGTTCATAATGCTTTCCCGAATTTTTGCCGCCGAAAATACGTCCCCTTCCTCAAAGGTGAGTTCGCGGTAAATCACTTCGTCCCTGGTTTTGGTGTTGCCCCGGATGATAATATTCTCTATATACGCTCGGCTTGCTTCTTCGACGGTCATGACATAATTGATTTGCCGAAGAGCTTCATCGCGCTCTTCCTGAATATCGATTTGATTAAATATATATCCGCTCTGATAATAGAGGTCGCCAATTTGTTGCAATCCCGTTTGAAGTTGCCGCGAATCCAGCACGTCGCCGGTATTCAGCCTCAGTTTGCTGCGCAGCTCGTCGTCCTTGAATATGCTGTTCCCTGCAAAACTGATCTCGCCAAAGAACCACGCATCTCCTTCATCAATATAATAGGTGATTTCCAGGAATTGCCGATTTTGTTCTTCGTCCAGCACGAGATTTTGTTCAACATCCAATACCTGGGCATCCACGTACCCGTTTTCACCGTAGTATTGAAGAATAGCTTGCTTATCCAATTCGAGACTGGATGATTTAAAGGCTCCAGGATTGAACAGACCTTGTTTTTTTGTCTCAAGCACCGATTTCAAGCGATTCTCAGTGGCAAAGCTGATTCCGCTAAAGAAAATATCCCGGACGTTTGTTTGAAAGCCTTCCTCAATGGTAAAAACAAGTATTTGAACATTGTCGTCGGGATTTGGCGTGTCAACCATGGAAAACTCAACCTGCACATCGGAAAATCCCCTGTCGCGATAAAGCGAAACAAGTGCATCCCGATCCAACCGTGTTTGGGAACGGGAGACGAGATCTCCCCGCTTGAGTACAATTTCGTTTCTCAGTGCTTCCCGGTGCACCTTGTTGTTTCCCTCAAACCGTATTTCAGAAATTACGGGGCGTTCTTCAACCGTGAACTTGAGAATCATGCCGGTTCGGCTTTGGTCGGTGGGCAATGCTTCGGGGACTATGAGTTCGAAATATTCAAGATTATAGAGTCTCCGCTGTATATCCAGCAGGAGCGGTTCGGTAAAAGGCTGATCCAGAAAGGGCTCTATAACTCCCTGAAGGTCATTTTCAGATATATTGTCCAACCCTTCAAATTGTATATCCAGAATCGGCTTATTGAGGTACCACCCGTCTTCTTCCTGTGCCATGAGGAATCCCGGAAGACAAACAAAGGCAAGCAGTAAAACAATGGCTTTTTGGTGCATTAAATACTCCTGATTTTCAGATACATTAGTTCTGAAAAAGGTCTTTGGTAAAGGTGAATGTTTGATCGGTTACAAAGAGCGTTTGGGGATTTTTCGGAGTCAGGGACCAACGCAGATTGAAAATCGGAGTTTCCCACTCCAATCCGAATTCAAGATCCAACTTAAGGCCAATGAGGTCATTTTTCAAATGATCCAACGGACTGGTTTCCTGAAGTCTCAATATCATTTCAGAGTACACAGCATCACCGAGATATCGTCCAATAACGAGGGTTGTATTTTCCAGGTATTTTCCTAATGTTACTGCGCTATTGACGCTGGAGTTTTGATTTCCATCAATAATAACATCTTCCAGGATATTCTGGAAGATGCCCGTACGAATAGAAAAGACGTCAAAATCAAATCGGTTACGCATTTCATCTTCAATTCCCTTGAATATACTTACCTGACCCAAAATTTCGGTGCCGGAAAGCAGGGCATCGCTTACCTGAACTTGTTCTGCGTAGTTGCTATCCAAAATTCGTCCTCCAAGAAGAGCAATAATTTCAGCTTCCGTTTTGGCGGGATCGGAACTCAACCTGGGCTGGAGTTCCGACAAGTGATCTTCATCAATGTCGATGTACAAGCGCACCGGTCCGCTGGAATCGCTGCCTCTGGCTTCGGCCCTCACCGATATTATCGGATCGAAACTGCGTTCATTTTCATTGAGCCTGATTTGTCCCTCTCTGCCATAAAAATTTTGATCGAAAAAGAAAAGCTCGCCTGAACGCATGGCCACGTCCCCTTCTATTTTCATTTCAAAGGGAGGATTGCTGAGCCTGAAGGAAACGGTTTCGCCATTAAGGGCAGTGGCCCTGAGTATGGGAAAATTTCGGCCGGGCCAAAAAAATTCTACTTTGCGCCCGGTTACTATATTCAGATCAATGAGCAAGGGCGACGCGTATTCTCTTGCGGCGTTTTTAAAATATTCAGTCGCTTCCAGCTCTCCCTCACCCACTATATTGCCGGTGAGTTTGAATCCCGACGATTTGAAATCGTATTCCAGCAGTAGCGAACCGCTGGCAAGAGAATCTATGGCCATTCCCCCGAAATCATGGACGACGGGTATGGCTCCCTCCAGGGTCGCAATATCCAGATGCAGCAAACTGGGAATCCATCGATCGAAGTCAAGATAACCGTCGACCAAAGCCTCCCCGGCCTCTGAAACGGCACGCACCCTGTGAATATACGCTGTTTTGCTTTCAAAAATTACAAAGCTGTCGCTTGAAGTAATGTCTCCGGGAATGTAATCGATTCCGATGTTGAACCGCTCGACTTTTATGGTGCCGAAGAATTCGGGATCAACCAAAGACCCCGATAGACGCAAACTACCGCTGCCCTGGCCTCCGCGAAAATAAAATATATCCTGATTCATGGATTCGAATAATGAGTCGAAGTTCATGCGCAGGTCGCGGAGATTCACGTCCATATTACTGCCCTCAAAAAAACCTTCCGCCGAAAACGTAAAGGGAAGAGGTTGGGCCGCGGTCGCCTCAAAGCCGCCGTTGGGTTCCAGAAATCCGTACAGTGAATCCGGCGCATAGCTGGGTCCTCCGATCATATGCAGATTATTGCCTCGTTCTTCCAGTCTAAAATCCCAGGTTTCCACCGACACCGCGTTTTCGTCCAGACTTTCCAGCTGCAGCGAACCATTTGCACCTGCCCAGTAGTCGGAAAGTTCAGGTGGCGAAATTTCCGAACCAGTAACATCGGAACCAGTAACATCGGATAGAACCGGTAAAAAGAAATCCGCCGAAAGATATTGGGTTAACTGCTTTTCACCGCTGGTATCAGCAATATATATATACCCGGCAACTCCAAGATTATTTTCCACAGTCGAAAAATCGACATTCAATTCGCGAAAAGCAATGGAAGATGTTTCGAGCACCCCCCCGCTGAGCTGCAAGGTTTTTCCCGAGTACTCCAGCTCTGTTCCAATAGTTATCCTGTCGCCTGACAAGCGGGCATTTTCGCTCTCGATGGAAGCGCGTATCAACGGATCCGATATCGATCCCGAAATTTCGGCACGTGCATTTATCAGTCCCACAATTTCATCCAAACCGACCCTCCTCATGGGCAAACCGCGAACCGTAGCTTGCCCGGCCAGGGACGTTTTGCCAATACTGGTGGAGAGGGTATATTGCTCGGTGGCACCGAGTAGATTTGCAGTTACCAAAACCGAACCGCTTTCAGACAGGGTTACCATACCTTGTCCCTCAACGGTAGAAATAAAGTCACTATATTCCAGCCTGTTTATTACCACACCCTGGTTCAGGGATCCCGTCGCGCTTAAAAAAAGAGAGGATCTGTGATTATCCGGAAGCGGAACCACTGCCATGCGTTCAAGGGAAAATTCCTTGATGAGAATCTTGCTCGATAAAGGCTCCTCAATTGGTATGTCAAAATTTGCCCGCACGACTGCAGCTGCCTGATCCCCCAGAAAACCCACCGGAACCTGATCCATCAAAATTTGGCCCCGGAGAATCCCGGAAATAATTCTGAAACTTACCGCGGTTCCGTAACTTCCCTTGGCATTGAATTCTCTACGACCGGGAATATAGCTGGCGGCAAAATTATATGGTGTACCATTGATTTTATTTCTCAAATCGAAAAACAGTCGGTTGGGATTGCCTAAATCGAAACGCATCTCACTCTGGATACTTTGGTCGAGATAATTAATCCCGAGATAGGGAATCGACAGGGTTCCGTTTTTGTAGCTGCCGTTGAAGCGCAGAATCTCCCCGTCGGCTGAAGAAACGAGAATATCCTGGAGTGAAACCGAAACCTCCGCTTCGGGCGTATCAAACAGCAGGGTTCCGTAACTGCTTGCGTTTATGGTCGCCGTCGATAGATCTGCGGGAAGCGATGGCTCTTCGCCCCTGAAACCCGACAATACCCAGGCTGCGTGCACTGCCGATGGCAATGTTATTCCCGAAATTTCCAGCCCGCCTTCAATTGAATTGATGGCTCCTCTCAATAAAGCTCCCTTGCTATCCAGGGAAAAACGAATTTCCCCCTGGTCCGCCGCAAGGCCGGTAGTCAAAACGGCAGATAACAATCCAGGTTCGTAGCTGAGATCCACCCGGGAATCGTCAATGTCGAGACCTTCGATTACTGGACTGTTGAGGTAAATACTGCCCGTTCCCGCGGATATGTCCGTGCGAAAGGAAGAACGCAAACGAGGCAATCCTTCGATGGCGCGAAGCTCAACGCTGCCACTCATATTCGCGCTCAATGATGCGGGGGAAATAGTTCCCTGTATGCGTACACTGTCATTGGAGGCGGTTTTTGCGGCAAATTCATCCAGACTGATGTATTTTCCGTCATAGGTATATTGAATTCGCACACTGGTGGCCTGCTCCACGAAGGGCAGCCATCCCCGGGCTTCCAGCCACCCTTGAGATCGCTTGATTTCCAGAGACGGCGATATCTCCAACGTAATCCCGCCGCTGACAATTGAGTTCATCACCCGCAGATAATTGGGGTCGATATTATTGAGTCGCACCACCGACGATGGCATCCACTCGGCGGCATTGAAGCCAATATTGGCGAGTTCTTCCTGGAAACTGTACTCAACCTCAATTTCATAGGGCTGTTTTCCCTCCAAAGTGCGCAAGGTAAGAATATCCCGTTCGTATGCCAGGTAAAAATTCATGGAATTGGCTGAAAACCAATTGGACTCTATTTCTCCCGTACTGATGTAGAATTGCATTGCGCCTTTTGAAAGATCATCAATTCCGGAAAATGTTTCGGGCAGTATTAATTGTCCCTGCACCGTGCTGGTTGCCACTATTTCCGCCGATTGGCCTTCTTCCCTGTCGAGCCTCAGACTGCTCACGTTCTGCAGATCCACTTGCAATGACCGGCCGTCGTATATGACCTGTCCCCGGGAAAGCAAAGTTCTGAAAGATATTTTCTCAGCGCTGTAGTCAAGAGAAAAATTTCTGAAATTTATGGTCAATTCCCGGGATAATTCCACCAGTGCGTCATTTATATTGGGGCCGCTTTCTTGGGTGGTACCCTGCGATTGGTTGTCACCTGAGTCCAAAAACAAGTTACCTCCCCGCACTTCCACGAATCGGGGAGCCGAAAGGGGGTTGCCGCGGATGAGTTCGCGAATATCGTAACGGAAAACAAGACGGTCAATCCGCGCGCGAGTTTGCCCGTCGGCGGTAAAAATGCGAAGATTCCGGATTTCTATATAACTGAATATGGAGGGATGAATTGAAGAGAATTCAACTTTGCTGCCGATATTTGCTTCCAAAAGTTCAATGAGATCATTCTTGAGAGTGAGAACCTGGCTGGACAATTGCTTTTGGATGGGAAAAAATATCAACATAGTGAGTGCCAAGAGCAAAATGACCATGGCAATTTGTAAAACCGCAATCATGCGGTAGCGTGATTCCAATTGAATTATACCTCATTGATAGACCCAACATTTTTAACTATAAATGTATCATAGCCCATTCCAAAAGAAAAAGGCGGCATCTTTTGTTTTGTAACAGCAAAATACTCAACGGATTTATTGTATTCGAAGGGTTGGATGGTGCCGGAACCAGCACCCAATTAAAACTGCTCGAAAAAAAACTCAAACTGCACGAGATTTCCGCACGTACGACATATGAACCTACCAACGGAGCCATCGGGAAGCTGATCAGGAATATCCTTTCGGGAAAAGAACCCATGGAAAAGTCATCCCTTGCCAGGCTCTTTTCAGCCGATAGAAATGAACACCTCTACGGCCGGAACGGTATTCAGGAACTCTGCGAATCCGGCGAATTGGTTATTTGCGACAGATATCTTTTCTCATCCCTTGCGTACCAGGGCGCGGATATCGGCATGGAAAAGGTGTATACCCTCAATGCAGGCTTTCCCCTGCCGGAGATTTTATTTTTTTTCGATGTAGATCCCCGTTCAGGTGAAAAACGCTACCGAAAGCGCAAACGACTGGAAATATATGAAAACAGAAACAGCCAGGAAAAAGTGCGCACCCATTATTACAAATTGCTTAAAGAGCTGGAAACAAGCAACGTTCAGCTCCACATCATAAACTCTGAAAAGAACATCGAAGAAATTTCCAGGGAATTGTGGAGCATCCTTTCTGCCCATCCGATAGTTAAAATGTGAACCGTTTTGTCAAATATTGCCTGGTGATTCTCGTTGCCTCTTTTTTCTTTTTTCAGGGACGGAGTTTGGGCGCGTACCGGCTGATTTATCGCGAGCAACTCTACCAGCTGCACCACCGCCAGCTATACAACTATCCCCTGGATATTGCTGAAAACATACACTGGCTGGAAACGGCGTTGCGGGCGGATTTTGCCAATCCCCTCAACGCCCTCGCTCATATCGAAAATGAAACCGAATGGGAAAAATACCGCCAGCTCTTTACCATGCACCTTCATTTAAAGTTGACGGAACTGTACCTGCTCTGGGCCACAGGTTATTACAAATTCGATGCATATTTCTACAACTATCCCTGGAAACCGCAGAACCTGGAAAGTTTGGATAAATCCGAGGTTCTGCTCACTTCGGCCTTGGTGTATTGGGATGAAGCTCTTCGCTATTCAAATGAAGCTTCCCGACATCGCTGGATATACCTTAATGAAATCCAGTTTTGGGAAGACGAAAATTACCGTATTCAAAACGATGAATTAAATTACAGACACATAATTGAAAAGCATCTCTCGCGGCTCCAGGATGTCCGAAGGGAATTCCAGGCCATGGACAATACCAGCTACTGAATCAACATTGCATCACCGTAGCTGAAGAATCTGTACTCGCAATCTACCGCATGGCGGTAAACCTTTAGTAATTCCTCTCTTCCGGCAAAGGCCGCCACGAGCATTAAAAGCGTGGATTCGGGGGTATGAAAATTAGTGAAAAGTGCATCGACGGCTTTGAAGACATAGCCTGGATAAATAAAAATATTCGTTGCTTTTCCGCCGGGTACGAGGATGTTCCGCTGAAAATCCCAGGCCGACTCCAGTGTTCTGAGGCTGCCTGGGTGGGCAATTACTTCAGCATTGATTTTCCCCGGCAACTCATACTGAGTTCCCTTAATTTGCTTTTTTGCACTGCCTGCCATTACCCTCCAATAGCAGCTTGCTCTTTCCTGAGCCAGTGGCCGGTATTGAAAATCCAGAGGTGAAAGAAAGAGGGATTCTGGGCAATAAGTCGTTGGGGCAAGTCAAAATAAAAATCGCGGGTCTTTATCGTTTTCTCCAGAGGCGTCGTCTTCTTCACAGGGAAGGCCCAGATGGCCGTATGCCCTGCGGGTTACCATGCGTCCCCTGGGGGTGCGCAACAACAAACCCTGCTGGATCAAATACGGTTCGTGAAAATCCTCCAGCGTATCCACCGACTCGCCTATGGAAATGGCCAGGGTTTCTGCGCCCACCGGTCCGCCCCGATAATTTTGTATGATGTTTTTGAGTATTTCCCGATCCTGCCGCTCTAAACCAATGGCGTCTATTTCCAGGCGCGCAAACCCTTTTTCCACCAATTCCCGATTAATGACGCCGTCCCCAAGTACCTGGGCGAAGTCCCGCATTCTTCTGAGAATTCTGTTTACAATTCTCGGCGTACCTCTGCTGCACAGTGCCATTTTTTGAACGGCGGGTTCCTCGATGGGAACATCTAAAATCAAGGCCGACCTTCGAACCACCGAAGCCAACTCGTCGGGTCCGTAGAGATCTATCCGAATATCAATGCCGAAACGACTGTAGAGCGGACTGGCGACTTTTCCCGCTTTTGTGGTGGCGCCTACCAACGTAAAAGGAGGAAGTGGTATGCGAACGTTTCGCGCGGCGGGTCCCTGTCCGATTACCCAATCCAGCTCGCCGTCCTCCATTGCGATGTACAGCATTTCTTCAATGACGGGTTTGAGGCGATGTATTTCATCGATAAAAAAGACAGCTCCGACTTCGAGAGTGGTGAGCATTCCCGCCAGGTCCTTGGGCTTATCCAGAACCGGCGCGGATGTGACCCTGAACTCCACGCCCAATTCCCGGGCCACGATTCCCGCAAGAGTGGTTTTCCCCAGCCCGGGAGGTCCCGACAGGAACAAATGATCCAGCGGTTCCGAGCGGCGCTTTGCGGCATCGATAAATATGCCGAGGTTTTCCTTTATGGAACTCTGGCCCTGGAATTCCCCCAGCCGCGTGGGACGCAATCCTGCAGGTTCGCGGGTATCGTCATCAGCCGCTTGGGCGTCCATTGAAAAATTACTATCGCTCACATTCGTTCCTGGCTAACTGAGGGCGATAATTGCCTTGCGGAGCACCTCGCCCTCTTGCCCCTCCAGGTGGTTCCCGGCATCCACAACAGTCTCAACGGCCTTTTTCGCCTGCGGACGATCGAACCCCATTTGCACAAGGGCCTCAACTACCTGATCCCACCCATTGGAAGAAGGCTGCCCTGCCGGGGACGAATATTCCGTTCCGGCAAAATCCTTGAACTCATCCTTGAGGGTCAATATAATTCTTTTGGCGCCCTTGCTGCCTATGCCGGGCAACGCAGTGAGAAAGGACTCGTTCTCCTGCACAATGGCTGCTTTAAGGCTGTCGCCGTCAGTCGAGCTCAATATGCGCAGGCTTTGCTTTGGCCCTACTCCGTTTACCTTGTTGAGTTTTAGAAAGAGGTCTTTTTCAATTGTATCAGCAAAACCGTAGAGATTCATACTATCCTGCTTGTGATAGAGAATGGTGAACAACTCGCAGCTTGCCCCACCGAAAGAAGAATGCTGCTCCCAGGCACATGCTTTCTGAAGGGATTGCAGCGTTCGCCGGGAAATTTCGGCCTCCCACAACACGCCCGCTTTGTCTTCGATAACAGCGTACCCTTCTTTCAGGTGACGCAGCGTTCCGCGAATAGAATAAATCATGAGGAAATTATGTCAGAATGAGAACGTTCCTGCCATAGGCAAAATGCCGCTGCCAAGGCATCGGCTGCATGGTCGCTTTCGGGTATGGAGCTGAGTCCAAGCAGTATTTTTATCATCATTTGGACCTGGTTTTTCTTCGCCGATCCTGCTCCGCTGACCCGTTGCTTTATCTGCAGAGGTGAAAATGAGTACACAGGTATTTCTCTCTCGGCACAGGCAGCCAAAATAACGCCCCGCGCTTGAGCCACGGATATGGCGGACTTCACGTTCTTCGCGAAAAAAAGACTTTCCACCGCGGCGGCATTGGGAGAAAAATCTGAAATGTGCGCACGTATTTCCCTGTACAGCTGAAACAGTCTTTTTTCTTCGGCTTCCCCCGCTGCTGTGGTTATTACGCCGTGGGCGATATGCCGGACTTTGCTTCGGTCAGTTTCTATCACTCCAAAACCGCATGAGGCAAGTCCCGGATCAAAGCCCACAAGAACTTGTTTATTCATCAAATTCCATGTCATCGGGTATGTCGAGGTTGGAACTCAGGTTCTGGACATCATCATTGTCATCCAGGCTATTCAACAGTTTTAACACTTTCGCCGTGCCTTCTGTGTCGAGATTGATGCTGGTATCCGCAATGCGCGTTATTTCTGCGGATTGCTGTTGATACCCCGCCGCATTCAGGCTTTCCAGCACAGACTCGTATTTTTCCGCCGATGTAATGACCTCGATGGCGGTTCCCGCCAGAGTGACATCTTCCGCGCCGGCTTCCAATGCCGCCTCGAAAAGTTTCTCTTCATCTACAGCTTGGGTCTCAAAGGCGATTACTCCTTTTCTGTTGAACATGTAGGAAACGCATCCGCTCTCTCCCAGATTTCCCCCGGCCTTGCTAAATGTGGAGCGCAGATCCGCAGCTGTTCGGTTCTTGTTATCGGTCAAGGTTTCCACGATGATGGCGACGCCCCCCGGCCCGTACCCCTCGTAGATATTTTCGAAGTAATCGGTATTACCCAAATCGCCTGTACCTTTTTTTATCGCCCTTTCGATGTTGTCCTTGGGCATGTTTGCCCCACGAGCCTTGAGGGTTGCGGATCGGAGCCTTGGGTTGGTGTCCACATCCCCTCCGCCCAGCTTGGCTGCCACGGAAATTTCCTTGATAAGTTTGGTAAAAATTTTTCCCCGCCTGGCATCCGCCGCGCCCTTTTTGTGCTTTATGGTGGACCATTTACTGTGACCCGACATAAGTACTCCTTGTTATTTACCTTTTTTCATTGCAGTTTTACTCAAGCTATATGGAGAGTATAAAACTATCAATAATTACCCGCATTGGAAAGGTGGTGCTGCGCCCAGGTTGAATTAGTAACTCAAAATTACCATTCCCTGGACGGCGTCGATAGCAGTCATTCCCCAGGAATTGCTTCCCAACGCTTCCAATCGATTATCGGGTAGTAAAAAGAGCTTTCCATCGGGAACTGTAAAAGTCGAACTGTAATAGGCGGGCATGAGATCCGGACTGTCGAATTCGCTTTCCGGCAATACAAGCCTGTATTCTTCTTTAACAAGGAGGTTTTCTTCCAGAAAATCTCCGGCGGCGCGGGGTTGCACATAGGCCCTCCCCGAACTCAGGTAAACCCTGTCTCCCGGCACGGCGATAACTCTCCTAAGGATAATTGAACGCGCTGCGGTCTCTCTCGCCCCAAAACCGGAGCGCCCAAGCCCGTGGCGCCCAAAACCGATGCGATTGTTGATGCTTATGAAATTCCAGAATTCCGTCAAAACGGGAATGGTCTTGTTCCGTGCAAAAGGCGAATCCAGGGCGACCACTGATCCACGCTCGGGTATTGAAATAGGCGGAAACCCAATATCGGTAAAGGGGATTTTCATTCCAATGGGTATGCGGGAAAAAAAAATTTTATCCCCCGGTTTCAGCCCCGGTTCCATGGATCGGCTGCCCACTACTGCTGAATCCACAACCAGCTGGGTGATAAATGTATAAAAGAGAAATACAAAGAGCAGCATTCGAGCCAGCTGAATAAGTATTCTTTGATACAGGGGCTTGTATTTATAATTGCGAGTCTTCTTTTTCGCCATGGTCAGCGAATGAAGCCCATTCGCGCCAAGGGCCAATACCGAAACGCAGCCTTCCCCAATACGTCCTTTTGGGACACCGTACCAAAATACCGGCCGTCTCTGGAATCATCCCTGTTATCTCCCATAGGCAGCACTCTGCCGTTGGGAACATACCAGCCATTGGTTTCCCGAAAGAATTGCCGCTGAATGTTGGCATTCCCGGGAGACAAAGCCAAATAGGCCGCCGATTCCTGAATTCTGCCCTGGAGACGGTCATAGGTGCTCTGCAATTCCCGCTGGTTTCGCACCACGCTTGAATTGAGCCTGGCGGATAATTCCCTCAGTTCTTCATCTGCACCATCGAGAAACCCTGAATCGGTCCATGAATGGAAACGCAGAAATTCCGGAAGTATTGTATATCCCTCATCGACCACAAGTCGTTGAATGGGAAAATCGATGTCAAATTGCGCCTTGTATTGATC
>JACSEG010000185.1_pt1 | contig 11762 bp, 2 predicted proteins | sample 8225521 | NCBI WGS metagenome assembly JACSEG01 (sample SAMN15705060, study PRJNA637333) | viral metagenome | isolation source: viral RNA from sea star tissue | host: Pisaster ochraceus | place: USA:Santa Cruz | collected 2018
CGTGTGCGGTGTATACTATCATTGTGTAAATGATGGATCTACGCTGACATGTTCTGCTTTCGATATCGCTTTGTATAACAAAAAGTTGTTTCCCCCTCCTCGTTGTATGCTATTCAGCACTTTTAATCTGCCGTCTGCGGATCTGTACGGAAGAAGGAGGACTTATTGAACAGAAATAGTCGCACTGGTTGCTGTGGCCCCACACTTGTCATTCTTTCTCCACGCACTGTGCGTGGGGTTGACTGTGCACAGCTGCCACGCACTGTGCTTGAAGGACTGTGCATGTGTGCCATGAGCTGTGCATGCTTGGAGGCGACTGCGCAATGTAGGCCACCCACTGTGGTTGGAGGTGACTGTGCGTGCACACGCAAACCTGTTCCGTGAGGTTGTTGGGCGCCCATGCGAAGTGTGTTTATCTGTTTTGGAGTTCCTATACGCTCATCCGGTTGGATAAGTCAGTCAGTGCATGGTCAGTGCAGTCGATGAACGAAGGCCAACACCATAAACCACTGCAACTACCCGACCTAGAACACACACACACACACCAGAGTTGGAGCTTGCCACATGTAGGTCCGTCGTTCCAGTACAAACATTGAAGAGCTTGGGGTCAGTCATTGGATATCATTTTCCTGTGTATCAAAGTTTGGATTTATGCCAACTGTTTGCCTTGATAACTGTAGAGTACAACATTATGGCTCGAGGCGGATTGACAGGTCTTCTGACTTTAATTTTAGTGATGTCAATCGGCTCAAACGATGCTGAGCAAGTAACCGTGATCAACTCGACCCCATTGGTGTCCAACAGCGACACCCTGTTGTCTTGCCTGGACGCCGGCGTTGAGCCCCCTGTCACACCGGCCTCCCAACTGACCGTGGGCAGACTCACAGACAGCGGGGATGTCTCTGGAGGTGCCTTGACGGGAGAGAGTATTACCCAAGACGGGGAGCGTCTCGAGGTCCGCTGGGGGAGCCAGTTCGGGGAGAGTCGGCTGGGGGTTTTCTACTGCGTCGGAACTCAACAGGATAAGAAAGTTGTCACCATTAAGATGTACAAAGAAGCTTTAATCCTACCGAAGCGTCTTACCGTGACAGCAAGTCTTGGCGAGCGAGTACGCCTGACGATGGTTAGCACCGGACGACGGGCAGCCACCGACACCGCCCACTGGTCCTTCAACGGGGCCGTAGACGTGCTGAACACGAGCAGCCTGTATTCGAACTCGGCTGAAGAGTCGTACGTCATTGACAGCGTACGGCAGGAGGATGCCGGTGTTTATGAGGTTCACCCATCGTCGGACCAATCCAGGGGAGGTTTCATGCGCCTCATCGTACGAGCGTGTTCAGAGGGCAAGTGGGGTACCGGCTGCCTGCAGACTTGCCCCCCTTGCACCAACGGTGGTGTTTGCGATGATGTTACCGGCGTTTGTATATGCCCACCGGGGTTCATGGGAACAGAGTGTGAAATCGGATGTGGCAGTAACAGATTTGGACCGACATGTGAATCCCAGTGCAAGGCCGACAACTGCAGGCACATGCATTTCTCGCTTCCCGACCCGTTCGGCAGCTCGTGTGCAACAGGGTGGACCGGACTGGCGTGCGACACGCCATGTGAAGATGGGAAGTATGGTGCTGGATGTACGCAAGAATGTCAGTGTCCGCAGGATATTTCGTGTGATAGTTTCACTGGAGACTGCATCTGCCCACCGGATAAGATTGGACCGACATGCCAGGATGATAAATATTTCTTCAATGCCAGTGAAACCAGGGTGGTCCTTGGGAACGACATTCGTGTTTCTCTCATGTGTGGATGCCAGCAATCCGTCACAGACTGTCCAGCCATCCATATTGAGATTTTGGAACCGAGCACATTTCCGGTTGGAGCTAACAAAAGGCTGGCGTTAGATCAAAATAAGCAAACAGCAACTTTCAACCCGTATCGCACCAGTGGAGATTGGAGGTTCAAATGCACCATTGGTATTGGGGCCGACGCCAAAACTTTATTTTCCAATATGACTGCTGTCGAAAATCCGCCAGTTGTTTCCATGGCAAACATTCACTGTAACGCTGGGGAAGCGGTGACCTTTCAATGCCACGTCAACAATGCTGACCCTTATGATGTAGCCGTCCGTCTTTTCTCACCGACCGGGTCCAGCTTGGCTCCAGCGTTGTCAGACCCTAATGGAAGGGCAGTACTTGTACTCTTCGATATCGACAACACCGTTGAAGACCAAGAAGGGGTTTATATGTGTGAGGCAAGCGGCGGGGGAGGTGTTGCGAGCAGTCTGGCTAATCTGACGGTCTATGAACCACCAGTTCCAGTTAACCCCCCGACCATCTTGTCTCGGACCTGCAAGACAGCTACCATTCGACTTAACTCTAACAGTTTCAGCGGAGACGGGGAAGTCAGAAAATTTTCCTTGGAGTACAAGCAGGCGCAGCAGAACTTGTACACGCCCAGGGACGAGGAGGCCATTCCATCGGACGACGTCACCCTCCTGGAGGGTCTGCAGGGAAAAACGGAGTACGACGTACGAGTTGTCTTGATCCGGGACGGCAGGAGCCCATTCGCCAGAGGTCTGCCGGGCCCCTCGACCAGCTTTGTCACGAGTCATAGTCCTCCCACATCAAAACCAACCATTTACGTGGATAAACCAGCAGATATATCAACGGAGCTAATTGTTTCATGGGAGGCGGACATTCCTTATGATGACGAAGTGGACGGTGCAGTGATTTCCTACAAGGTGCTAGGCAGCGATCAAGAGCAGCAACTGAATATCACAGATTTGGTATCGCTTGAGAGTGCCAGTCTGACCGGCCTAAAACCCTACACGACCTACACGGTGACAATGCGATTCTTCAACTGTGCTGGGTATGGAAAGAAGAGCTTAAGAAAGAGACAGGACACAAATGAAGGAGCACCGAGTAGTGTTACCAACCTCGTTGTCGATGTGCTCTCCTCGGACCGCATCTCCGTCTCTTGGGAGGCACCGGCAGAACTCAACGGGGAGCTCAGATCCTACGAAGTGTCATACCTGGAGTTTGTCAGCGGCGGGTCGGAGAACGAGCCAGTTGAGATTGACGCTGGTAAGCTTACCTCCCAGGTGATCACCAACCTCAAGCCGCACACCACTTACTTCATCTCTGTTGTGGCATACACAAAGCTGATGGGTAAGAAATCTGAGGAGATTGAAGCTCTCACTAAGGAAACATACCCAGCAGGTTCGCCTCTTGCCGTGACGGCCTTCACCGCAACCACCAGTACGATCGAGTACACCTGGTCCCCACCGGAAGAGGAGCTGCGAAATGGCGAGATCATCTTATATGAGTACATCTCCAATAGGGCATCGGGTGGGGATAGTTCATCATCCAAGTTTGGCAATGTCTCCCGGACCAGCGTCGTCATCGATAACCTAGAACGCAGTGTGATATATAAATTCCGTGTGCGTGCGTACACGGCCGTTGGTCCCGGACCGTACAGCGAACCAGCCCTGGGCAGAACTTTAGAGAAAGATGAGCCTATTCACTCACCTACAACGCCTATAAACGCGGACAATCGAGGCAACACCGGAGGCTCTACAGATGATAACAACAGTGGATCCTACACTGATGGAGCCGGTCTGGCTATGATAGTCGTGGCTGTGGTGATAGGCATTGTTCTGGTCATGGCGCTGGCAGTCGCCCTGTCCACCTTTTATTTTAAGAATAAGAGACAAAGCCATGACATAGACCCCACTGTGGATCCCAACTTCACTATGCGTTTTTCAGACCTTATGCGACAGAGGTCCCTGTCCAATGAGTACGACGACGGCACGGGGCAGAACCTTCTTACTCCTCTGTCAATGCCCGGGGGTAGTTTCACCTTCATGCCTACCTCCCCGACCTCCCCCGGATCACCTGGCTCGCCGAAGTCGCCCACGATCCCTGCCTACTGGTACATTCCCTGGAACAGCATCGTCATGGAGAACATGATCATCGCCGAGGGTAACTTCGGTCAGGTGGTGAAGGCAGTCATCAAGAAGGACGGCGTGGCTCTAGAGGCAGCTGTTAAGACCCTCAAAGCTGGTTCAACTGAGTCCGACAGACGGGACTTTATTGGGGAGCTTGAGATAATGTGTATGGTGGGAAACCATCCAAACATCGTCAGCTTAATTGGCGCTACTGAGTACGGGGGTATCTTGTACGTTGCCACTGAATATGCCCGTCATGGAAATCTCTTGAACTTCTTGAGGCAGAGCCGCCTGCCGGACGCCGACCAGAACTACACCAATCAGGGTGCGGGTGCCAGCAGCAGTTTTGGCGCTGGCTTCAGCTCGCAGGAGCTGCTGCAGTTCGCTGCTGATGTGACCAGGGGCATGCAACATCTGTCTGAAAAAGGGTGTGTTCATCGGGATCTGGCTGCTCGTAACGTCTTGGTTTGTGATGACCTCGTCTGTAAGGTGACGGACTTTGGACTCTCTCGCAGTGACGAGGTTTACGTTAAGACTACTGCCGGGCGTTTACCAGTGCGCTGGATGGCCATTGAATCTCTCAACTACAGCGTGTACACTACCAAGAGCGATGTATGGTCATTTGGAATTCTCCTGTGGGAAATTGTTTCACTAGGTGCCACTCCTTACCCAGGAATCACCTGCGCTGAACTCTACGAGAGGCTGCCCCTGGGTTACCGCATGGAGCCCCCACTCAACTGCGATGAAGAAGTGTATAACATCATGCGCCACTGCTGGAGAGATCGCCCTCATGACAGGCCCACCTTTGAGCAGCTGAATATTGCTCTGACTAAGCTGACGGACGCCCACAAGCCATATGTGAACACTGAACTCCTGCGCAAGAGCAACTTTGACTTTGTCCCGATCAACTCTGGGGAGGACACCATCGGTCCATCGACACCTGTGTGAGGATGACCAGTTGAGATTCTTGAGTGGTCAATCAACTCAATTGCGAGACTCTTGATTGGTGAATCACTTGACATGTGACATGAGGAGGAGATCCCTGATTGGTTGATTTGGCAAGAGATAGTCAATCCGCCTGCAACTCATAGGAGCATTGTTTCGATGGGGTAGGCTCAGGTTTTTAGATTTTCTAGTAGTGTCATAAAGCTGGGTAGCTGAAAATACTGCTTCCTATTTGTATTTGCTTGCATGGAAAATTTGCCAAGTAAAGACACGTCGAGCTTACAAAAAAGAGACTACCAGCCACAATGTCACGCAGAGTAGATTGCTGGTGGCTGGTCCCATATCAATTTCTGGTAATAGCAATGAATTTGTTAAGCAGTATTCTCATTCGGGCAGCTTTATGGCCTCAGACATGTTATTTTGATAACTACAAAAAAGTTGGCGATTTGATTGAAAGAGATGTTTCAATGAGTTGTTCGGTTTAGTAGGAAATTGTTGGAGTTTGATGTTACACTCAGTTGAAAATCAAACGTGACGCCTCACTTCAGAATCAGGCACTTCTCGCAAATAGTGAAATGGTGAAGCTGACCGGAGCATCAGCCCTGGTATCAACTGATGTGATGTCCTAAATATTCAATACTTGTGGTTTCACATACATGACATAAATGTGAGTGGAAAACGGAACGATATAGTGCTTCTGCGACCCTTATTCAACGGCCTGCCGAATTGGATATGGAACGCAGACGTGCTATATTACTGTATTCCATGAGCTTGTGTGATAACAAATTTATCGATGCGCAGATTACTGCAATATGCAGTGTTGGAACAGCTGAATACTCAGCTTACAATAGACCTTATGCACATGACATCATTTCAGAAGGGCGCCCTCGCCTAGAGGTCAAAAGGAGGTTGTTCATTGGCCAATCATGTGCGCCGCGCATACAAATCTGTGCGTTTCGATTGTTTCGTCACCGTTTTACCTCTAAGATGGCAGCTGGATGACGTCAATGCATAAGGTCCATAGCCCATTACACAGAGTTAGAACAACGCACAATGCAGGGTGTGGTACGGGCCGTGTGATATATACATTTATATCACGCCTCATGTTGCTGTGGGTCGACCAGTCAGAATCGAGGATTCAAGCATACTTAAAGATACGTTGAGAAATAGTTTACCTTGTTGGCCCTAATTAGGTGTTGATGGGAACACTAACCCCAGCTTGGAATTTCTGCAGGGAAGTGCCTGGTTTTGACACGGAGCGCCACATATCAAACTCACTACAACGAGTGCATAATACATCATAAATGATGTAACATGACCTGTTTAAATATATAAAAAAACAACCAAGTTTTGTCAAGTCCTCACAAAATGGGTGTAATGGTTGGAGTTTCTGAAAAATTTCCCGATACATGATCTTTAAGGCCTTGTCAAATGGCAATTCTATAGGCAGTTACGAGGAAACCAACTGCACAGTCCAAAAGGAACACTTCAGTGGTACCACATACATTTTTATACCACTATCTTACTGTCCCAAGAAATTTAAAATTAACTGTGGAAACTTAAAATGTGAATGTTTTTTCTTCTTGGAGGTTGACTGGAACTTGTTGCCTGCAAATGGCCCTTATCCTTCAAGACGACTAATATATTTTTGTTATGCAATAAAAAAGATGCAATATTGTTTTCTTTCTTTGTGGTTCATGCGAAAAACTAACAAATCCACTGGATAATGTGTTGGGAAGAAGTATAACTAGTTGACACTTAGACTGATTGGTGGGCAAGGACTTTACTGTTGGGCAAGTATCAAGTATCACCAAAATTGCAATTTACTTTACTACAATGTCAATACTATACTGTATTGTTACTTTAGGAATGGTACTACAAGAGTGTTTAAAAATTAACAGTAGTTAAAGTACTATAATAAAATAAGAAGGAATTGTGCTATCAAAATCGTTAAACAATACATGTTGAAAGTGCTATTGTGCTGCAGTAGTTTAAGTACTAAATAAGAATGAATTGCACTGGTGAAGTGTTTAAACACTAGATTAAGTACTACTGCATTTGTTTAAGTACTAAGTTAGAAGGAATGGTACTACCAGAGTGTTTATAAAACTAAATTCTGCTGTTTATACAAAAATGCAATGTAAAAGATAAAAGGTGAATTTTTTGTTGTCACCAGCGGTAAAGTGCTAATAATATTTGGATTTTCTACTTGACTTTGAATAATTATGTAAAACAAGTAAGTGCTGGTTTCAGGCATGGAACTTTTCAGCTGTTCTGCTGATTTTTTTTTTCAGTGCCATAGAAATCGGTAGTTATGATTGATATGGTTGACAGGGGACAAGACAGATGTGGTGGCAACAGTGTAAAGTTACTGTAGTCGTCTAGCTGCATGTTCTAAACTAATGACGAGTGCTAGAATAGGCACCTCTTTCGTATTTTGTTGCTAAAAATATCACTAAGGAGTTTAAAGCTACGAAACCAGTAGTTATGAACACTTTATGAAGTGGTCTGTACAGAAATATGCTATAGGAAGATAAGCAGCTGCATTGTGGCCCTAACACTGACGTCACACACGGCAACTGGCTGCCCAACTAGGCCATATGCACAAGCACAATCTTAAAGAATATATATCGCATTGCATCTTGGGAAACTGGGTTTAGTTTTAAAAAAAAATCAAGCTGCCCAGGTGGACGCCATGCTGTAGTTTACATGTAACTTTGGCAGGTTTTATAGCTGTGTACTGCATTGCTTGCAAACCAGATGTTTGCCGGTTTTGCTTGAATTGGGAATTTCACCCAGAATCCTTTGCGCGCCAATTATGGGCATTGGGACATGCACATGGCCTCTTGCATGTAAAAAGTGGTGCCCGTTTGAGGCTGAGTCCGGATTGGCTGCTTTGGCTATGACTGTGGCTGCTGCCTAAGCAACACAAATTGTATTACTGTGGGCATCCTGTAAAGGCTTCAATGATCAAGCCGCATCAATAACGGCTTATTCAGGCAAGGACTGAAACATAACTATGCATAGTGCCTAAAATGTGCACCACACATTGGGAAACTGACTCCCCAAAAGACACAACTGAGATTTAGTGTGGATTGATGACATCAGGGATGAGTTGGGCCCATTGGGTACAGCTTGACAATATTAAAATCAAAATAATATATGTATGTTTTTAGAAAAGAGGACTTAGTGAAAGAACAAAAATTAGGCCTGCGTTGCAATAGGGAAGCGTTTTAGTTAATTGTTTGGTATTAATACTAATTGGGTATACAGCTGCACGATTGACTGTATACATGTGAATCGTATTTATTTGTAGGGTGCACATTGTGCAGCTACCATGTTAGCGATTATCATTGTACAATAGCTTTGTACAAGTTAGTGCCTTTCACATTAAGAAGAATTTACCGTTAAAATCTACGATATATGTATATAAATATATATTTTTAATGTGTCTTAGATGACTTGATATTTTGGCTGCTAAACTAATATTCAGAACCCAAAATCATAGAGCTGCCCAAGCACAAGGAGCAACAAAGCACAAACCAATTGAGCTTTACCAGAATAATGTTTCAAGCCAAAATAGCAATGTCACTTGTACCGCCTGTCACTGGTATCCTGCTCATTGTTGTATAGCAGAACATTGTAAGGCGATATTTTCTGCATCGGAAGATCTATTGATGTTGCTTGTTGAAAGGAGCAACACGAGGGTTCCTATAATGTAAATATGATGTAAATATTGAGAAGTTTCAACAAGGAGAAATGTAAAGGTCTTTTTTTTTCAATCAAGGAGAAGAATCGGGATTCGATTTCACAAAATGATACTTGTTCAAAAGGTGCAGAAATTAGTCTTCAAAAAATATAACGATGTACCATCCTTTGAAAATGATTTAATTAAAAAAAAAATTATATATATATATTGTTTTCATATTAAAAATTACTGTGACGATCTTACTCTTACAAATAATGAACCATCTCTTTAGGATGGTACTTGGCATTTTGTGAAATGGAACCTGGATTTTCCTGCTTATTGGTCATGTGTATATTTTTTAGAGATTTATTACAAATTGATCCTTTTATTATCCCACCACTAGAACGAATAAGTCCATTCCTTTGTGAAAACTGAAAAAATGTGTGTGATATAATTTAAATAATGAAACTACACTTTATTATTCACATTACCCCTAATTTAGGATATAAGATGAAATCTTGCCGTAAAAAAAAACATGCAGGGAAAGTAAGATTCTTAAGAAATATTTATTTGTAATTGTTTCATCCACCCCAATTTTTATTAAGGTTATGTCAAGCTGTTTGAGACTTAACAGGTAAATTATGTCTCAACAGGTAAACAAGACAGCTGAATAAGTTCATAATTTTTGTGTGTGAGATATAGTTGCAGTATTTAATTATTTCAATTGGTTAACTAAAATTGATCTTCCTGTATCCTTATACAACAATGATCTCAAATCAGTCCCTTGTAAATTATAATTGTCATCGAATCGTGCTGATGGCTCTTCTGGTTTTTGGCTTCGTCTATATCTTTGGTTACTTGCTATAACTCTGTTCAGTGGCGTCAGCTATATATCTGGGTGTTGGCTTCTGCTATAACTGTTGTTGTTGGGTTCATCTAGCTCTGGTTAGTGGCTTTATCTATAGCTCTGGGTATTGGCTTCAGTTATAAATCACGGTATTGTTTTTAACTGAATTCTGGTTTTAATACTGGCTTTAACTATAACTCTGGTCTCTGGTTGCCGTGGTTTCATTGGCCTCAGATATAACTCTGGTTATTGGCTTCAGCTATAACTCTGTTATTGACCTTATCTATAACTCGGTTTAATGGCTTCAGCTATACATCTGGTTCTTGACTTTAACTATACTCTGGTTGCTGGCTTCACTATAACGCTGGTAACTAGCTTCACCCATAACTCTGCTTATTGGCCTAAACCATACTCTGGTTACTGGCTTCAGCTATATTCTGGTTATTGTTTTCAGCAAAGTTGCATTGATTAATCCATAGCCACAATCGACTTTGGCTTCCTCTGTTATCTTTTCGATTGTCAAGGAGTTTGCTGTCACTTCGCGCTGGCATTTTTAGTGTTTGATTTCCAGGACAAAGTGTCCTGAAAGGAACATCTCTTTGTAATTAATCATGAATAATGTACTTGGATCTATACTTGGAAGTTTCATTAACATTTCTATAAGTATTACTTTTAGCAGTATTATATTTTTTAATAACATACACACATTCTGTATACAAGTAACTAATTAAATTAAAATGAAGTTTCTTTTTTCAATTTTTTGTTTTTGTTCTGAATGGTGCTGAATTTGGTAAAGAAAATCTACGTATTATCAGTAATTAACTTGTTTGCATTAACTATAAAATGAAAAAGACAAACACAACTTTTATAACTTTTAATGCTTAGTTGAGCATGAATACAAAAGCATGTGACATTTTAAAATCATCCACTGCACACTAAAATCACAAAATTTGATCATTTCCACATTTTACAGCAATATGGTATTTGACCTCTTGCACACACGTCACACGCATCGAGTGTAGCACGCTCACCTTTTTGGGAGTCAATTATCTATAAGCGTGTAGACTCCGTTAGGCCTAAAATTAGCACTACACTATTTGCTACAACTTGCTACACGCCCAGGGGCCGATTTCACAAAGAGATAACTAGGTTAGTCTTACGATGAGTTGTCAGTATTACCATAGTGATTTGTATTGTGACATCAAACTTTGCTTAGCAACTAAGATCAATTGGCACTTAAGATCAATCTTAGCTCTTTGTGAAATCAGCCCCAGGGCTACACGCCCAAAGTTTTCTGCTCAAAATCACCCGTGTCAACGTTCAAAAGCATTACTTATGACAAAAACTTGCAATTCTGATGAGATCTTGTTGTCTTTAAAGAAGGCCTGTAAAACGCGAAGTCCAGCTATTCAACTGTTCTTACATAAATCGTCAAAACAAAAACTAGCTCAACTCTTATGGATCTAGTTTGCGTGAAGTGGTGTGGCTTACAGTGGGATGACGTCACACTTACGAACAGGGCCCAATTTCATAGAGCTGCTTGACGCAGAAAATATTTCTTAACATATTTCTGCTAAAAGCATGCAGGATATCAGTCACAGATGGTACATGTGAGATGTTATTTGGGTTTGGCAACCTTACTCTGGTAAGCAGAAATGTTTTGTGCTTAGCTACTTTTTGTGCTTAAGCAGCTCAGGTGAAAAAGTGGGGCCCTGGATAGGTTCAAAAGTGAAATATTACACGGTGTTTATAAAATACATTGTTACTTTTAGAGATTTCAGTTCTTCCATTAAAATGCTAATGTAATGTATACTTGCTTCATTTTTATTACTAAACGGGAAAGTATGTGCTTACGAACGTGCACAGTCTTTCAAGCACAATTTTGTGAAACAAAAAGTGTATGCTGTCAATAAACATTCCTATGCAGTGTATCATTGTGAACGACGTCTGTTTAACGTGTGTCCAGTTTTTTAAAACCTTTGTCAGTAATAATTTGCATCCATTATTTGAATATTTGTCATGTCTTTGCTGTTTAGAAAAATCAATGAATTTAAATTCAGCTGGTCATACCGGAAATCCGACCTTTCATTTCCCCTATGTCTGCCATGTGTACCACCCCCCCCCCCCGATGTGTGCCTTAAAATCTGTTGTTTTGAAATTCAGAAAAATCGGGAAAACGCTGCTGTCTAAAACAAGATTCTCTTGACTGTTTATTGATCGCAAATTTGAACTCTTCGAACAGTCGTCGTAAGTGCGCACTTTCCGAGATAAGTTTAAGCATTGACCTATGACCCGTTTGAGACCCAAACGAGTCGACTAAAAAAGGCTAGTCCCCGACC
>JACSEG010000186.1_pt1 | contig 11760 bp, 9 predicted proteins | sample 8225521 | NCBI WGS metagenome assembly JACSEG01 (sample SAMN15705060, study PRJNA637333) | viral metagenome | isolation source: viral RNA from sea star tissue | host: Pisaster ochraceus | place: USA:Santa Cruz | collected 2018
GCTTTGTCAACCGCAAAGAGAATACTGCCCTACATCAAAAGAAAAGAAGCCATCATTGCCGACATTCCCCACGGAACCGCCATATCACCTAGTGATCTCGCCGTTACTTCTCAACGTGTTGGACAAGAACCCGGCTATCACGAACTCGTCTCCGACAGCACCTTCGATACGGTACTTCTTTCTCACAGAGCGCGCACAAGAGCGGGCTTTGCTCTTGGAGCTCTTCGTTGTGCAGAATGGATAGCACAGAGCAAGGTCAAAGGCTTTCTCTCTGTGGATAGCTTTATTGATGCGTATCTTGCAAAGCAGCCATAAGAAAGTCAGCAGTAAACACAACGAATCTATATTCCATAAAATCCCATAAACTTGATACTTATTTTTTTTTTTGATACCATTGTAATGACATGGAAGAAAAATCTCTCGTACCAAACCGTATGAATTTACCAAGAAAGCTTATTATTTTCCCCCTAGAGAGAAAACCACTCTTTCCCGGAATGCTTAGCCAACTTATTGTAGAACGAAAAGCATACATGAATCTTATAGATCTTGCAATAAAGCAAGAGCATTTTCTTGGGCTCGTTATGACCAAAAACTCTGACATAGAAAAAACATATCGATTCTCCAATCTCTATCGAGTAGGTGCCGTTGCAAAGATTCACAAAAAGATAAACCTTCCCGATGGTGGCTACAATATATTCATTACCGTTCAAGATAGGTTTAGAATATCACGAGAACTTACCCTGCTTCCTCCACTACTCGCAAACGTAGAATATCTTCCCGATAAAATCGAACACAACAAAGAACTCACCGCTCTTACGAGAAGTTTGATGACCGAGATGAAACAGATCATCGAGAACAATCCTATCTACTCCGAAGATGTGCGTCTTAACATGGTAAACATAGATCATCCAGGTCAAATCGCAGATTTCATCACCTCGATTCTTGACCTAAAGAAACACGAACAGCAAAAAATACTCGAGACATCAAACGTGCACAACAGAATCATACAAGTTCTGACCTATATTAATAGAGAGCAAGAACTCTTACGCATACAGAAAAAAATCAAGAGCAACATTAACGAAAACATTGAGAAGCATCGTAGGGAACATTTTCTTCGAGAAATGCTCCAAGAAATCAAGAAGGAGTTAGGAGAATCCACAGAAAGCAAGGGCGCGTTGGTACAAGAAATGCGTAAGAATCTTTCCAAGCTTACCCTCACAGAGCAAATACGCCAACAAATAGAGAAAGAACTTAGCAAGTTTGAAAACATGGAAACACATCATCCAGAGTACGTCATCCTACACAGTTATCTAGAACGAGTTCTCTCCCTTCCTTGGAATGACCCAAGGCTTGAAAACGTACAGCTTTCACAAACACAGCTCGCATTAGACAGGGATCATTATGGTCTAGAAAAAGTGAAATCACGAATTGTAGAATTCCTTGCGGTAAGCAAGATAAAAAACGCTCATTCAAAATCTATTCTTTGCTTGGTGGGGCCTCCTGGAGTAGGAAAAACCTCCATAGCACGATCCATTGCTGAAAGCCTCAAAAGAAAGTTGTATCACTTCTCGGTAGGTGGCATGCGTGACGAGGCAGAAATACGTGGACACAGACGAACCTACATCGGAGCTATGCCCGGAAAGATAATGCAAGGGCTCCTTGAGGTACAAGAAAAAAATCCCATCTTTGTAATCGATGAAATAGACAAGATCAGCAACTCCTATATGGGGGATCCCTCTTCCGCACTTCTTGAAATACTAGACCCCGTGCAGAACACACATTTTAGAGATCTCTACATAGATCTCCCCTTTGACCTGTCTCAGATTCTTTTTATTACCACGGCAAACAGCGCATACTCCATACCATCGGCACTCCTCGATAGAATGGAGGTTATTCGACTATCGGGATACATAGACAAAGAAAAAAGCACCATAGCCAGAAAATACATCATTCCTAAATCCATAAAAGAACATGGGCTTCACAAACAGGCGATAAAATTCGACATGGACACGCTTACTACGATAGCAACACAGTACGCACGAGAATCAGGTATGCGTCGTTTTGAACGAGAAATACACAAGATAATACGTAAATGTATCACCGCGTACCTACACAAGATAGAAAAGAAGAAGGCAACGAAGACCGCGAAGGCGAGCTCAAAGAAGAAAAAAACACCAGAAAAAACAGAGTCTCGCTTAACTATCAACAAGAACGATTCGTTCTGGCCCGTACAAATACGTAGCAAAGATCTGCACTCCTACTTGGGTATTCCTCCATTGCAAGAAAACGTTGAAAAGAGAGCAAATGTCCCAGGAACGTCCGTAGGTCTTGCGTGGACCTCTATGGGAGGAGATGTCCTTGTCATAGAAACACAGAAGTTTCCCGGAAAGGGCTTGCTTCGTCTTACGGGAAAACTAGGTGAAGTTATGAGAGAGTCGGCACACATAGCTCTCTCTCTTATAAAAACAAACAAGACACTTCAAACGTTTGGCATCGACAGAGCCGTGTTTGAAACATTTGATTTTCATCTCCATGTGCCCGAAGGTGCTACCCCAAAAGACGGTCCCTCTGCAGGCATAACCATTGCATCTGCATTTCTTTCTCTTATCTTAGACAGAACAATGCAAAGTAATTACGCCATGACAGGCGAGCTCTCCCTTGTGGGAAACGTTCTTCCCATAGGTGGTCTAAGAGAGAAAATCGTGGCAGCAAAACGAAACAAGATATCACAGATCATTATACCAGAAGGAAACCGACGAGATCTAGAAGAGATTCCAAGCTATGTTCAATCGGGATTAAAGATACGAACGGTATCGCAGGTAGATCAGGTCTTTTCCTTGCTCTTTCCTTTTCCAAAGGGGAAGAAGCCATCAGTGGCGACTGTAGTGCCAGCGACCAAGAAAGCTCCAGCGAAGAAAAAGCCAGCGACGGCGACTACCGCGAAAAAGAAAAAGCCAGCGACAAAAGCGACAGCCCCCAAGAAAGCTCCGACCCGTAAACGCAAAACGAGTTCATGAAAAAAAGTCGGACTCCGTATCCGTATCTCCTGCTTATCCCCATAATACTCATTTTTATTATGTACTACCTTATCCTCGCAATAGATCCAAACTTTAGAGACTACATATACAACGACGAAAAAGAAGCCTCGCAAACCGAAGAAAGCACAAAAGAACTTCAAGCACGATTAAGCTCTTTGTTTTCGGAACTGCCTCACCGCCTTCCTCAAGACAGCCAAGATGCCATACTTGCAAGCCCCTACTCGTTTCTACAAGACATTCGTCTCGTATATAAGAACACAGAAGACGAAACCCTCCTCCTTGTTGACAAGACACACTCACTACCAGAAGATTTTGTCCCCTCAGATCTTGCATCCCTCGACGACCATAGCGATACAATACAAGTGAACAAAAAAGATCTGTACCTCCATAAAAAACTTCTCGCAGATCTGCAAAGCATGATTCTCGCAGCAGGCACCATAGCCCTCGATATAAGCTCGGCCTATCGAAGTTATGAGTACCAAAAAAATCTCTATAATTACTATGTGACCGAACTCGGCGAAGAAGAAGCATCCCGACAATCTGCATACCCGGGAACGAGTCAGCATCAGTTGGGCACAGCAATAGACTTTGGATCTATCAGCCCCGAATTTGAATTTACCGAAGCAGGGCAATGGCTTCTTCAAAATGCTTGTACATACGGTTTTAGTCTTTCTTATCCAGAAGGACAAGAAGCACTGACAGGATATATTTTTGAAAGCTGGCATTATCGATACATAGGGATTCCTGCATGCAGTTTTGACCAGAAATACTTTAGCGGTAGAGGACAGCAACACAGCCTAGAAATACTTTCCATGAAAGATAGCCTTGATACGCTTATAAAAGAGTATCTATAGACCTAAGTTTAGAAAACTTGTTATACTAGCTCTATGAGCATAGAATTTAGACGACTGCCAATACGCATACCTGACCTTCTTCTCCCAAGAAAAGACATTGATCTTTATACGTGGAGCGTGCTTGCCTGCGATCAATTTACAAGTGACCGTTCATACTGGGAAAAGGCAGAAAGCATCGTAGGTGCAAATCCTTCCACACTTCGACTCATACTTCCTGAATACAAGATTGCACAAAAAAGCGAAGCCGAACTAGATGTCGAATTTCAATCGATACGTGAACATTCAGAAACGTACCTTTCACAAGGCGTGTTTCAAGAACACAAAAATACCCTGCTTTTTACGGAACGAAAAACAAAGCAGCACGACAGGCGCTGTGGGCTGATGTTGCAGGTGGATCTTGCGGCCTATTCCGTTGATCCCACCGAAGAACAGAGCGTTAAGGCAAGCGAAGCTATCGTCCACGAAAGACTTCCTAAAAGAATCGTAGCACGAAAACACACCACACTCGACATCCCTCACATTCTTCTGGTATACTCGGACCCACAAGAGCAGCTTATGCGGGATCTTCAGACGAGCATCGAAACCACGCAGTACCAAACAGATCTTATGCTTGGTGGTGGAAGCATACGAGCATCTACCTGCAATACCAAAACGGCAGTCAACATAATAGAAAACTTTTTTACTCCTCAAATCGACAAAAATCCATCCGCTCTTTTTATTATTGGAGATGGAAATCACTCCCTTATGTCGGCAAAAAGAATCTGGGAAGAACGAGGAAGAAGAATGGACGACCCAGAACGGTGGGCCCTTGTCGAAATGCTCAATATTTTTGATAAAGGCTTGCATGTTGAACCCATTCATAGGGTGCTGTTCCAAGCAAAGAACAGTGAGTTTTTGGAAAAACTTGCCGAGCAAGGAACACTGCTCCAAAGCGATAGCAACTCGCCAGATCCTGACGCAACACATATTCTTTCTGAAAACAAAAACTATTATTGGAAAAACTACGATTCAGAATTCAGTGCTCTAGAGACGTTTGAAAGCATTCTAGAAAAGTCTCCTGAACTATACGAACACGTGGACTTCATCCATTCGTCAAAGGCAGTACACACTCTTACACAGAGTCCAGGAACTCTCGGTGCAATCTTCCCTCCTATGAAACGAGACAGTATCTTCTCTACCGTTCAGAGTAAAAAGCTATTTCCAAGAAAGGCGTTTTCTATTGGCGAGGCAGAAGAGAAACGATATTATATAGAAAGTTGCCTGCGAACTTAGCCAGCCTGTAAACCTGACCTGTAAGACTAGCAGAAATTGTCTGCAAACTAGTCGACCTTGCGAGCCTAGCAAGACTAGCGAACGCTTGCTAGGCGGTCTGACCTACATCTTTTTTTAGATGTATCTCTTCGTTCCCGACTAACATTTGCCCTGCCGGTGCTACCTGCATCGCTGTCGGCGTCCCCAGCCGCCCTGCCAGTGCTGCCTGCGTCCCTGTCGGCGTCCCCAGCCGCCCTGCCAGTGCTACCGACCGACCTGCCGGTGCCTGAAACTGCTTTTTAGGAACGACTTCATATTTCTGGTTTGCTATTATAAGCAATCGCTTTGTTCTAACGTTTTTTTTCCACATAAACAACGAAACAAACACGCATTCAAAAGCAACACTGATGAAAAAAAGAATGCCGTTCGAAACAAAGAACCCTCCCCGATTCAAGATGAGGGCACCCGGACTATACGTGTTCGTTTCAAAAAAAATAGGGGTTTCCGTATAGATATAGTACTCATCCTCTGACACGAGCCCCACTCTATGGGCAAAAACCTGAAGATATTCTCTGTTTGTTTCTGCTAAATGTATAGTCTTCTCTAAATCCTGGTTTATATTTTCAAGGACGTTCACGTTTTGCTCCAGTCTGTTGCTTATGTTTCTTTCTTGAATAAATGTAAGTATGCCTGCTTTTCCAAAGAAGAGCTGCAAAGAGAAAAAGACAAAAAGAAACGTAAAGAACAGAGAAAAAAAGTTCATATGCTCTCATAATCGACAGAAAAACACCAAGAGAAAACAAAGAAAAAGACAAATAAAACTAAAGAGGATTCTTAAAGACCACGATAATAAAAGAGAACCATGTATACACAAAAGGAGCTACCATGATAGAGATGCGATTCTTTGATGATGACGAAATTTCTGTTTCTGAAGCAGAGACAGATCCTGAAACAGAGACAAATTTTTCCCACACAAGCATAGACGCTGTTGAAGAGGAAGAGCGAGAAGAGACACTTATCACAAACGATGCCGAGACGAATCTCACTCAGGAAGAACTCGAAGAAAGATACGAACAATTGCAAGAACAACTCTTTGAAACAACAGACAGCGATTTTGTCAATGGTTCTCAATCCGAACAAGAAACCTATGCCACGGCTGAGCGAGAAACCTATGCCACAGATCCAGACGGAGCATACGACGATTATAGCGAAGAACAACCACAACAAGAGCACGAAGTCTTTGGTTCCCAGCACAGTGGTTCTCAGCACAGTGATTCCCAGCATGATGGTTCCCAGCACGATGATGCATACGACAAAAACATTGATGCATACGACAAAAACATTATCGGAAAAACCCTTCTTGAAGAACGTTTAGAAGAGATGCAGAAGAATATAAAAAGACTGCACCACAAGGTAGATGCGTACATCTATCAAAAGTTCGCTTCACACAAGTCAAAAGACACCCTGTCAACAAGCAAAAAGAACTAATACACCGTAACGTGTCCGACCACCGTTGCACTCTACTCTATTCTCAGGACGAACTCGTAAGCTGTAGGATAGACAACAGGCTCCTCCATTCAAGACAGAGAGGGCAAGAAGAAGCACTTCGAATATTTAACGCTCAAAATCAAACCAATGCTCAAAATCAAACCAACGCGAAGAGTACAGACGAACCGTCTCTGGTAATCTTGGTGGGGGCTTCCTTACATTTTGACGTGGATGCACTTCGAAGTCTCTATCCCTCTGCGATCATCATAGGAGTATATTTTCACAAGGACTTGTACGACAGAAGCAAGGCTGACATTCCCCTGTTCTACGATGAACCGAGCATCGACGTCTTTCTTCGACTGCTTGGTCGTGCCCTCAGAAAATCGGAAGCACAGTCTGGAATTAGAGTGCATCTTTGGCCTGTTTCCACTCAGATCTGGAAGGCGCAGACGCAAGGCTGTTTAGAATCTATGCAGCAATGCATTCAACTTTATCTTGCGGAACAAAAAACACAAAAAACGTTCTTGTCGCAGTGGCTTAGAAACGCCTTCTTCCATTACCTTTTTTTAAACTCCTATCAAGAAATACAACAAGGATCCAAGCCCATCGTTCTTGCTTCGGCGGGTCCCACACTGAACCACTTTCTCTCACAACTTCTGCAAAAACGCGACACCTACTATCTTGTGGGCGTAAGCTCTGCACTCCGTTGTCTAAGAGACGCAGGGCTAGAGCCCGACCTTGTACTCCACCAGGATGCAAGCTATTATGCGCAAAAACATCTTTTCTTTGACTTCAACAGCAAAGAGACACGAATTTCCATGCCACTCTGTGCAGGACGCGTTTCTTCGGTACAACAGCTATCCCCTGTCCTTATCAATACAGGGCAGGAAGCCGAGCAAGTACTTCAGCTAGAATGTGGAACCAAGATTCCCGAGTATGCGACCGTCCTTGGGACTGGAATAGAACTCTCGTACAAGTTAAGTGATTCTCGCATCTATTTGGTTGGAGCGGATCTTAGCATCGACAGCTACGCCTCCCACTGTAGCCCTCATAGCAGTGACCAAAGATCGAGTCGTCTTGAAACGAACCCCAGCCGGAACTACCAAGCCTACTCCTCTGCTACAGAGATTGTCAAAGGATACAAACGACATGGTCAGCCTCTCAAGCAAGACAACGCACTCCAAAGCTATGCACATTGGTTTTTGCACTGGAACAGCCCCATAAAAGAACGTCTTGTTCATCTTGTGCCTGAGGGAGAGGGCTCTCTTATTGGATTGCCGTGCAAAAATACATTACAATGCGATACAAGGTCTAAGACTATGCCCTCCTTTGTGACTCGTTCTTTTGTGTCTCACACAGAACGGAAAAAAAGGTTTCAAAAAAACATACTCGAGAATTGGAAAGACCTTACAGAGAATACGGAGAGCGACAAGACAGCCTCTCCAAGACGCGAAGTATCAAGAACAATAGTAGAACTACGACAACGTCTTGGAAAGGAAAATTGGAAAAAACTAATTCAATACGGAGAACGATTGCTGGGATAAAACCCACGACTATCCACGCAACTATCCACGACTATCCATGTCAACTGCCTATGCAACTGCCCATGCAACTATCCACGCAATAAAATCAATTCTCCGAAACAAACGCATCCTTCTCTAAAGCAGGGTCTCTTTCTCCATCTGCTATATTTTCTTCTGTTACGAAATACTCAGAGGAAACACTACTAATCATGTCCGCTTGTTCTTTACTAAGAGTAAACACGACCGAATCCTGTCCTCCCGTTGTTTTCGCAAAATATGAATCAGCAAAGTAGTAGAGATCAAAAAGAACAACACTTCCTGAGTTCAACTCCCCTTTTACATTGACCAAGCGCGTTTCTTGTAGAATCGTAAACTTGCTTACGTCTCTTCCTGAGAGAGAAAAAATGTCTACGATGTACTTTTCGGCCAATACAGCGTCTATCTTTTTATCGTCTTGATTTAAGATTGCCCACTTTTTTTCTTGCTTTTCAAGGGTAATGGTTTGATCTATTTTTTCGTCAGTATAGGAGCTGATCGTATAACGTGCTATCTCGCTGATGCTGTACCTTTCGGGATAGAGACGAAGATCCGCCCAAAAAGGGTAGTCTGGCTCAAGAAAGCGGTTGATGCTGTCCTTCACTTGGAACACGTCCGTCTTCGGGACAAACTGCATATAGGTCGCCGAGTTAGTTCCTACCACCACCCCAAGCCGTATCGTAATCACGTCTTCTTCCTGCTCGTTCTTGAGAGTAAGAAACAAAGACGTGACCTCTTCATTAAGATTATAGCTTGAAAGATCTCCTGGATTCGTAGAGATAAGACGCCCCTGCTGAAATGTGGACAAGATTGAAAAAAACTGCTGCACTCGTTCCTGGTCTGCCGGAAACGATTTGTTTCCTTCGTCATCTCCATCTTTTTGAATGATCCAAACCGAGTTTACTTTTTTCAGCTGATAATTCTTGTTTAGGTCTATGCCAAAAATATCATCTACGTTGATACCTTGTATTACGGACTGTGACTCAACCCTTTCTTGCCTGCTAGAAGGTCGAAAGAGAAAAGCTGACACATACAATATGACCAGCACTATTAAAATTACAATTAATGTAACAATGTTTCTTGTGTTTTTTTTCAAGGGGTAACTCCTTTTTTTATTATATCATCCATCTTGTCTCCTAGTAGCGTCTTCGTGATATGTTTCGTCTCATAAAAAGAACTACTGCACCAACAATGATAATGATAAATGGTATTAAAAATGTATTGATAAACTGCACTATAAAAGTGTATGTTTCTTTCTCTGACTCATCGGTAATTTTGTTCAACTGCGTGTTGCGTACCGCTTTTGACTTGATTTTCAGCAGTTCTAGATCACTGCTCAACCAGTCACTTGTGTTGGAAACAAACGAAAAGTTATAGTTCGCCCGTGTGTACTCGTACAGTGGACCCGCCATAAACTGGCTGCTCCCCGCAACAAGAAATCGTGCCTGTTCGGTGCTTGAGATGTACGACTCAGCATCATCTGGCTTTGCAATAATGTCTGCCTCTACCGCACTCGTAAGAGGTCCGTTATAGACCGATATAAGATTGTACTGTTGCTTGTTTTCGTCTGTTCTGTACGAGCGAAACCCCGTAGGATCCGGATTAGAAGGAAAGGCCTCGCCTTCTCCTAACGAAGCTCCTACCGTCCACGCATCTGGACTTGTTTTTACTATGTTACTCACATAGTCATTTACTTCCTCTTTGTTCGATATAGGATTAGTCCAGTACATGTCAAGTCCAGCGAACTTGTTTGTAATCGGATGATCTGCATCAACGTTGTTGCTGTTTATCGTAACCCACATCGGATAACTTTGAAAAATCTGTATTCCTGGCCCTCCGTTTACTGGTATTTGCTTGTTTAAAACGTCCAGCACCACTGTCTGTCCTATGTCAAACCCATAATGATCTAACAAGTCGTACATTCGAGAATCAGATTTAGTTACCGAGAGCCCTGGAGTAAGACTTACCCGTGCCCTATCTGGAGCAAAAAACACTCCCTTTCCTTGGAGGACAAACTGATCAATATAATAAAGAAGTTCGTCACTTACGTTCTGACTACCCAAAAGAAAAATTACATCAATGTCATCGGGAAAAGGAAACACATTTCTGTCCAAGTCTCTTACAACAAAGTCGTTGCTTAATACCTGAGAAACAACAGACTGGTTCTCTGAATCATACGCAGGATCTAAGGTCAGCAGCCCTATTATTCTTTGGTCATCTCTATATATTTCAAGTATCTTGGATACCACCTGGTATTCGATGATAGAAGACTGCAAGGTAAACGGTATGATGCTCTTGCGGTTTTGATACGATATGACTATGCCAGAATAGACCACGGCAAACGATGCCTCGTTCTTCTCGATAAATTGCATTTGTCTTGCTTCTAGCCCTACTTCCTGCAATTCCTGTTCACTTAGTCCTTCTGTATCGATTTCTTTTACGATGATATTACCGCTAGAACGAACCGACATCTCTTGTAAGATGTCAGTGATCTGTCGTGTCTGATCCACTTGTAGTTTCAGTTTTGGGCTGATATAGTAATCAAGATACACTAAGTCATCCACTTCTTTGAGGACATCAATGCTCGTCTTTGATATCGAGTAAATATTGTTTTCTGTCATGTCTATACGAAAATACAAGAGAAAAGAATTAATGCCGACAAAGACGAGCACAGAAAAGAATACTATTCCGACAATCTGTTCCTTTGCCTTCTTCTTCCAAACCCCTAAGGATTTGTTCTTGGTGTTTTTTTGTTCTTTCATTTCTTTCTTTACTTCTTCCATGGCTACCTCCATTTCCTATTAATAAGTACTTGTCTGTTTAGGAACAGAAACAACGCACACAAGATGAGATAATATAATACATCTCGTGTATCTATGAGTCCTTTTACAAAGCTGTCAAGATGCTTCGGAATCGATACGTAACTAATAAAATTTGCAATCCATCGAGGAAGAGACGGAAGACTTGGAAGGTACCCAACAAGAGTAAGCAAAAACAGCACAAGCGTTGCGAGCAAGAAGTTAGAAATCTGGTTCTTGGTCAACGAAGAAAGAAAGCAACCGAGACTTACCTCTACTGCAGAGAGTAGGATTATGCCTAGATAGTTTGCAAAAAGTACGCCTAGCTCGAAATCTCCAAAAGGAAGAAGAGAAAGCGTAAGACAAAGATTGATAAGCAACATCACCACAAAGAGAAAAAAGGCAGCTATAAATTTTCCGAGAACAAGTTGCATTTCCGAAAAAGGTAAGGTCAAAAGCAGCTCGTCCGCTCCCGACTTTTGTTCTTCCGACCATGTACGCATGGTTACTGCAGGAACAAGCACTATGAAAAATATGGGAATCACATTGAATATCACACGGAAATTTGCAACGTTGTTCGCAAAGAAGGCCTGAAACTGAAAGGTCCACAAAGATACCATTAGAGTGAAAAAGAATATCAATATGTATGCAATGGGTGAACTAAAATACTGCTTCAGTTCTTTTTTTATAAGAATCATTATCATGTCTGATCTCCTGTTTGTTTTGTGATTTTTTCAAAAATAGATTCTAGACTCGCACTTTTTCGCGTTAG
>JACSEG010000187.1_pt1 | contig 11737 bp, 8 predicted proteins | sample 8225521 | NCBI WGS metagenome assembly JACSEG01 (sample SAMN15705060, study PRJNA637333) | viral metagenome | isolation source: viral RNA from sea star tissue | host: Pisaster ochraceus | place: USA:Santa Cruz | collected 2018
GGGGAAATGACACTGCCCTATAAGATGCAAAACAGAAAGGTAGGCGTGTTCTTTGAGGAGAACGATGTTTGGTTGGACCTTACCTTGTTTGCAGCGTACGAGGTATGGACAAAAAATCCAGCACAGAGACAGAGTGGGATAGAAGAAGAGCATCGCATAATTGCCGTGCTGCAGCTTAGAGGATACGACCCCTATAACATAGAAAAAGTGATCATAAGACTTCGCGACTTCTAAACTAAACCCTAAACCCCAGACCATAGAAAAACCTAAAGCGACCATAGACTCGAGGCGCACGGCGTCTGCTTGAGGCAAGAACCTTACACGCAAAAGCGTACGTTCCATATATGTTATCTGAGGAATCTATCTAACTTAAGTTCTCGTCTTTCTGTTCTATTTTCTTGAATTGCTTCTTTCTTGTGCGAGCTTCGTGGATATCCGAGGCACCCATGACAAAATAGAAGAGACCAAAGAAAAGGAGAACAAGAGGTGCTAGACCCTTGAGTACGAAAACGAACTCTTCTAACCAAGCTGTTGACCAATCTACTGGCAAAACAAGATATACAGAGAGTGAGGTAAATAGTATTCCAGCAATAATTCCACTCATGTTCATGAGTATATAAGAGAAAGGGCTTCTCGTCTAGAAGGGGGAAGCCGGCACCAGACCGCGCACCACCGCACCAGACCGCGCCGCCCCTAGAGCGAGGCTTTCTTCACGAGCTTGCTCGACAAGCGCACACCCTTGCTGTGCAGCCCCTTAATCGCATAGCGTTCTATTTTAAACTCTTCGTGGAGCACCTTAAGCCGAGGCACCTCCTTGTACTGAAGCGAAAGAGTGGCATCTCGTTTTACGCTCAGACAGAGCAGCTTGCTTTTTTCTGGAATAAACGAGTACGCCTTGTTGGGAACAAACTTTTCTATCTTAAAACGTTTTATGTAACAATGCTCACCAGAAGGTTGAAGCGATTTGACATAGACAATGGTAAAAACCATCTCCTCTAGTTTTTTCTTTTCAAGAAGCCCCAGAAGAAGCACGTCTTTTCCTATAAAAAGTTTTTTGCTCACATTGAGCACCATCCACGTCCCGTTTTTCTTGAACAGGAGCATCTTGTCAAGTGGCGACACCTCAGCGATCTTTTTTCCACTGGTCAACGAAAACCCCATGTACCCCGTCTTCTTGTCGTAGAGGAAGGACAAGTTTCGTTGCATCACGTCCTTTTCTCGAATCAGTTCGAACAACTCTAACTTTGTTTTTCTTGGAAACAGATGACCATAGTCTTTTAAAAGTTTTTCCAGATACTCTATGGTAAAGTCTCGTATGTGCTTGATGTTGTGCTTGATTTTTTCAAGCTGGGCAAGTAGCACGTTCAGTTCCTCTTGATGCTTGTTGATATCGTATGCAGAGATCCTTCGAATGGGGATCTTCAACAAGTGTTCCGTATCCTCGTCCGTGTATTCTCGAAAAAACTCAGAACGAAAAGGAAGCATCCTGTCCTCGGTCGTGTTTCGCACCGCTTCTGCAGTCTTGCATGCCTCAAGAAAAGAGTACACTTTTTCCTCAATAAAAATACGCTCTAAGGTGCGCAAATGTATCTTGCTCTCGATCTTGCCCTTCTCTATCTGTAGTTCCTGCTTTAGTATTTCGGGAGTGCGCTTTTTGTAGTACTCGATTATTTGGGTACAGCTCATCTGTTCGGGAAGCCCCTTGCTGATGACGATGGGGTTGAGGGAAATAGAAACCTCGCAGTCCGTAAAGGCATAGAGAGAATCCACGATGTCTTTCGCGTAGACTCCGCGAGGAAGGGCAAGCACCAACTCTATCTTCTCTGCCGTGTAATCACTGATGCCTGCGATGTTGATCTTTCCGTTCCGTGCAGCTGTCTCTACGGAGTTCATCAGCTTCTCTGTGGTCACACCGTAGGGCAGTTCACTTATGACGATCTGCTTGGGATTAGAAGTATCAAGCTTTGCGCGCATGCGAATCTTGCCGAGCCCATCGTTGTACTCCTTGACGTCCAAAAAGGCAGCCCCCAAAAAGTCGGGGTAGAGCTGAAACGATTTCCCCTTGATTGAATCGATAAGGGCTTGAACCACTTCACAAAAATTATGAGACACGATGGTCGTGGCCATAACGACCGCGATACCCTCGGCACCCGTAACAAGGATGAGCGGTATCTTTGCAGGAAAATGAACCGGCTCCTTGTTTCTTCCGTCATAAGAATCCGTGTACTCCGTTATCTCGGGAGAATACAAAAGCTCCTTCCCAAGCTCGTTGATGCGACATTCAATGTAACGAGCAGCCGAAGCCGGATCCCCTGTGGAAGGATTTCCAAAGTTGCCCTGCTTGTTTATAAAAAGATTCTTGTTTGCAAGATTCACCAAAGCTTCGTAAATAGGCGCATCGCCATGGGGATGAAACTTGGTACACGATCCTACTATGTTGGCGACCTTGTGATATCTTCCGTCATCCACAGAAAGGAGGGTGTGGTAGATGCGCCTCTGGACAGGCTTGCAGCCATCTTCAAGACTCGGTATCGATCGCTCCTTGATAACATAGGAGGCGTACTCGATAAAATTTTTCTTCATTATTTTTTCTACATAGGGCATGGTTTTTCCTTACACAAGATTCTAAACAAGAGCTTACACAAGATGTTTTTTCATAAACTCTTTTCGTTCCTCTGTATTTTTTCCCATATAAAACTGAAGGAGCTTGGGAAGACTCTTGATTGTTCGTATCGTAACTGGCTCTAGCTTGATGTCCTCGCCGATGAACTGACCAAACTCGTGAGGCGATATCTCTCCGAGCCCCTTAAAGCGGGTGATCTCTGGGCTTGACAGCTCTTTCACGGCTGTGTCTCGTTCTTCCGCTGTGTAGCAGTAGCGAATCTTCTGCTTGTTCCTTACGCGAAAGAGAGGCGTTTCCAAGATGTAGAGATGGTTGTGCAGCACGAGGTCTTCGAAGAAGGTAAGGAAGAAAGTGATGATAAGGTTTCGTATGTGAAAGCCATCGAAATCGGCATCGGTAGCAATGACAACTTTTTCAAAGCGAAGGTTGTCATCGTTGTTCTCTATCCCCAAGACCACCATCAGATTGTAGAGCTCCGAATCCTTGTAGATCTTTGTCCGCTTCCCGTCCACCACGTTGGCAAGCTTTCCTCGCAAAGAAAATATCGCCTGAGTGTAGACATTGCGAGAAGGGACAATGGACCCTGTGGCCGAATGCCCCTCGGTTACAAAGATCATGGTCTCGCTTCCCTGCTCCTTGTGATCGCGGTGAAACTTACAGTCTCGAAAGTTCGGCACTTTGAGTGAAACCTTTTTGGCAGCCTCTCGCGCTTCCTTGCGTACAGAACTCAGCTCTTGTCGGAGCTTCTTGTTCTGTTCTATTTTTTCTAGCAGCTCCTTGGCGAAGGTCTTGTTCTTGTACAAAAGATCCACCACAGCATCCCGCGTTTGCTGCACGATAGGCTGACGAATCTCCGTGTTCCCCAACTTGTTCTTTGTCTGACTTTCGAAGATGGGGTTTTCGAGCTTCACCGAAACAGCAGCAGCAAGCCCCTCACGAAGATCGCCAGAGCTATAGGTCTTGTGATAAAACTCGTTGATGCCGCGTAGCAAGCCTTCCAAAAAGGCACTGAGGTGGGTGCCCCCGTCTACCGTGTATTGTCCGTTCACAAAGGAAAAACAGATGCGATTGTCACTTTGTATGTGGGTGAAAGCGAACTCCAGATGCTTGTCTTGCGTATGTATCACGGAGTAGAGGGCAGACTCACCGATTTCGTTTTTCAAAAGGTCCGCAAGCCCGTGCTGCGACACAAAAAGCTCATCGTTATAATAGAGCTCGAGCCCCGGGTTTAGATACGCGTAGTTCCAGATTCTTTTGCATATGATTTCTGGATCAAAGGAAAACTTGGGGAAAATCTTCGTGTCCGGAATAAACTCGGTGAAGGTGCCGTTGACTTCCTTCGTCTGACCCTGCTTCTCCTCTTGCAGTTTTCCCCGTGAGAAGACAGCGCTTTTGTATTTTTTGTCACGAAACGAGCTTATAAAAAAACGAGAGGAGAGCGCGTTGACCGCCTTTGTCCCCACACCATTAAGCCCAACACTGAACTGAAAAACATCGGTATTGTATTTCGCCCCTGTATTGATGACAGAAACACATTCGATGACCTTTCCAAGAGGTATGCCCCTGCCGTAGTCGCGGATCTGTATCTTCTGCTCTTTCTCATAGAAGCGTATTTCGATCTTCTTGCCACAGCCCATGATATGCTCGTCTATGCTGTTGTCGATAATCTCCTTTAGCAGCACGTAAATACCGTCATCTTGGTTTGTGCCATCACCGATACGACCGATGTACATGCCCGATCGCAGACGAATATGCTCTAGGGAACCGAGTGTTCGTATCTTGCTTTCATCGTATTGAGTATTTTGTTCTTGTGTTTTTTTAGCCATAGAGACTGTCCCCCCATCATCATCATAGCATATCATGGAAACATTTTGCTATACTAAGAGAACACATAGGTACGTATTTCTGTGCTTGCACTTGCACTTGCACTTGTGTGGTGACAAGCTCTGCTGAAAACGACAACGAATTATGACAGATCAAACTACAACATATCTTGAACATCCCATAGTGGCTCTCGCAACTCCCCTTGGAGTCTCTGCGATCTCTATGTTTCGAGTGAGCGGTCGCAACTGTATTTATCTGCTCTCTCAGCTCTGTGTGGAAAAAGAAAAACTTCGCAGTGCCGCAGCAAACACCACGTATCCCTATCGCCTTATCGACCCTCGTAGCAAGGAGCCACTAGAACGTGCGATGATCACCGTGTACTATGCCCCTCGCTCGTATACAGGAGAGGACAGCGCAGAGATCTCGATACACGGAGGCCTCGCAGGAATAGAACGCATGCTAGACGTTCTTAATCATCTCGGCTTTGAAAACGCGGAGCCCGGAGAGTTCACCAAGAGAGCCTTCCTTCATGACAAGCTCGATCTTACGCAAGCAGAAGCCTTGCACGAGCTCATACAGGCCCAAAGCCACAGCGACCACATCGAGGCCTTGCAAAAAATGGGAGGCTCGGTGCTATCCTTTGTGAACAAGATAAAAAACGATCTGCTTGGTCCGGTGGCAGCATGTCATGTAAGTCTGGATTATGCAGAAGACGAGATACAAGAGTCCGTAGAGATACAAGAGAAGGACATCGCAAAGGCAATAGAGAAGATAGACCAGCTTCTTGTAGGCTTTAAGCTTAGTCAGCTAAGAGAAAGCTCTACCAAGGTGGTGCTCGTGGGCAGAACAAACGCAGGCAAGAGCTCGCTTTTTAACGCACTTCTAAAAGCGGACAGAGCCATCGTAAGCAACGAGCATGGAACCACCAGAGATTTTTTGGAGACCTCGCTCATGCTCGGTGACATTCCCATCACCTTGTATGACGGTGCGGGTTTTAGAGACAAGTCAGAGGAGCACGCCAAAGGGTCAGTGGAGCAAGAAGGCATTGCACGAAGCAGGGACATCGCAGCTCATGCGTCTATACTCATCTATGTGGTGGATCTTTTTGTCGGGTGGACCGAGTCCGACACCCAACACGTCCAAGAGCTGGTGGCGTTGCACAAAGCCTCCGAGGGTGCGGCAGCAGCGGGCGGGGCGATGTCGAGCACGGACAACGCGGCGAAGACAGCGGCTACCGCGGGCGCCACGACGAACGCACGAGTTCCTTTTCGAATACTCGTGGTTTGGAACAAGATCGATGCACGAGAGAAGGAAGCATTCAACATGCGAGTCCCTTCCAAGATTCTGCAAGAGGACAGCGTATCAGACTTGGGTCTCTGCATAAGTGCCAAAAAGCACAGCGGTCTGGACAGCATTCAAGAGGCCCTGTACCAATGTCTTGTTTCTGAGATACAAATGCCAGATCAGAACATGCCGCTCTTGTCTTCGCTCTATCAAAAGCAATGTCTCGAGCGATGTCGAGAATCACTCGTTCACGTGCAAGAAGGTCTTGTAGAAAATGTGCCGCTGGACATGATAAGCCTAGATCTTGACCAGGCACTCGCTGCCCTTGCCAATCTTACGGGAGAGTCGTACACAGAAGACATCTTGGAACGAGTCTTTTCCGATTTCTGCTTAGGAAAATAAACTGTCGGAGCCGACACAGCCAGAGCCGCACAGCCGGAACCGCGCGCAGTCGGAGCCGCGCGCAGTCGGAGCCGCACAGCATCTAAACAACAGAAAAAACAACAGAAAAAACAACAGAAAGAACGGCAGAGAAAAACGACAGAAAAAACAGCAGGAGAAATAAAAAACAATCATAAAAGACTAAAAAAAAGTACAAACAGCTCGGCACAAACAAAAAAAAACAAAAAAAAGCACAAAATATTACAAATAAAATCGCACGATGCACCCAAGCATTGGTTTTTTGTGAATTTTGACATACTTGACACACTTATAAGAATACGTTTAAAAGAAACATGTGGTATACTTTAGTATATGGACATATATGGTCTTACGATAGAAGATGTCGAATTTATTGATGCAGGTTTTGTGTGTTCTCTAGACAGAGAAATACAGACACTACAGATACTATCTCCTACCATACACCTTATTGGATTCTTGAACATGGAAAAAAGATGTTTTAATGCACTCTGTCTTGAATACAGACTTATCTCGGAAGGATTCAACCAAGAAAACGCAGTAAAAAACATAGCTCCACTTGTTGTGGAATATCTCCAAGAAGAAGGAAACAGTGAAAGAAAGAACAGTGCTATTTTGCATCAGGGGAAGGAGATCTGGAGCATGTTTCATCAGTATAAGAAACAAATTGAAGACGACTTTTTTGAGAGTCAAAAAGGAATCATAAAGGAACAGGGAAGCAGCATGGAAAAGACCATCACAGCTCTCGAGGAAACACTGTACAAGAGAAGAGAACCGACAAAAAGCTATGTAAACATCATGAACACTCTTTTTATGGGAAACAATGAAGTTCCGATGCAAGAAGAAGAGGAAGAAGAGGAAGAAGAAAAGGAAGAGGAGCAAGAACAGATACTTTTTATCAACACACAATTATTTTGCCAATACAGAGGAGAGAGACAAGTCCAGATGGGCACTTGAATGATTGTTTTTTTCGATATATACTATGCATATAACACTATATATAGCAGTACACAACACAGAAAAGGTAGGTAACTATGGGTGTAATACTTTCATCATATGAAAAAGCCATGGAGCGTTTTCAGGACGTAAAGGCAAATAAAAAAGCTCTCGCTCGAAAAGAAATTATTGACGAGGGGAAATCTCTGAGCGCACGATATCTGAATTCGGAAGAAATCAAACTACAGGAAGTGCTTGGTCAGTACGATGACGAAAAAGCCGACTGGTTAAAGTACGGCATGGGCGAAACCCTTATCGGAAGGATCTCCTTGCCTGCGAACACGGCAGCCGGAGACATCATTCCGAAGCTGATCACGCTGGCAATGGAGCTCTCTCCACAGCCGGCAATAGTGGAGCAGCTTCTAAATCAGTTTAAGGGTCTTTGTGATCAGTACGGAAGCGAGCGACTCAAACTTGGCGAGCAACTCGAAGCTCAGATGCAGCAGATCATGCAACAGCAAGGAGCAGCCCTGCAAAACGAACAGCAAAGGGCAGCGTTTCAACAAAAAATGGTAAAAAGCATGCAAGAGCAAATGCAACGAATAGAAGAACAGTTCCAGCCTGCGGTGGACAAGGTAAAAACGAACCTTCGTCAACTTCTTGGAACGTGGTTGGAGAAATAATATGGCATTAAATTGTGGAATCGTTGGGCTTCCCAACGTAGGAAAATCTACCCTGTTCAAAGGGCTCACCTCCCTTTCGGTGCCGATAGAAAATTATCCTTTTTGTACGATAGATTCAAACGTAGGAGTAGTGGAAGTTCCGGACGAGAGAATTACAGTACTCGAAGAAGTTTACAATCCAAAGAAGACCGTTCGCAGCACTTGTGAGTTTGTGGACATTGCAGGGCTCGTAAAAGGAGCCTCGAAGGGTGAAGGGCTTGGAAACCAGTTTCTTGCAAACATACGCAACACAGGGGTTATCATACACGTGCTTCGCTGTTTCGAGGACGAGAACATCGCACGCGTAGGAGAGTCCGCAGACCCCCTCGACGACTTAGAGACCATAAAAACAGAGCTCGCCCTTGCAGACGAACAGACGATAACACGACATCAAGAAAAGTTAGAAAAAGAAATAAAAAAGGTATCGGGCGGCGAACGAAGTAGGATGCGTCAATTTATATCCCACTTGGATCTTGCCAAAGACGCGGTTCTGAAGCACGAAAACCTACGAAGAATGTTCCTCCAAAGAGACGAGCAAGAACTCATCAATTCTTTGAATCTGTTTAATACCAAACCAGAAATCTATTTGTGCAATGTGTCCGAGGACGACATGGTATACGGAAACGAACTCGTCGTAAGAGTAGCGGATCAAGCGAACAAGGACAGGGTCGATTGCATAGTCGTCTGTGCCAAGTTCGAAGCCGATATCACCCAGTACAACAAAGAAGACAGGGAGAAACTTCTTGTAGATTTGGGCATGCAAGAAACAGGGCTCGACATGCTTGTAAAAAGTGCATACCACCTTCTTGGCTTACGCACGTTTTTTACTGCAGGAGAAAAAGAAGTGCATGCATGGACTTTTCGTGATGGCATGTATGCTCCTGATCTTGCGGGAATCATACACACTGATTTCAAAAGAGGTTTTATCCGTGCAGAAGTGTTTTCGTATGACGATCTTGTCTTGTACAAAAACGAACAGAACCTTCGCTCTCTTGGAAAGGTGCGAACAGAGGGAAAAGAGTATGAAGGTCGTGATGGTGACATCATACATTTCCGATTCAACGTGTAGAGGAACAGTCGTTTGCTTTGTAGCAAATGATCTATACTAGTTCTATGCGATACGTCATTATTGGAGCAGGCAAAGTAGGTGTACAGGTAGCACAGTCTTTATCAGAAAAGGGGCACATGGTCACCTTGCTGGACAAGGACAGAAAAAAAATACTCAAAATACAGAACCGACTCGATTGCAAGACACTTATTGATGACGGACAAAAACAGCAGGTACTAAAAGATGCAAAGGTGGAAGAGGCCGACTACTTTATTGCGGCTACCGACTCTGACGAGGTCAACCTTGTCTGTTGTAGTGTGATTCGTGAAATGGCTCCCGAGGTCAAATGTGTGGCACGTATTCGGAGTGATCAGTATCTTGAACATCTCCCATCTTTCCAAAGCAGTTTTAATGTGCATCAGGTCGTGCAACCCGAACGGGAAATAGCAACTTCCATTGTTCGAAGCATAGAGTACGGAGGAGGCATCAGTGATGTGTTTTTGTTTGTCGACTTCAACCACATACTGATCCGTTCGTATAAGGTGCAGAGCGACTTTTCGCTTATCGGTATCACGCTTAAAGACCTTTCAAAAAAGATAGGGCTCTCAGATGAGATATCAAAAAAAATGCGTGTGGTCATGGTCATGCGTGATGAAGAATTTTTTATTCCTTCGGGGGAATACACGTTCACAGAAAAGGACGAGCTGTACTTTATCGGGTCTCTCCAAATCTTGGACATGCTTTCTGAAAAACTAGGAATACATTCGAAAGAAGCAAGGAGCATACGAAAAATCATAATCATTGGTGGGGGAGTCATAACCAAGCAGATTCTTGATATTTACTTTTCTAAAACGCATAGCTTTGCACGTTTAATAGGAAAAAGTCGCGTACCCACACGAGACATAGTTGTGGTAGAAAGCAACGAAACGATCTGCGAAGAACTTTCCGAATCCTTTCCTGGCACGACAATCATAAATGCGGATGTTACAGAAGATCAGATGCTAGAAGACGTAGAGATATCATCTGCGGATCTCGTTATTGCAACGACAGAATCTCAGGAACTCAACATAGTCGTAGCAGCCCATAGCCATAACCTTGGGGTATCGCAGACCATCGCAGTGGTAAACTCTAAAGCGTATTCAGAGATTGCACAAGAACTCGGCATAGGCATTTCCTTCAGTCTACGAGAAGCAGTAGCCAATTCCATGATGCAGTATCTGCAAGGGACAGATTCGGAGATGAGTATGAGGGATGGAAAACTACGCACGTTTGTTCATAAGGTGCATCCCAAAAGCTATGCCTACGAGAAGATGATAAAAGATCTCAAGCTGCCAAAGAACAGCCTGATAGTCTGTATCAGTAGAAAGGACGGTTCCAAGGAAATCTCCTTTGTGGCACAAGGCGAATCTCAGATTCTTGACCAAGATCAACTACTTATCGTAAGCACAGAGGATGCGTTTAAAAAGATTAAGAAATTGTTCTTAGCTAAGGAAGAGTAGTGAACAGAACACTGATACTACGAGTGCTCGGAGCATTGTTGGTGGTATACTCAGGCTTGCTTGTTTTGCCCGCGATGGTTTCCTTCCTCTACGACGAGAGCGAGTACAGCATGTATTTTCTGTATCCGAGCATAGTCGTGTTGGTGCTTGGAGGCATTCTTCTTTTGATGACAAGAGGCGTAAAAGTCATATCGACATTGCGGCAATCGTTGTTTCTTGTCCCCTTTAGTTGGCTTGTGGTATCGTTGGTCGGGTGCATACCCTTTATTATTTCAAGAACCATACCCGATTTTAGCTCGGCCTTTTTTGAGACAGTCTCGGGGTTTACCACGACAGGCGCGTCCATATTGCAAGACATAGAAGCCCTGCCCAAGTCCATGCTCTTTTGGAGATCGCTTACCCACTGGCTCGGCGGCATGGGGATCATCGTACTTACGGTGGCACTCTTTCCTCTTATCGGGATAGGAGGAAACGCGTTGATGGCGGCAGAATCCCCTGGGCCAGAACTCAACAAGATAACGCCAAAGATAAGCAGCGTGGCAAAAATCTTCTGGCTTATCTACATAGGGCTTACGGTTCTAGAAATCGCGTGTCTGTACTTTGCGGGCATGGACCTCTTTGATGCGATAAACCATTCCTTTGCCACCATGGCAACAGGAGGTTTTTCTACACGAAACGCAAGCATGGCTGCGTTTGACAGCACTGCCATACAGATCATCGTCACAGTATTTATGTTTCTTGCAGGGACAAACTTTTCGCTCTTCTTTGTCATGGTCACCAAAAGAACCCTCAGTGTTTTTAAGGACACAGAATTTCGCTGGTATCTGTTTGTGGTCCTTGTTGCAGGAATCTTGATAAGCCTCAACCTGATACAGGCACTCTCCTTTAGTGTAAAAGATGCAGCAATACAAGGGTTCTTTCAGTCTTTAGCCTTTGTTACAACGACAGGATTTTCCAATGCAGACTTTGAAACGTGGCCATACTTTTCGCAGAACATACTCTTCTTTCTTATGTTCTTTGGCGGCTGTGCCGGATCGACAGGCGGAGGCATAAAGATAATACGAATAGTGACAACCGTAAAGTTTTTGTCCTCGGAAATATTGCATTTATTTCTCCCTCAAAAAGTCTCTGTGATAACAATCAACGGAAAAAAACTAGACCCCGACTACATCAAGATGGTCCTCGTCTTTGTGCTAAGCTACGCAGGAATACTGCTCTGCTCCGCAGTGATCATCTCTTTGCAAAACATAGACCTGCTTACCTCGTTTACGACAGCAGTCTCAACCCTGGGCAACATAGGCCCCGGCTTTGGTAGCATAGGCCCCACAGACAACTACGCCTTCTTCGCTGCCCCCATCAAGATATTCTTGAGCCTCATCATGAT
>JACSEG010000188.1_pt1 | contig 11732 bp, 2 predicted proteins | sample 8225521 | NCBI WGS metagenome assembly JACSEG01 (sample SAMN15705060, study PRJNA637333) | viral metagenome | isolation source: viral RNA from sea star tissue | host: Pisaster ochraceus | place: USA:Santa Cruz | collected 2018
ATACCAGACCAAGAAGGACGTTCATAAATAGTGTGATGTAAACGGTGACGTTGTATGCTCGCCTGCAAAAACAATAATAACAGTTATTTCACAGGTATGTCATAATTGTTGCAACCTGAAGCGGCCAGTGAGAGGACTTTCCCGTACGATTTTGTATTCCGGTAAGCCGAATTCATTAGATTATTTTGCCCCAGAAACTAAAATGGCTGTAAATTTGTGACATTTTGTTTATAATTTAGAGGGTTTCTTAGGAGTTTAGTCATGTGGACGGTTAGGTTGGTTGGTGTGGGGCAGATGACATACTCGGGGAAACTTCTCGGAAGCTGACTGAGCTGAGAGTTTAGTGAGTCTGTCATGTGTCGATGAATGGTATGGCATGTACAGTGTTGCACAATCTAGCACCGACTGCACGTCAAAGTTCCGATAACTGTGGTAACACCAGCCAGCCACAATGGCGTTGAAGATTTCATTGAAAATCAACATTGTGGCTGCAAGCAGCACTAAGACCATGCAATTTGATCCAACGGGGCTGGTCTATGACGTTTGCCGAAGCATTCGAGAGAAGAATCCAGAGGCTAATGCATTACCTGGGCAACCCAATGAATATGGTCTCTTTCTTGCTGATGAGGATCCTAAGAAAGGCGTCTGGTTGGAGTCAGGCAAGACACTGGAACACTATCTCCTTAGAGCAGGGGATCTGCTTGAGTATCGCAAGAAGATTCGGCCACTGAAGGTGAAGATGCTTGACGGCTCCAAGAAGACATTGCTGATTGATGACAGTAACACCGTCAGTCAAATGCTGGTCACCATATGCACCAGACTCGGTGTGACAAATTATGACGAGTATTCGCTGTGTCGTGACATCCCAGAAGATGAGAAAAAAGATGGAACAATCAACAGATCTACTCTCAAGAAGGAAAAGGGATCTTCGTCAATACTCCGTGACGAGAAAAAGATGGAAACGCTGAAACGAAAACTCCACACAGATGATGAGCTGAACTGGTTGGATCACACAAGAACTCTTCGTGAGCAAGGAGTAGAGGAAATGGAAATGCTCATCTTCCGACGAAAATACTTTTACTCCGATCAGAACGTGGACAAGCGGGACCCGGTACAACTCAATCTGCTCTATGTTCAGTCTCGAGATGCTATCATTAACGGAACGCATCCTTGCTCCTATGAGGAAGCTCTTCAGCTTGCTGGTACTCAGATGCAGATTCACTATGGCGATCATGATCCTGCAAGACACAAGATAGGCTTCTTAGACCTGAAAGACTTCCTGCCAAAGGAATACGTTAAAACGAAGGGTGGAGAAAAGAGAATCCTAGGCGAGCATTCTAAGCTGATTGGGGTGAGTGAGCTAGACTCAAGGGTACGCTACACACAGCTCTGCCGATCTCTCAAGACCTATGGAATCACCTTCTTCCTTGTCAAGGAAAAGATGAAAGGGAAGAATAAGTTGGTTCCCCGGCTGATGGGTATCACGAAGGAGAGTGTACTGCGTGTTGATGAGAAGACTAAGGAAATTATCAAGTCCTGGTTGCTGACAACTGTGCGACGCTGGGCTGCTTCTCCAAACAGTTTCACTCTTGACTTTGGTGACTATGCTGAATCTTATTACTCGGTACAAACCAAGGAAGGAGAAGCTATTGGTGCCTTGATTGCTGGGTACATTGACATCATCCTCAAAAAGCAAAAAGGTAAAGATCGCATTGGGCTAGATGGAGAAGAGGAATCAACGCTTCTTGAAGACAGCGTCTCACCAGCTAAAGCCACATTCATGCAGCATCAATCTAATAAGGTTGGCCATGCCTCAGAAGGATCTGTGGCTTTACCTGCTGTTATGAGAGCAGGTGGATCAGCTGGGACGTATACAACAGGTGAGATGCAGCCTTCTCAACATGCAGTGACTAAAGGACAGGCTAATATGGCTCACACAGCACCTATGCCAAATCAAGCCCGTCGTCCAGGGATGACCACAGCCCAGCAGGCTCTGCAAGGGAACATAGAGCGAGGGTTTACGGCTGTTGATGCCGCTAACAATGATCTGATGACACAAGCTGAGCTTCCTCCTCTAGGAACTGACCCTGCATCCAAACAGTGGCGTCAGAACACCATTGATGTGAACAAGCAAAACATCCAATCGCAGCTGAGCGCAATGTCTGCTGCCACCGCTGGTATCATCAGTCAGACATCCGGAGATCCGTCTGATACTGACTACACTGCTGTTGGCTCACACGTTACAACCATCTCATCCAACCTGACTGAATTAACTAAAGGAGTCAAGATGTTATCTGCTCTTCTTGGAGAGGAAGGAGATGGTAACGGCATCTTAGATGCAGCAAGAGGACTGATGGGAGCATTCTCTGACCTCCTAAAGTGTGCCCAGCCAGAAAGCCAAGAGCCCCGTCAGAATCTCCTGAGTGCAGCCAACAGGGTCGGTGAAGCTCAGAATGCACTGCTTAGGTGTATGGGATCAACCGGTGACATGGACCCTAAATTCCAGGATCTCTTGCTTGGATTGGCTAAGGCTGTGGCTAATGCTACGGCTACATTGGTCCTGAAAGCCAAGAATGTTGCTAGTACCACTGAGGATCAAGGTTTACAGAATAAGGTTATCGGCTCGGCTACACAGTGTGCTCTGAATACCTCGGAGCTTGTGGCTTGTACAAAGGTTGTAGCTCCTACAATCAGCAGTCCCGCTTGCCAAGAGCAGCTTGTTGAAGCAGCTAAACTTGTCGCCAAGTCAGTGGAGGCTGTGGTAGACTCATCAAAGGATGCAACCGAGGATGAGAACCTCCTGCGAGATCTTGGAGAGGCAGCGACGGCCGTCACAAAAGCCCTGAACGACCTCCTGCAGCATGTGAAGCAAGGTACTGCAGCGAGCGGCAGACCTACCACCCTGTACGACGATGCTTGTGATAAGATCATGACAGCTACAGAGAAGCTGTTCAGTAGTGTGGGTAACGCCGCTGAAATGGTCAAACAGGCTAAGATACTGGCCACGGCCACGTCAAAACTTGTCGATGCCATTAAAGGTGACGCCGATGCTGTGACTGAGAGCGATGCCCAGAAACGCTTAATCAACGCAGCTAAGCAGCTGGTAGACGCTACTGGTAAGATGGTAGAGGCAGCTAAGGCTTGTGCTAGTAGTCCTCATGATGAAACTCAACAGCAGAGATTGAAGCAAGCTGCTGAAGATCTACGAACGGCTACCAACGCTGCTGCGAATAATGCTCTTAAGAAGAAGATTCTACAGCGACTTGAGGCTGCTGCTAAGCAAGCTGCAGCAACATCAACCCAGACCATCGCTGCAGCTCAAGGAGCTAAAGACTCTACGAAGAACCCCAGCACCCAGCAGCACATGATTGATGAATGCAAGAATGTAGCTGAGCACATCCCTAAGCTGATCCGAGGTATCCGTGACTGCATGCAGCAGCCTGATAATCTGAGTACACAGTTAGCTCTCATCAATGCAAGCCAACACTTCATTCAGCCGGGTGCTGAACTGATTTCAGCCTCTAGGGCTGCTATACCAACTGTGGAAGACAAAGCTGCAGCTCTACAACTGGCTAATTGCACCAAGAATATGGCTAGCGCATTGACTGACCTCAGATCAGCTGCTAATAAGGCTCAAGAAGCATGCGGTGCTCACGAGATTGACAATGCCTTGGATATTATAAAAGCTCTTGAAGATCATCTTGAGGAGATTCGGAGGACTGCTGATACTAACAAGCTGCTACCCCTACCTGGAGAAACGCCCGATTCTTGCGCCACTCAGCTTGGCTCAACGTCTAAGAACGTAGGTGCCTCCATGGCCCAACTCCTTACAGCAGCAGCACAGGCTAACGAGACTTACACCGGAATGGCTGCTAGAGACACGGCCAACTCATTGACGAGTCTGACTGGAGCTGTCAGAGGTGTAGTTGCTACAACAGATGAGAAGCCAGCTCGAGATGCAATGATTGACCGTGCTAAGGATGTCTTGGGTAAATCAGCAAGTCTTCTAGAGGAGGCCAGGAAAGCCTTAGCGGATCCCAACAATCCCGACAATCAACAACGATTGGCACAGGTTGCCAAGGCTGTATCCCATGCCTTGAACAGTTGCGTGAGTTGTCTACCAGGCCAACGTGATGTGGACAAAGCAATCAAGTCAGTAGTTGAAGCTAGTAAGGGTCTCATGTCAGGAAAGCTTCCTGCTGGAGATGCAAGGAACTACCAAGATCATCAGAACGCCTTAAACAAGGCTGCTCAAGGACTGAATGTCGCTGCTAGTGAGCTGGTCACAGCCTCTCGTGGTACTCCTCAAGAGCTCGCTGGTGCAGCTAACACCTTCAGTCATGACTTCAATGACCTGATGCAGTCTGGTATGGGAATGGCTGGAGCAGCACCGAGCAAGGAGGCACAGTCAGAGATGGTAGGAAGTCTGAAGACTATCTCAGTCACCTCCAGTAAACTTCTTCTGGTCGTCAAGGCAATGTCAGCTGATCCTAACGCCCCCAATGCTAAGAACCTTCTTGCTGCCGCAGCCAGGGGTGTGACTGAGAGCATCAATAACCTGATAGACACCTTCATGCAGGCAGCTCCAGGGCAGAAGGAGTGTGATAATGCCCTACGTAACATCCAGACCATGAAGAATATCTTGGACAATATCAGCGAGCCCATTAATGACTGGACCTACTTTGACTGTCTTCAAGGTGTCATGGAGAAATCTAAGGATCTTGGAGAGAGCATGGGTGGAATTACCCAGAATGCTAAGAATGGTCAGCTGGAGGAGTTTGGCAAGAGCGTTGAGGCTGCAGGAGCAGCTGTTTGTGGTCTGACGGAAGCAGCTGCACAGTCTGCCTACCTGGTAGGTATCGCTGACCCATCCAGCGTAGCAGGACGTCCAGGCCTTGTTGACCAGTCTCAATTTGCCCGTGCCCACCAGGCTATCCAAGCAGCCTGTAATAGCCTTCTTAATCCAGAGAGCAGCCAGCAACAGGTTTTGGCGGCAGCTACCGAGGTGGCCAAACACACTTCAGCTCTATGCAACATCTGTCGTGTAGCCTCATCTAAGACAAGTAATCCTGTTGCTAAGAAACACTTTGTGCAATCTGCCAAAGATGTTGCCAACAGTACTGCAAACCTGGTCAAGAGTATTAAGGCCCTGGATGGTAACTTCAGTGATGAGAACAGACAGAGGTGTGCGGCCAGCACCAAGCCACTCCTGGAGGCAGTGGAGAATCTGGTGTCCTTCGCCTCTTCACCGGAGTTCTCCAGCGTCCCAGCTAAGATTACACCTCAGGCTCGCCAGGCTATGGAGCCAATCATCTCTGCAGGAAAAATGATGATCACCAGCTCTTGTGCTCTAATCCAGACGGCTAAACCACTAGCTCTCAATCCTAAAGATCCACCAACATGGCAACAACTTGCAAACCACTCCAAGGATGTGTCAGACTCTATTAAGAAACTTGTGTCTTCCATCAGGGACCGAGCTCCTGGGCAGTTGGAATGTGACAATGCCATACAACAAGTCAACCAGTCCATGCGTGACTTAGACCAAGCCTCATTGGCTGCCATGAGCCAGAGTCTTCCACCACATGAGGGCTCCACACTCAAGAGCTTTACTGAGGAGATGGCAAACAGTGCCACAGAACTCAAGTATCAGATTGAGGAAGTAGCCACAGCATCAAAAGGACAGGCTGAGAAACTGGGACATGCTGTGTCTTCCATGGCCAACTATTTTGAACCGTTGACGAGGAGTGCCATAGGAGCTGCATCCAAGACGGTCAACTCTCAGCGACAGATGGGTGTCTTAGACCTAACCAAAACGGTGGCAGAGTCGGGATTACAGCTCTTGTATGCTGCCAAAGAAGGAGGCGGAAACCCCAAGGCTATACATACTCACTCTGCCATTGATGAAGCAGCCCAAGGTATGAAAGAAGCTGTTGATGATCTGAACACGATGCTGGAAGAAGCAGCTAGTGAGTTTGGTATCGTTTCTGGAATGGTGGATACTATCTCCAAAGCTATCCTTAAGACGGACGACTCGATGCCAGAGAACGAGGCGGGTGAGTTTGTTGACTACCAGACAGATATGGTCAAATCCTGTCGTGCCATCATCAAGACATCACACGATATGGTCACCAAAGCCAACAGTAACGTCGGTGAGCTTGGTACACTTGCCAACAACCTCTCCCATGAGTACACCAAGTTGGCTGAAGATGCCAGAGGTGCAATGGCGTCAACCAACCCGGAGGTTGCCCAGCGGATCAAGTCGGCCGTTGACAATCTTGGCAATGCTAGCATTGAGCTGGTCAAGAACGCTGGAACTGTTCAGTGTAACCCAACTGATAACATGGCGAAGAAAGACCTGGTTGATAACGCACGTAACGTCGTTGAGAAGTGTAATTTCGTGATGGCAGCCCTACAGGCTGGGTCAAGTGGTACCCAGGCGTGTATCAACGCAGCTAGTACGGTCTCTGGCATCATCGGTGACCTTGATACAACTATTATGTTTGCATCAGCTGGTACCCTGAGTGCAGATATTGATGGTGCATCATTTGCTGATCACAGGGAGAGCATCTTGAAGACAGCAAAGGCTCTTGTTGAAGACACCAAGACTCTAGTCACAGGAGCAGCATCCACCCAAGAGCAGCTTGCCAATGCAGCACAGTCTGCTGTCTCTACCATCACTAGGCTGGCTGATGTTGTTAAACTAGGAGCTGCTACACTGGGTGGGGATGACCCCGACGGACAGGTTCTGCTTATCAACGCTGTGAAGGATGTTGCTTCTGCACTCGGTGATCTCATCTCAGCGACCAAGATGGCTTCCGGTAAAGGGGTCAACGACCCCACTGTGGGAAACCTCAAGAGTTCAGCCAAGGTTATGGTAACTAATGTGACATCACTCCTAAAGACTGTCAAGACAGTTGAAGATGAAGCACTACGAGGCACCAGGGCCTTAGAGGCTACCATTGACGCAATTACACAAGAAGCCAAGATTCTTGACAATCCCTCACTCGGCGACCGTCGAGCAACACCAGAGCAGCTCATCCGTAGTACAAAGGCCGTTACTTTGGCAACTGCTAAGGCCGTTGGGGCAGGCAACTCAGGCAAACAGGACGACGTAACAGCTGCAGCTAACTTAGCCAGACAGGCCTTGTTTGCTATGATCGACTGTTGCCGGGGAGCTGCAAGTGCGGCTGAATCTGCTGAACTGAGAGACAGAACTCTGAACTCTGGAAGGCAATGTGCAGACTCCTACAGATCCATGTTGGAACAAGTCCATGTTAACATCCAACGCCCAACAGTGGAAGGCAAGCAGCGACTGGGTCAACACTCAAAGAGAGTCGCTCAGACCGTAGGAGAACTGGTTCAAGCAGCTGAAGCCTTAAAAGGAAGTGATTGGGTTGATCCTGAGGATCCCAATGTCATCGCTGAGAATGAACTGTTGAGTGCTGCTAATGCCATCGAAGCTGCTGCTAAGAAGTTGGCTCAACTGCAACCAAGAGGCAGAGCAAGGCAAGCGGATGAAAGTCTGAACTTTGAGGAGCAGATCTTAGAAGCAGCTAAGGCCATCGCTAATGCCACCAGTGCCCTTGTCAAGGCTGCCTCAGCCGCTCAGAGGGAGTTGGTGGATCAAGGAATGGTTGTAGCCAATCCGACTCCGTACAGCGAAGACGGTCAATGGTCAATGGGACTCATCTCTGCTGCTCGTAAGGTAGCAGCAGCAACGCAGGGTCTGTGTGAGGCAGCCAATGCCGTCGTCCAAGGACATGCTTCTCAAGAGAGATTGATCTCTTCTGCTAAACAAGTTGCAAGCTCTACTGCTCAGTTGTTGGTAGCCTGTAAAGTGAAGGCTAGCATATTCAGTGAGCCTATGAGACGGCTTCAGGCTGCTGGTAACGCCGTCAAGCGTGCATCAGACAGCTTGGTGGCAGCAGCCCAGCAAGCAGCTGACAAGGAAGAAGAAGCTGCAGGTGCCAACCTCAGCAAAAATATGGTGGACAACATTGCCATTGAGATTGAAGCACAAGCAGCCATCTTGAAGAAGGAGAAAGAACTGGAAGAAGCTCGGAAGAAACTGGGACGTATCCGACAAGCCAAATATGCAAACCGACCCCCCGAGGACTCTGACTAAACTCATAAGGATTTGGGGAAGAGGGAAAAACATGGTTACCCTCGGAATCACTCTCCAGAGCTTCACGCTAAAAACAGCTATTTTAACTCTCTTACTTATCACTAAAGGAAATATGCAGGACTCTTTGTTGTTTTTGTATCTCACCATGAAGAGTCAAATCACAAAGATCTACTTGTATGTAATGATATTATTGTTAAACTGGATCTCTTAAAATTTGTTTTCCTACAACTCGAACTTGTTCACATCATGCATCAGTCTTGGTTTCTGCACTACCTGTCAAGAGGATGGAGGGGTAGGTGGGGGTGTACAATCAAAAGATGCAGATGTGGTGACGTTTTCCACTGCACAGTTTGTATTTTATTTATGCAAAGCGCAGCTAAATCTTTTAAAAACAAGGTCAACACGAGAATGTAACCTCTTCTGGATTGTGTCAGTTTTCTAAGAGGTTTAATATCACGTCCACTTTATCAGCTGTTCACTTTGTCAGCTGTTCACTTTGTCAGCTGTTCGTAGGATGCATCTTCAAACTTTTTCTGTGGTGCTATACATTTATGGTCAATGGTGAAGGAACTCGATGCCAACGTGTAAATAGATTAATAAGTGTTTCTTTGTGTGTTTTAACTAATCATCGAGCAGAGTTGTGTTTACTCAGACGTTACAAGAACCGTAGTTGTGTATATACAGTTTAAACATAGAGTATTTTTGTTGGTGGATTGAATCCAATATTTTTGTTGGTAACGGACTGTAGAGTATTTGCAAGATTTTTTCAAGAAAGTGTGGGTTACATAGATGAATAGCCAATTTTTCTTTCATTGAAATCGTTGCACAGACAAAAGTGAATAAATTGAATGGATTGGCCTAAAGGTTTCAAACTTCCAACTGTTACAGTATTATCTATTTATCCAGATAAAATATACAGTCAACCCTCTTTAAAAAGAGCAGTTATGAAGAAGTTCTGCTTATAAAGAGAAGAGAATCTCATTTCTGCTTAGTGTTTCTTTGTCCGCTTCTAACAACGTTTGTGTTATAAGGAGGTAATTTAGCCAGCCTCAACCATCTTGTTGTGATGAGAGTCAACTGTACATGATTTACACCTTGATTTGCTGCTTCTAATCTATTCAAATCTCTTTGAAAAAACAAGATAATTTAAAACTATGATTAGTGGAAATGATTGGGGACTGCTAATCAGTATGAAGTAACAAAAAGATTATTTAAAAAAAGGATTCAGAGTATTTTTAAATAAAAGAAAAAACACAGAAGGTAGTAGGAAAATAGCCTAGAGGTTTAAGACAGCTGTTAATAGTACCAATCCATTATGAAACAGGCGTTTCCTAATTTTTGGAGGGGAGAGTTATGGTGGATAGAATATTAAACTGAGGAAAGGGGAAAAAGAGTAAACTGCCTTGCACTTACAACGACACAGAGTGTTTTTCTACAACACTAAAAAAAAAAGAAATAATCTAATGATTCGAAACGTTGCACGTCTGCACGGTGCATCTGAGGCTAAGGTTTTTGTTTTGTGTGCTGTCCTGCCTGGTCATTTGCACTACATTTGTTTTAGTCTGGTTCCCAAAAGGCACAATGACAATCGTAGTGTAGTGGGCTACCTTATCAGTGGTGCCAGTTTTATTATAAATAGAATATAGGGGTTGTAGTTGTTTCAGGACTTCTCCTTCAGTTCATAGTCATACAGCCACACTTACTACAATATTATGCTTTAGTAAAAAATATGCTTTATTTTCAAGGAACCAATCCCATATAGGGTGTTGAGGATAATTCTACCATTGACAATTAAAAAATATTGTAATTTGATGATTTTTATTTAAAAAGAGAATAATAAGCTTCCAAATGATGGGGATCTTCCTCTAGCTTTTGCAGCGACGTTGCTATTTACTCACTGAAAACATTAAAGTTATATTTTTTCTATAAGTGTAACCAAAAAAAATAAATAAATAAAAAATCATTTTCTAAAGATTTGGAGGATGCAGGTTGAAAGCTCACAGCTCATTTTTTAAGTCAATGTAGATTTGAGTGCCTCTTTTTCTGAACAAAAAAACTACCGCAAATGCTTTTCATCGCAACTTCAGGGCGTTTTTTATTCTCTGCCTAAAGTAAAATTTGCAGCACCATGAAACTGTAAATTAGTTTTTAATTCTACATTAGTCTAACGCACTAATTAAACAATTAATTATCACAATTTTGAAGATAAAAACAAGTTTATAACCGTATATTTGCATAAGCAGTAATTGTAAATCAAATCAAACCGTCTGATCACCCCCTGTAAATGAGCCTGTATTTTGTTATTCCAACTTAAAGTATTTATACATCATAGATAAAAAACTCATATATTTGGTTGTTGTTTTTTTTTGCCGAGTTAACTTTTATTGTAAATATACTGCATGGATGAGATACAATGCTGTTATTAACCATTTGATAGATGCAGCAATGGTTGTGATTGAAGGGTCAGAGTAAGATCTGATAAAAATTTGCCACTACAAAGAGCTTCAACGGAAACACTTTCATCTTATTTAAAAAAAATATTATATTTAAAAATAACCAAGCGACCATTATCAATAGCTTCACCAAATGCCAGTTAGTACCCAACAGGATTGCCGCTTGGCTAGACACAAAAAAAGGGTAACCAATCAACACAGCGCTATATAAATGCAAGCTATTATTATTATTGTTATGAATATCATTCGAGACTGGTTCCCTGTAATTTTTGCTTAGCAGGTAAATTTAATAAGTGTCGCTTAACACTTAATGAAATCAAACGGTCATCAAACTGTTACATATACCATAAATGAAAGTTTAGTTTGCACATGAATAGGACAGCTGTTGAGAAAATGTCAAATACAGATATATTTGTTATAAGCCAAGCTAAACATTAATTTCAGTCCATATCCAATTTAAGTGTTATTACAGCTATGTTGTGTGGCTATGGCTACTGGCTTAAACAGTGACATCTACCCATAGCCAAAGCCAATGGGAGACTTTGGAACGCTATGTGGCAGCAGACTTACCAGGTAATTTTCCATTGCTTACATAGTTCTGAGCACACGCACATTATCAAGAACAATGGATTTTACCTGGTAAGTCTGAAGTGGCACCTACCGTCTGGTTAGTCCCCCATTGTCTTGCATCTTTTTCTCAACTTTGAATACATGACCCTTAAGGGAAATCAGATTCGTAGAGAAGGCTACCCTGTTAATATGAAATGGCAAAACAGTTTTTTTAATATATATAATCTGTTTGTGCGGCTTTGGCTGCTGACTTAAACAGTGGTAACAGTTTAGGTAGACATGGTAACCTAGCCACAGGTATGACTTTATCGTACCATTAGACAAAATTGTCTGGAATATCAACGCGGTCCCTCTTCTGTAACCAGCATGACTCTAAGAAACAAACTACTAATACAACGATGCGTAGATTTATTGTATAACGTATTGACAATTAAAGCAAGATTATCACTTAATATTACCTTGCCATGTAGCAACTGCATCTTTTGAAATCATGTACTCATAACCAATTAAGGTTTGAAATGATGATTAATAAAAAACAACGCTTTTTTCAGGAAAAAAAAAAAAAAAAAAAACCAAACACACCC
>JACSEG010000189.1_pt1 | contig 11720 bp, 2 predicted proteins | sample 8225521 | NCBI WGS metagenome assembly JACSEG01 (sample SAMN15705060, study PRJNA637333) | viral metagenome | isolation source: viral RNA from sea star tissue | host: Pisaster ochraceus | place: USA:Santa Cruz | collected 2018
GCCCAGCCCATTCCATTGCATTGAGCGTGAGGCCAGTTTTGCCACGTAGGTTCGCGGGAGCGTATGCAGGGATGGCAAAATGAACAGGTTTACATCCCATAATAAGAACCAGGTACGCTTACGTTATGCTGGTCAAATCACTAGCCGGATTAATCCGCAGAAAAGTTTGAAATATTGAATTTTAGAGCTTTCTTCGGTAAAATACTGAGAGTTAACAAATAAAATTTGTCATTTTTGTAAACAGAATCTGTTTTCACATAATTTAAATTAGTTTTGGGTGCAAAGATTAAAATGTTACGAAACTGTCGGGTTTCTTTTGTGATTGCGGAGGAATATTGTCTGTCTGGCTTAGGTCTGTTATTCGGTCGCTGGCCGGACGGTGGATTTTTCAATGGGGGTCGGATTTTGTCAATGATCTGGAAAACAATAATTAATATAAGAAGACCACAAACTCACCAATTTATTGGAAATAAACGGGACCATAGTGTAAATTTCATACAATAAGTTTTTGCAGCCCCCATTGTGCCCCCACCAGGCCTGGTGAGCTATAGCCATGGTGGATAATGATGTTCAAATGGACATAGAAGCAGACCATGACGATGCTGGGGGAGCTAAGCTCTTTGAGCGCTCCCGTATCAAGGCACTCGCAGATGAGCGTGAGATGGTTCAGAAGAAGACCTTCACCAAGTGGGTCAACTCCCATCTCCAGCGCGTATCTTGCCGCATTGTCAACCTGTACACAGATCTGAGAGATGGCAGGATGCTCATCAAACTTCTGGAAGTTTTATCTGGAGAGAGACTGCCTAAACCAACAAAAGGCAAGATGCGAATTCATTGTCTAGAGAATGTGGACAAAGCGCTGCAATTCCTGAAGGAGAAGAAGGTGCATCTGGAGAACATGGGGTCACATGACATCACTGACGGTAGCCATCGCTTGACCCTTGGTCTTATTTGGACCATCATTCTCCGATTCCAGATTCAAGACATCAGTTTTGAAGATGAAGACAACCAAGAAACCCGCTCTGCCAAGGATGCCCTGCTTCTCTGGTGCCAGATGAAGACTGCCGGCTACGCCAACGTCAACATCCGCAACTTCACTACGAGTTGGCGGGATGGTCTGGCCTTCAATGCGCTGATCCACAAGCACAGGCCAGACCTGATCGAGTACCAGAAACTGACCAAGTCTAACCCAATCCACAACCTGAACAATGCCTTCAATGTAGCTGAGCAGAAGCTGGACTTGTCCAAGCTGCTAGACCCCGAGGATATCAATGTTGACCATCCTGATGAGAAGTCTATTATCACCTACGTTGTCACCTACTACCACTGCTTCTCCAAGATGAAGGTGGAGACAGTGTCCAGTAAACGTATCGGCAAGGTCATCACAACAGCCATCGATAATGACAAACTCATCCACGAGTATGACAAGATCACCTCTGACCTCCTACAATGGATCGAGCAGACTATCATGATCCTCAATGACCGGACATTCTCCAATAACCTACAGGGTCTACAACAGCAGCTTCTAGCCTTCAGCACGTATCGGACAGTCGAGAAACCCCCAAAGTTTGTTGAGAAGGGCAACTTGGAGGTGCTCCTGTTCACCATTCAGAGTAAGATGCGAGCTAACAACCAGAGGCCATTCACACCCAAAGAAGGCAAACTGGTCCATGACATCAACAAGTCCTGGGAGAGACTAGAGCGAGCCGAACATGAACGCGAACTTGCACTCCGCCAAGAGCTGATTCGACAGGAGAAACTTGAACAGCTGGCAGCTCGCTTTGACCGCAAAGCTGCGATGCGCGAGACCTGGCTAAGTGAGAATCAACGTCTGGTTGCTCAGGATAACTTTGGCTACGACCTGCCGGCTGTGGAAGCAGCCGCCAAGAAGCACGAGGCCATTGAGACAGACATCTATGCCTACCAGGAGAGAGTGCTGGCTGTGGTGGCTGTCGCACAGGAACTGGAAGAGGAGAAATATCACGACAATGAGAGAATTATTGCAAGGAAAGACAATGTGCTGAGATTGTGGGATTACCTGATCGAGTTGTTGAAGGGACGTCGTTCACGTCTTGACCTGTCTGTTGAAGTACAGAGAATCTTCCAGGAGATGCTGCTTCTTCTCGACTCCATGGAGGAAACCAAGGTGCTTCTGTTGTCGGAAGACCTTGGTAAGCATCTGATGGGTGTGGAAGACTTGCTGCAGAAACACGCTCTCCTTGAGGCTGATGTTGCTGGGTATGGAGACAGGGTCAACAGTGTCAACCATCAAGCATCCAAATACATGGATCCTAAAGGACCTGATGGCTCAGGCTACCTCCCAGTGGATCCACAGATTGTGGCTGATCGTATGACCCACTTGGAGGAAAGCTACCAGGAGCTGCTGGAGCTCGCCCGTGGCCGCAAGGATCGTCTTGGAGAGTCACGCAAGCTATGGCAGTTCTTCTGGGATCTGGCCGACGACGAGAACATGATCAAGGAACAGGCCCAGATCATGAAATCCACGGACATCGGGCACGACCTCACCAGCATCAACCTACTCATCAAGAAGCAGAAGGCTCAAGAAGACGAGCTGGTAGGTCGTCATGCCCAGCTGATGGCCAACATCAAGGTGGGTGAAGACCTGATCGCAAAGGAGCACTTTGGAGCGCCTCAGATCCAGTCCCGCATCGCCAAGGTCAAGGATGACTGGTCACGCCTGGAGGAACTGTGTAAGCAACGCCGAGATCGCCTCAATGAGGCCCAAGACATGTACCAGTTCTTCGCTGATGCCGATGATGTTGATACCTGGATGTTGGATACACTGCGCCTGGTCTCCAGCGAAGATGTGGGACGTGATGAGCCAAGTGTTGAGTCGCTACTCAAGAAACACAAGGAAATCACTACCGAATTACAGAATTACACAGCGGTGATCGATGGTCTCCACACTCAAGCACAGGAGCTTGGTGAACAGGACCGCAATTCCCCCGAGGTTCAAGCTCGTCTGGGTACCATCAACCGTCGCTACAAGGAGCTGTTGGAGCTTGCCAAGCTGCGTAACCAACGCCTCCTTGATGCCTTGTCCCTCTACAAACTCTTCAATGAAGCAGACACAGTGGAGGCCTGGATTGATGAGAAGGAACAAACATTGAACTCTGTGGTACCACTAGAAGATCTAGAATCCAATGACGTCATTCTGACACGCTTTGACCGCTTTGAGAAGGAGATGGAGATAAACGCCCCCAAGGTAGCCGTCGTTAACCAGCTTGCGCGTCAGCTTCTGCATGTTGAGCATCCCAACTCAAAGGAGATCACCAGCAAGCAGAACCACCTTAACCAACGCTGGGCAGCCTTGCGTGTTCTCCTGGAGGAGCGTCGCGATTCAGTCATCGCAGTGCGTGAGGTCCAGACCTATCACATTGAATGCATTGAGACCACTACTTGGATCAAGGATAAGGCACGTCTTATTGAAGCCACTAAGGATCTTGGCAATGACTTGACTGGTATCATGGCACTACAGCGCCGTCTCAAGGGGATGGAGAGCGATCTGGCTGCCATCGAGGCTAAGTTGGAATCTTTGGACAAAGAATCTGAGAAGTTGGCCCAGGAGCATCCTGAGGATGCAGAGGAGATCAGGCGCAGATACCACCTCATCATCGAGATCTGGGAGGAACTCAAGGAGTTGCTGAAGACCAGGGAAGCTGCCCTGAATGAAGCTGGTGACCTACAACAGTTCCTGCGTGACCTAGATGAATTCCAAGCCTGGCTGTCCAAGACCATGACTGCCGTGGCCTCGGAGGACATCCCTGAGAGCCTGAAGGAGGCCGAGAAGCTTCTGAACAAGCATGCTGCCATTAAGGATGAGATTGACGGCTATGAGGAGAACTATGGCAAGATGAAGGAACAGGGAGACCGCATCACTGAGGGACAGACGGATACACAGTACATGTTCCTCAAGCAGCGTCTCCAAGCCCTTGATGATGGCTGGATTGAGTTGCACCAGATGTGGGACAACAGACAACTCCTTCTCTCACAGGCCCTCAATCACCAGATGTTCCTCCGCGATGCCAGGCAGGTAGATCATATCCTGAACCAACAGGAGAACTTCCTCGCCAAGGTTGAACAGCCTAACTCTCTTGAGGCATGTGATGATGCGATCAAGCGTTATGAGACGTTCCTCAGCCAGATGGATACCAACGATGAGAAGATCAACACGGTTCTTAGCTTTGGAAAACGCCTCTGCGACGAGGATCACTATGCTGCTGACAAGATCAACAAGAAGGCAGAGAATATCGATGAGAGGTAGGAACTCAAAGTCTGCTGAATGCTGTTAAGAACCATGAGCTAGTGGCGGCTGTGGCTTGATCATCATGTGAAGATGCATTGAAGCATTGGATGCTCATAGAAACACCTTTAGAAATAGCCATAGCCTCCACTTTAGACAGCTTATTTTTGAGCCTGTAAGCTGTAAATACCTAACAGTTGAACCGTATCTTATTTTTGTTGAAATCTGATGGTAGTTTTAATAGATGATAATATTTTGAAGAGATTGCATTTTGAGTTTATGCATTATCTGACCTGTTAAAATGTCCCAACCTTCTGTTAAAACTCTGTTTATCTGCTCCTAGGCGTAAGGCAAACCGTGAGGCTGCCGAGGCCACACTAAACCGTCTGAAGGACAACCGCCTCTTGCAGTCCTTCCTCCAGGAGGCTGATGAGCTGGGTATCTTCCTCGTAGAGAAGACTGTCATTGCTCAGGAAGAGACCTATGATGAGGCACGCAGTCTCCATGGCAAGTGGCAGAAGCACCAGGCCTTCGAGGCTGAGCTGTCGGCCAACAAGGAACGCCTGGAGAAACTGAAAGAGCATGGCGATGAGTTGACAAAAGAGAAACCGGAAGTAGAAGAAGTTGTTGCCAAGCGCCTTGCAGACCTAGACCATTCCTGGAACGACCTGGAGGTCATGACAGATGACAAGGGCAAGAAGCTGTTTGAAGCCAACAGCCAGCATCTCTTTACCGAGAGTTGCAATGACTTTGACAACTGGCTGACGGACTTGGAGACACAGCTTGGCCATGAGGACCCTGCCCAGGATCTGAAGTCTGTCATGATGGCCATCAAGCAGCAGCAGATGGTAGAGAATCTTGTGACAGTTAAGAAGACCGAGGTGAACCAGCTGCAGGCCCAGGTGTGTACTGATAACATTGAGGAGATGGAGAAGATCACAGTCAAGAAGGTCCAAGTGGAGGAGCGCTTCAACATGATGGCCGAGCCCTTGACTCTCAGGAGTAATGCCTTGCATGCACAGAGGAGAGCCCTAGAGCTCCTCAGAGATATTGATGATGAGAAGATGTGGATCCAGATGAAGATGCCCCAGGCCACCTCCACGGACATTGGCAACAACCTCCAGGCAGTTCAGACCCTACAGAAGAAGAACAACTCCCTAAAGGTGGAGATTGACGGCCACGAGGTGCGCATCACAGAGCTGTGCAACCGGGCCAGGGAGATCGTAGCAGAGGGCCACCCACAGGGCGATAAGATCGACCAGGGTGTGAATGAGCTCCAGGACATGTGGCAACAGCTCTTGGATGCCATGAAGGACCGCAAGGAGAAACTCATCGACTCGGAGAAAGCGCAACAGTACTATTTCAATGCAGCAGAGGCTGAAGCCTGGATGAGTGAACAGGAACTGTACATGATGGGAGAGGAGAGAGCCAAGGATGACGCCAATGCCCAAGGAATGCTCAAGAAGCACACCATCCTTGAGAGTGCTGTAGAGGACTACGCAGAGACCATCAATGAGCTCTCGCATGAAGCTAAACAACTGGTGGACGAAAGCCACCCACAGAGTGATCAAATAGCTATCCGCCAGTCCCAGATTGACAAGCTGTACGCCGGCCTGAAGGACTTGGCCGAGGAGAGGCGAGGGCGCCTGGAGGAGACCACCAAACTCTTCCAGCTCAACAGGGAGGTTGATGACCTGGAGCAATGGATTGCTGAGAGAGAGGTTGTCGCAGGATCACATGAGCTAGGACAAGACTTTGAGCATGTCACTATGCTTCAAGAGAGATTTGAAGAGTTCTCAAGAGAAACCCGCAACATTGGTACGCAACGTGTTGCTAACGTCAACCGAATCGCAGATAACCTGATCGATGCTGGCCATACAGACTCTGCTATCATTGCCGAGTGGAAGGACCAACTGAACGAATCATGGGCCGACCTGCTGGAACTAATGGAAACAAGAACAATGATGTTGGCAGCTTCATATGAACTTCACAAATTCTACTATGATGCTAAGGAAGTACTCGGCAGACTACAGGAGAAGCACCAGGAGATGTCTGGCGATCTTGGCAAGGATGCACAGTCTGTGACTGTTCTACAACGCAAGCACATCACCTTCCAGAGTGATCTCAACGCGCTACAAGTGCAGGTTGAGGGCGTTCAAGAAGAGGCACAGAGGTTGAGGGCAGCCTATGCTGGAGACAAGGAACGAGAGATTAACAACCGGGAACAGGAAGTGTTGGACGCCTGGAACAACCTGAAGATGGACATCCAGGGACGTAGCCTCAAGCTGGATCACACCAGCGACTTGTACCGATTCTTGAACATGGTTAGATCCCTCATGCTGTGGATGGATGACATTATCCTCCAGATCACATCACAGGAGAAAGCAAGGGATGTATCCGGTGTTGAGCTGCTGATGAACCAACATCAGAACGTCAAGGCTGAGATCGACACCAGGGATGACAGTTTCACTGAATGCTTCAACTTGGGCAAAGAGATGCTGAGCAAGAACCACTACGCAAGCAAAGAGATCCATGGAAAGCTGGTGGGTGTGGGAACCAGACGCCAGGACATGATCAATGAATGGGAACACCGTTGGGAATTCCTCCAACTCATTCTTGAGGTATACCAGTTTGCTCGGGACGCACATGTTGCCGAAGCATGGCTGATCAGTCAGGAAGCATACCTGAGGAATACAGACTATGGGAATTCCCTTGACGAGGTAGAGAAGTTGATCAAGAAGCATGAGGCCTTTGAGAAAGCTCTACAAGCCCAAGAAGACAGATTCGTTGCCTTGGAGAAACTCACCACGTTTGAATTGCGTGAGCTGCGTCGTCGACAAGATGAGGAGAGGCGAGCAGCTGGCCAGGAGTCGCCTCCCATGAAAGAGTCTCCTTCCCTGAAGCACAAGGTTGTAGACGACTTCATGAAAGAGCAACTGGAGGCAGAGAGGCAAGAGGAGGAGGAACGCATTCGCATGGAGCAGAAAGAGATCAGACAAGCAGCTGAGGAGATGGTACAACAAGCCCAGGATATGGCCAAGGAGGAATCAGCACCACCCCCATCAGCCCCCACTCCAGTTGTCACCTTTGAGCCCGCTGCAGAGGAAGGTGAAGAACGAGAAGACGCTGCAGCAGTTAATGGTGAGGGAGAGCCAGGTCCATCAGCAGCAGCCGTACCAGCAGCAGGAGAGGAAAGCTCATACGAGGCAGAGGGTTTCCTGCTGAGGAAACGCCTTTGGGAAGCTCTGGACAGGAAAGCATCCAACAGATCATGGACCCAAGTCTATGCAGTCCAACATGGCATCTCACTAGCCTTCTACAAAGACAAGAAGTCAAAGCTACAAGAGATTACCTTCCAGAAGGAGCCTCCAATAGACTTGACCAACGCCGAAGTTGAAGTGGCTAAGGACTACACCAAGAAGAAGCACGTCTTTAGACTCAAATTGCCTGGCGGTATTGAGTACCTATTCCAAGCCAAGGATGATGATGAGGTCAACTACTGGATCAGCTGCATCCAAACAGCGGCAGGAGTCACCGAGACAGGAGAGAAGAGAGCCTCAACGATGCCTCTAGACCCTGGCTCCAGCGGCAAGAAGGACAAACCAAAGGCTAAAGGTGGCTTCTTTACTCTCGGCAAGAAGAAATGAGCGCTGGAAGAAGGAGAGAGGGGGACAAACAACTAAGTAAATATCTTTGAAATATTCCTGTGAATGAGGGTTTCTGGTGTGTATTAGTGAAACAAAAAAATTATTACAAAGTACTGCAATTTGCTGTTTAATACATAAACTAATGCATTTGACCATCCTGGATGGATTCAGGGGTCACTGTACTATTTAACAGTGTCTTCTTTTTTGCACCAATGTGGTTATAATCTCTACGTTTTCTGAATTTTAAAAAATAAAGTACTGCTTAAGCTTGTTTCTCTGTGCTGGACTTTAAAAAAAAAAAACAATAAATGTTCTTATCATGAAAGTGTACTTGATTATTGTTGTAGCCAAAGAAGTGTAAACATCGTCGGACCTTTATTCACAAAACTTGGAAGTTAGTTTTAGGCCTTTGGCATATGTGCAGTAGCCCCCTGTTATCGGCATGGTAATGGTGAGGTGGTAGTGCAAATGAAGAAACAAAAATATAAACAAGCCCAGCATTGGTCGCGCATTTTGTATTCCAGTCATGGATTGAAATAATGAATAGTATACACATGGCGACATCTTGTATTCAGGATGGGATGTGAACCATCGGGTTGTAGTTTGTAGTGACATGTAGTAATGATAAATACGCTGCTATATTGTGTATTGTGTATTCCTGGCAGTACTTTTACCGTGTGTTTTCAGTGTAGCTTCAAGTTCCCTTTGTGAAAACGGTGTGGAGAGCCAAGCCATGTGTATGTTGTGATCAAATAACTGGTATTCTTGCATCAGGTTATGACATAACTCCACATAGGAATTGGCATATGATACGAAGAGAATGCTTCAAGGAAGCAGACAGGAGAGAAGATAGTTGTATTAATTGATAACAAATTAGAAGCGTCTTACACGGAGAAAACAAAACAACTAGAAATTGTAAAATTTGTAGATGCTCTTCTATATATCTGTAAGTATATAACAAGTCAATAGTGCGCCTTGTGGTAGCCCAAACTGCACCGCTAAGGAAAGTTACACGATACTGCAACTTATTAGATGTAAATTTAACATCTATTCAATTGTTGCTGTACCGCCGCTAAAATATAAGATTCGAACTGCCTCTAGCTACTGGGCAATCTTGGTTGTCTAGTGGTAAGACATCTGCTCTAGAATGGCAATGGTCGTGGGTTCGAATCCCGCCCGTAATATGCCTGTGCTTTACACACATCGGTGTATGGGCTAAAACCCCAAAACACCGCACCCGTTCAAGTTTGAGATGTCTTACTGGATACAATAATAAATGTCCTCATCGCGATGTATATTTACCAGCAACGTAAAGCCGATACTTTGTGTATTAACTGAGTGAACAATCGTGGTGTGGATACTGTTTTTGACTAATGGCAGGCAGTGTTTACACATCTGTAGAAGTGAAATGAGAGAATAAACAGCTTGTGAACTCTTCGAGTCAATAGCACCGTCATGTGATGGATAATAAACTTTTTAATAACAGTTCAGTCCTTGCAATTTATTTACGTAATATTGTCTTAATGCGATTGTAATGTTTGTGACAGTGTAAACTTTTAGTCCGCCCTTTTTAAGGGTCCCTAGAAAATTCTTTGAAAATACAAGCTAAATGTGCAAGTAACTAATAACAGTGCTACCGACTTTGGTAAATATATTGGTCAACCAATGCCCCTAAGGTAAAACTTGACTTAAATAGGGCTGTGTACATGTAGTAAAATCTAAGCTAAAAAGACTGCACTTTGGGCTACCACTGTAACATTGGTTTTTAAATTTGATTTCCCGTGGTTCATCCATTGCGCATGTAAATGTCAGTTTGGTAGATTCGTTGATAACTTCCTGCCGTAGGTAGTGTAACTTTTAGCTGATGGATCTTATCTCAAGTAGCGAAACTTTGTGATCAAAGGCACTTCATTCTATACATGTAAAATGTTTCTAAATATCCAAAAGTTGAAATCAAATTAAATACATAGTGAGAGTGATTGTGCTGGTATTCCATAGATCACATCAAAGTGAACAGTAGCGGTATAAAGTACATATTCTTTAAGTTTTAAAATCCTTGAATAATTTAGTTTGATGCGGCCATCATGTTAAGACATTATGGAGGTATCTATTTTTATTGGTTTCATTTGCATGTGAATATTTAGCAATTAAATGAGTATATTAAGCTTTTTGTTTTCACTTATTAAGGAGCAATTTTTCTTTATGATTGGCACTGTTGATAAAGCTGCTAGGCTTCAAATACAGCTGGTGAAAGTTTTGGGTTATTTGTTGTCTTTTTCTTCTCGAAAGTAGAAAATATAAATATCCTCTCCGTAAGTGCAGAATAAAATTTGGAAAGGTTATTGAAAAATAAAAACCTAAAAATGTCTGAGTCTGGGTTTCTTACAGTTAGATTTCTGACTTCTGGTTTGGCTATCACAGTGTCAGCAAAAAACTTTGATTTATTTGTCTGTTGTTTGAAGACTTAGCTGTAAGATGAATATAAATGGTGTTCTAGAAGTGCATAATCGTAAGAAACAAAAATCCCCTAAGTGTATGTGACAGAGATGCTATTTTTCATTTTCTGACCATGGTATTTGAAACTTTTCTTGTCACTAGTTGGTTCTCAAACTGACAGCATTTTGTTTAAAGATGGATTTATCGTCAAACGTTTACCTTGTAACACTTTAAAACATTGTTTTGTATTGAGACTATTGCCAATCATCAGTGAGGACAACTTCACTCATCTAATGATTTTTTCACCTTAAATTCTGTGCAAGAAGTAAGAGATAGTTTCATTCAGATTTCAGAAAATGAAAGAGTACTGATTTAAGACTTCATTTCCAAATGAAGAAGACTTCATTTCAAATTGAAGTTTAATTTCTTGGAAACTCCTTTATTTGAGTTGTCTTCACAGATATTTGGTAAATATTTCATCATTTTGCCTCAAGTTTTACCATGTTTTTTGCAGTCATTCCATTGTTATGCTTTGTATTCCCCCAAAAAACTTACGCATTGTCATCATTTTTTATTTGCAGGCGCCTACAGGTACCTTTAAAAATTTTAGTCAATTTTGTATGTGTTAAATGCACCCCGAATTGTAAATTATAAAAAACATTACAAGTGTTGTTTTTCGTTTGCCAAAAGTTATTTGATATTTGCATGAACAAGAAAACATCATGTGATTAATTTCTATCAAGATAATTGTAATTTGTCACTTTTTGCAAATCATCTTTCTTTTCTTACGATGTGGGAGTTTTTCTTGGGCTACATTGAGGGACAGCTTCTTCTCATTAAGAGCAAATGTACAATGGCATTCAAAATGAGAAGAAAACACAATTTGGGTGGAAGGAAGTTTCTTTTGAATTTTGTGTCAGTAAAATCTGAAACTGTTGACCCATTCAGCCAGCCCCTCCCTCATAAAAAAAAACTACAAGGAAAGATCTGATGCCAAATTTCCTTCCACTGAAAAGGAACAGTTCGTCACAGCAACCAACAAGAAGAACGGAATGTAAAATTTAAATGTGTTCATCATTTAAAGCTGGAATTAGAAACAGATCAAGGCTTGTGGTAAAAACACATAGTTTTGCCGCCACAAGAACATGTCATTAATTTGAAGCTGTTTGGTATTCTTAACTCTAAGGTGTCACAGTCTTTGAAGGATTAACTTCAAATATGGATGGCTCATATTATTTTACTCTTTCTCTCTCTCTCACACCACTGTTTTGTAACGTGTTTCAATAAATGATGCCATTAAAAAATAATGAAAAAACCAAAAAAAAAAAAAAAAAAAAACCAAACACACCCAACACTGTGGTGTGTTGGGTGTG
>JACSEG010000190.1_pt1 | contig 11672 bp, 19 predicted proteins | sample 8225521 | NCBI WGS metagenome assembly JACSEG01 (sample SAMN15705060, study PRJNA637333) | viral metagenome | isolation source: viral RNA from sea star tissue | host: Pisaster ochraceus | place: USA:Santa Cruz | collected 2018
ATGTTGCTGCCATCATTGCGGTAGATAAAGTGGAGTCTAATGGTAATGGCTTCCTTCCATCAGGCGAGCCTAAGATACTATTTGAAAGACATTGGATGAATAGACTTCTACGCAAGAAAGGTATTATCGTCAGAGATAAGCCAGATATCGTAAATACTTCGGCGGGTGGTTATAAAGGTGGGCAAGCAGAGCATGATAGACTAGCAAAAGCAGTCGAGATTGATCGTGAATCCGCTTTACAGAGTGCTTCATGGGGTAGATATCAAATACTAGGAGTTAATTGGAATAGAACGGGGCACAAGAGTCTTCAATCATTCATCAATGCGATGTATAAAAATGAGAAAGAACATCTCAAGTGCTTCGTTAATTTCATTAAGTCTGATCAAAAACTACACAAAGCAATTAGAGATAAAGATTGGGCTACATTCGCATACCTGTATAATGGACCATCATACCAGAAGAATAAGTATGATCTAAAACTCGCACTGGAATATAATAAGGCAGAACTTGCAAGATTGGGTGTTGCATGAAACAGGTAGCTATTGCAATAGATCAGGTATTCAACACAATTCTTTGGATAAGTGGTGACGGGTTTGGTTATGCAGACGAGACATTAAGTGCAAGAGCTTGGAGACTTCGTGACAGGTCATCTGCATGGAAGATTATAGACGCACTATTCTTTTGGCAAGAGCGTCATTGTGAGAATGCCTATATCTCAGAGTTAAAAAGAAACCACTATCCAGAAGGATATAGAAATGACTATCAAGCTAGTGAAAGATAAAAATGTACTTTACAAGACTTCAACAGTACTGTTAAGTACTCTCCTAGTAATACTGTCGATCATAGAGATTATCCATCCATACATACTAGTTCTTGAACCAGTTATCCCAACGAATGTTTTCCCTTGGGTGTCTGCTATTCTAGGAATTGCAATAGGCATTGGTCGATATATTAAACAAGACCTCTCCGATGGTAAGCTAGATGGTAGGGTGCCTACAGCAAAAGGCATCCATGAGGAGGAATAGATGTTATATCGTATTAAATTGACAATTATTGCTGTGCTTGCTACAGCACTAACGGCCTGTGGATTCATTATGATGAAAATGGACGAGCAGCTTGATCGTCGTAAAGAGCGTATTGATTTTCTTGAAGCTATGGTAAAGGAGCAATCTGCCTCATTTAAGAAGTTGCAAGACGGGTGCTTTCTGAGTCAGCAGTATTCTGAAAAGAATGCTGATATCACACAGGAACAGCACGACAAGGCAGAAGCCCTCAAGAAAGAGATCGAAGAGATTCAAAAATCGTTAGATAAGTCCTATTTCGTGGGCGAAAACTTGGATAAAACAGGCGCAAACGGTGGTGGTGATAGTGGGGTAGCCAAGGGCAATTTTGGAGGTAAAAATGGTACAGAAACGGTGGATATTGCTAGCATTAATTCTAAGCTCGATGGTGGTCTTGTCAGGTTGCTCGACAAAGCCTATTGTGAGGCAGCACCAACCAGTGTTCGTTGCAGTACCAAATGATCTACTAGCACCACTTACAGTAAAGCCTGTGGAAGTACCAACAGTAAGAGGGCTGGCAGACGCCTATGTGGATAACACGATCAATCTTGGTCTTGCAAACAAAAGATTGCAGCTTATAAAAGAGTGGAGTGAGGGCCAGAAGAAGATTCATGATGGAGATACCAATGAGTGAGGAAAATAAAACTCAAATGAGCATGTTCATAGACTTGGCTTCAAAGTTTATGATTCCCCTCATGGTTGCATTCATTGGTTGGCAGCAGGGTGAGATTTCAAAGCTGGATGAACGAATCTATATTATTCAAAAAGAGTCAGTGTCAGAGCAGAAACTGCAGCAAACAGAGACAAGGATTCTTTCTTATATTGACAGTCGATTAGCAGACTTATCTAATAAGGTTGATTTGTCCAACCAGTATTTACACCTACTACTCCAAGCGCAGAAGCAAGGAGATAATAAGAAATGACGCAAGGTGTGATGGACCATCATAGACTATCGGACTATGTTTTAATGGGCCTCACTCTTTCAATGTTTATTACAAACATTATTCTTATTGCTGTGTTAGTTGTATATTCTTATAGGGTGACAGTGCATGATGAGAGGTATGCTTCGCTTAGACAGGATTACATTGCACGTTTCGAGGAGAATGAAAGAAAGAGTGAAGTGAAGTTTCAACGACTGTCGGAGACAGTGAACACCCTTCAATTTACAACCAATAAGAGAATAGATTTACTAAACGAAAAACTTGACTCCAGAAATAACTAAGCCCGCCTCCTATAAAGGAAAGCGGGCTTTTCTTTTTACACGTTAATAACTTTAAGGAAGTAGTCCAACCAACATGCCGAAGGAGATAATCCTATTCCTGTACCTTCACAATCAGAACACATCCAAATGCTTGAGCTAATCTTGTTAATATGTGGTTTATTAGAAATCATAATCCATGTCCTCATACCCTCCTTCAAGAATTAGTTTCTCAATCTCAGATTCATCCCAACAACTAAGAGTATCATATTCGTAGTCTTTAATGATGTAGTCTTCAATGAAAGCATCTGCTGATGAATAACCCTCTACATCCATATTATCTAGATTCATTCTCTTCTCCTTAATACCTACTTTATTAATACTACCTTAGATTACCTTTCAAGGGTGGTGAGACATAACATACCCTTTAGTAAAACCTAAATAAAATAGCTATCACACTATTCTACATAGACTTTACTAAAGGACATGTTATGTGTTGCCGTTCAAGGGCGGAGCCAACACTTACTTGACATTACCCCTCACCGATGTTCTGATGAAAGTCTTTGCGTTGTCAAGAACACTGGGTGCTCTCAGTGCCACACACGCCTAGGGTTATTCTTATGGGTCACAGGTCGTTGCTTTCGCTTGACAAGAGTGGATTTGATCCCCACCCATTCGGTTCCTCTCTCCAGAGGTTCTTATGTCACGACTACCTAGTGATACACACTTTACACTAGCGTCGAAGTAATGTCAAGAGTCTGTGAAGAGAGCGGGTTTGTGAAGTGATCTAGAACAACCGTTTCTAGGGGGATTACTGGCATGTTTTCCTCAGAAGTGGCGCGGCTGGTACTTGGGTATGTCCTGCGCGTGATCACCCGTTTGTCTGTGCTGTAGCCCGCAGAAAGGTGCTTGACACCTACAGGAACGACGTGTAAGATGGCTTCACTCTCGGTGGAGTCGGTAATGGTCTGGTGAGACGTGGTATGGTGTTATGGCTGAGTTTTCCGCGTGTAGCTGCCTACTATCAGTATTGGTAGTTACGATAATGAAATTTTATGGAGTGGTTAATATGGATATATTTGACCAAATTGTGAAACACAGGGAACGCCACATCGAAATGGAATCATACAGACCTAGAACTGTGTATCTTGGAATTGACGAAGCACTTGCCCTTGACAAGTGGGCACAGGATAGCCTACCATGTAGGCTTGATGTATCACAGTCTGGAAGAGATAAAATTCTCGGCATGGACATTTATGTAGTTGATGCTGTTTCTCACATGGCAATGATGTAATTTAATAGGAAATAAGTAATGCGTAACAAACGCACAAGCAAAGACGATGATCTCATTGACTTCTTTGGCAAGACTCAGCGTAAGAAGCCTCGTATTGGTGTTATTCATACCAAACGAGAAGAAAAGCCAATGAAACGCATCCTCCAGCAAGAAGAGGACGATCACGAGGCTATGCAAGAGATTTATGATTATCTGGAAGGAGAGTATGATGGCTTCTGATGGAAGTCTTAGTGAGCTAAGGCCTTTCGTCATTGTAAGCAATGACGGTATTCAATACATTGGTCTTCATCCAAGTGATGAAGATTGTTGGAGAATTTTCCTTGGATGGCCGACCAGAGGGGAAGTTGCTCATTATATGAGCATTGGCTATCGTTGCTATCCTGCAAACGTCACATGGAGTAAGTCATAATGAATATCGATGATTTTAAGGCTTCAATGAAGAAAGTGCTAGACTTCATTCCACAAATTGGTGACGTACTGTGGGTGAAATGGAGCGACGATCTTCCTTCAGAACACGCGCTCCTTAAAGTTGAAGGAGAGTATGCTTTTGTTTCGCTTAATGGTAAAAGCAGGAAGGTGAGAATTTCACAACTGGACAGCGTTCGCCCATATACATCCGACGAAGATTTTGAGTTGTTTTGGAATTACTGTCTTGGTAGCACACAATTCCTTTTCCATTGGTTTGCAGAGAACCCTAGTAAGGTGTGTCTGGATGGTGTTACAAACGGTAAAGATCTTGCTGTTGCAATTAAGCAAGCACGGTATGAGTATCACACAGGTAGGAAGTGGTCTGAATTCACTGGAGATAAATCAAAATGAGCAAGCCCGTTGTTTCACGAGTTGGTCATGTTCTTGTAATGGAGTTTGAATCGTGGCATGATCTCCGTATGGAGCTTTTCAAGGAAGTTCATGAGCCACTGGCTGTCGTCTTTGACGAAGATATTGGTAAGTGGCGTCTGTCGAAAGTGCTTGCAAAAGACAAGCGAGAAGAGTATGATTACCTTCTTGATGAACCTGAAGGGGACGATGCTGCATGACAGATAAAAATGGGGTGTTCCTATACCACACATCGTGTATTTCATGTGAATCATCGGACGGCATGGCTGTCTATGAAAAGGAAGACGACAGTGGAAAATATAACGATGCGTTTTGTTGGAGCTGTAACAAACCGTTCAATCGAAATCAAGTTGAGGAAGCCGGAGTAAAAATGATTGAGTCAAATAAAACCCACGATGAAGTTGCTGACTTCTCTCATATCGAGTCACTTCCTTTTCGAGGTTGGAAGGATCGTGGTATTATGCGTGCGACAAGCGCAAAGTATGGTGTCCGTAACGAAATGGTTGGTGACACTACTGAGGTAGTTGCTCGATATTACCCATCTTATCGTGATGGTAAGATTGTTGGTTATAAAAAACGCACGCTACCAAAAGACTTCCATAGTGTAGGAAGCGTCAAAGCAACCAATGAACTGTTTGGTCAGGCTGTATTCGAGGCTGGACAGAAGTATCTAGTTATTACCACTGGTGAAGAAGATGCAATGTCTTTTGCTGAAGTATTGCGTTCTAATTCAAATGGTAACGAATACTGGACCCCTTGTGTAAGCATCACTTGTGGGGATGGTAGTATTATTAAACAGTTTAAGGCAAACTTCGAGTATATCAATAGTTTTGAAAAAGTTGTTCTTGCTTTTGATAATGACGAAAGCGGACAACGGTATCTTGAAGAAGCAGCCCGTCTAATTTCCCCCGGTAAAGCATTTATTGCTAAATTTCCAAGTGACGTTAAGGACGCTTCAGACCTTCTACGTTCTGGTCGTTCTGCCGAGCTGAAACAAGTGTTTTGGAAGGCTGTCCCATTCAGTCGTGTTGATGTTCTTCATCTCTCTCAAATGTGGGACGATTTCGAGAATGAAGACAACAACATCAAGATTCCATTTCCTGTCGCATGGAGTCATCTAAATGAAATGATGAACGGTGGTATGGAACGTGGTGAGATTACGGTGGTTGGTGCGCTAACTTCTATTGGTAAAAGTACCATTGTGAATAATCTCACTTACAATCTGATTGAAAATACCAACTTCAAGGTTGGTGCAATGTATCTTGAAAGTACCAAACGAGAAGTAGTTCGTGATCTTCTGTCGCTCGACGCGGGTGTCAATCTCCGCACTAAGGCACGAGATACAGTTGATATTGAAGCTCTAAAGCGCAGGTTCTTTGAGGGTCTTGCAAAGAAAAATCGGTTTGTTTATGTGGATCATCAAGGATCAATTTCCACCGATGAAATCTTCGACAAGCTGAATTATCTTGCGAAGGCTGAGGGTTGTGATGTGATTATTATTGACCCCATTCAGGCTGGCATCAATAGTAGTGATAACGGGGCAATCATTCAGTTCATGGACACCCTACTGAAGTTTGCTAAAGAAACCGATACTTGTGTAATTGCTGTCTCTCACATGAGAAAACCATCAGAGTCCAATCCTCATGCTGTGAGCGAGTATGATCTAATGGGATCATCTTCAATCAACCAGATTGCATTTAATACAATTCTGATCTCTCGGGATAAGATGAACGAAGACCCCATCAAACGATCTGCAACTAAACTACAACTTGTAAAGTGTCGGCGCACGGGTAATACTGGTGAGGCAGGATGGCTACGGTACGATCCTGAAACGACTCATATGTTTGCTACACCAAACCCTTATGTAGATCAACCTATGGTCAGTGATGCAGAACGAAAAAGTATGAGTGGATCAAATGTTGTTGTTGACTTTTGAATGCTTGACAGCACAGTCTTAGAGGGGTACAATTCCCCTCTATTCTTTTGGAGGTATTAATGTGAATTGGTATCCCGGCGATTGGTTGTATGACCTCGAAACTTACCCCAACTGCTTCACACTTTGCTGTGTTTATGCTAATGGTAAAGGTATTCGTGTGTTCGAGATTTCTGATCGTAAGGATGACTCTGAACAAATGCTTGAGTGGCTACGAAATGTTGTTCGTCACAAGCATCGTATGGTCGGGTTCAATAACATCGGATTTGACTACCCAATTGTTCATCAAATCTTAACTAAAGCAAGAGAAGCGTTTAAGTCTGAAAAAAAGTTCAAGATTACAGCAAAAGCTATTTATAAGGTAGCAATGGATATTATCAACTCTCAATCTGATGATCGCTTTGGTAAGCGTATTAAAGACAACGAGGTTATTATTCCTCAAGTTGATCTGTATCTTGTTCATCACTTTGATAATAAAGCCCGATCAACGTCGTTGAAGATGCTTGAGTTTAATATGCGTAGTGATAATATTGAAGACCTCCCCTTTCCTGTAGGGAAAGTCCTTTCTGATAATGAGATTGACAAACTAATCAAATATAACAAACATGATGTTCTTCAAACTCTGAAGTTCTATAATTATTCGTATGAAGCTCTTAAACTTCGTAACGAGCTTACTGAACAATTCGGATTTGACTGTACCAACTTTAATGATACTAAGATTGGTAAGCAGTTGTTTATTAACTCATTGGAAGCAGAACGTCCAGGCGTTTGTTACACTCAAACTGCTCGGGGTCGAAAGATTAACCAAACAAAACGCAGTCAGATTGTAATCAAAGATTGCATTCTTCCGTATATTAAGTTTGACCGGCCTGAGTTCAAAGCCGTTTTGGAATGGTTTAAAAGGCAGGTGATTTCTGAAACTAAGGGTGTATTCAGTGATATTATTGAACACAATCTTGGAGACATTGCCAAGTATGCCCAGATGGTCGTTAAGAAAAAGAAACTATCTGATCCAATTGACAAAAAGAATAAGCGGTATGTTCCAACTGATGAACAGATTAACAAACTTCGTAAAGAATATCCTCTTGGTTGGATTGAGGAGAAAGAACTTAAAAGTCCAAAAGGAGCTAAAAGCTATTATTGGTGTCACAATCTAGCTGAAACTCTTAACGTTGTAATTAACGGATTCAGGTTTGACTACGGCACAGGTGGCATTCACGGAGCGAAACAGGGCACGATCCATTCCACTGAGAAGCGTAAGATTCGCACCCTTGACGTTGCGAGCTATTACCCCAACTTGGCTATTGCAAACGAAGTCTATCCTGCACACCTTGGTAAGACATTTTGTAAGGTGTATAAAGACCTTTATGAAATGCGTAAAGCAAGTCCTAAGGGTAGTGCAACGAATGCAGCGTTGAAGCTGGCACTTAATGGTACATATGGCGATAGTAACAACGAGTTTAGTCCTCTCTACGATCCTGCTTATACTATGACGATTACGATTGGCGGACAACTGTCATTGTGCATGCTCATGGAAAAACTGATTAACCATTGTGGTGCAGAAATTGTCATGTGTAATACGGATGGTTTTGAGTACGTTGTTGATGTTGAAATGATTCCTGAAGCTGACAAGTGGGTGAAGTGGTGGGAAGATACCACTGGTCTAACCATGGAAGGTGACACGTACAAAACCATGTGGATTCGAGATGTCAATAACTATATTAGCATTACAGAATCTGGTAAGGTGAAACTTAAGGGTGCTTACGAGTTTGCTGATTATGACAAGCTCGGTTGGCATAAAAATCATTCATCAATGGTTGTTCCTATGGCTGTGAAAGCTCACCTTATTGATGGTATTGACTATGAAGAATTCATCCTGCTGCACGAAAACAAATGGGATTTTATGTGTCGTACTAAAGTGCCTCGTTCATCTAAACTTGTTCTTGTGATGCCTGATGGAGAAGAGATTGACCAGCAGAACATTTGCAGATATTATCCCTCTAAAGAGGGTGGTAATCTAATCAAAATTATGCCTCCACTGGAAGAGGGTGGTGAGTGGAGAAGGCTCGGTATTGATGTTGAGTGGTCTGTTAAAACATGCAATGACATTCGATCTTTTAATAGAAGTGACCTGAACTTTGAATATTATCTTCAGGAAGCTAAGAAGTTGATTGAGGGTGTTGCATAGAACAAGCCCCGAAGGGGGCTTGACAATCTGGGCAGTATGCTCTACAATGTAGTTGTAGTTTGAGAAGTTAGTCAAAAGTGAGGCCCGGCTCTACTGCGACTTAATACTCCGGGGTTTTACTTAGGCAGTTGGCCACTACAAATAATTCTTGACAAGAGGTTCAGAATGTTGTAGTATCTTCTCTACGTTCAGTAGTATCTTCTCTACGTTCAGTAGTATCTTCTCTACGTTCAGTAGTATCTTCTCTACGTTCAGTAGTATCTTCTCTACGTTCAGTAGTATCTTCTCTACGTTCAGTAGTATCTGTTTCACGATGCGGCGTTAGTTCAGTTGGTAGAATTTCTGATTTCCAATCAGATTGTCGTCGGTTCGAGTCCGACACGCCGCTCACTGGTTGAGTTGTCGGAGAGCGGAAAGGAATAATCGTTTGCGGTTAAACCCCAAGCCCGATAACTTTATTTTGCTCCTATAGTTAAGTGGTATAACATTGGCTTTGTAACCCAATATCGTCTGTTCGATTCAGACTGGGAGCACCAATATATATATATATGGTCGATCATGAAAGTATCCCCTAAGTCTTGCTCTTGTCCTCATTGCACCAGAGGTAAGCATACAGAGCGCGGACACGTATTAATGAAATATGATGAAAGACGTGTTCGCAGGGCAGTAAATCGGGAGTTGAAAAACATCGTAGAAACGCTTGACACAACTGATGAAGATGCTGTATTATCTGCTGACGTTGAAACGTTAGTACCAATCGGTAATTACTACGATTAAACTTAATACCACATCCGAACGAAGTGAGGGTCATTAGAGTGGGATAAGAATTGTGTTGCCACGCCGGCCACTGGAACACATACCTAGGAAAAGGCCCATGCTGATGAAACCAGACTCTAACGGCATCCCCGGTGACGGTGAATGATCCTCACTTCGTTCGGATGTAATTTAGATTACCGTAGCTCAGCGATTAGAGCGGAGTCCATTATAAGGCTTGCGTCGATGGTTTGAATCCATCCGGTAATACCATAAAATGACCATGTAGCTTAAATGCAAGAGCAAGATTCTTCTAAAATCTCAGGTGAAAGTTGGAATCTTTCCATGGTCGCCAAATCTCAAACGCATATAAGGAGAGACATATGCAAATTCGTGAATCACTGTGGGCTGTTTATAATAAAAACACCAACTCTGTAATTCGTCTGTGTGAAACACGAGACATTGCACGACGGTTTAAGAAGAATTACGGTGGTCTTGAATGTAACATCACTATTATCAAGTATGTTCCATCATCGGAGGTGCGTTGATATTCTATCCACCTGTCCCAATGATTCCTTTACAATACATCACCGGAGGCTCACTAATTTGATTGTCTAAGTTATACATATATCAGTCCGAATTGTAAGACTCGTAAGAAAGAGTTAATTTTAAAAGGAAATATAATATGTCATTTGACGCCTATGGTGCATCTCAGAATGCCGGAAAATCAGAAAAGTCCAATGTGGATTTTGACGAACTAAATAAATATGTGGTTGAGACTGCTGGTCTTCAAGAGCGTGAAACCCTTGTTGGTTATGTCTCAATGATTGTTGATCTTGGCACACAGAATCAGCCAGATGCCGAAGTTGCTTTTACTGGTGACGAAAAGGAAGAGGTTGCAAAGAATCCAAACACGTATTTCAAGGATGGCCTCGATCCAGTAACACGTAAGCCTGTCCGTCTGAAGTGCTGGCAACAGAAACCTGTGCAGTGTGTGGCAGTTGCAATTGACTTCCCAGATATTATGATTGATAAGGGTAAGTTCTTCGGTAATTCCGATCCAAAACCTCTTCGTCTGTGGCTCGGTGGTCAGTTCTATAACAGTACGCTTGGCAAGATGGTGATTGCTCGACCAACTCCCCTCAAGGTGAATAAAAAACTTGGTGATTGGAGTTTTGACCAAAAACATCTTTTCTACAAAATGGCTGTTGCAGATAAGATGATTAAGCCGGGTGAAGTATTTGCTCCGAAGGATATTGATAAACTGCTGGGTAAGTCATTTCAATTCACTGCTCAGGTGTTCTTCAAACCGGGCAAGGATGGTAAGAGTTACTACACCGAGTATATCAACTTCGTTGGTGCCCTTGGTCGCGGGCAGGCCGCTCCAGAAGCAAAGACTACTCCGCTGCTTCTTCAAATGAACAAGCAAAACGATGAACAAGCCGTTAAGGAAGTACGGGCACATGTACTGAACACTTGTCGTCTAGCTTCTAATTGGGAAGGAAGCGCACTACAGAAACAGGTAGATAGTGTTCGTGCTCAGGGCGATGGTAGCCAAGAAGACAAAACTCCAGAACCCCGTAAGTCACCCAAGCCAGCCCCCATACCTGCTGACGACTTCGACGACGACATTCCGTTCTGATGTGTCACAACAAAGCCCCGAAAGGGGCTGTTAAGGAGACTAAAGTGAAATTTGATGTTGCAATGCTGGTTGCGTTTGGTATGATGCTTGCTGCAAAGGTGTTTGAGATTGGCATTGGTGCAACACTTTCTTGGTGGGTTGTCACACTTCCGCTGTGGGGACCACTTGCACTTGTGCTTACTCTGGCTGCTGTTGGATTTACACTTGCAAGTCTAGGTCTTATTGGAACGGCAGCACTCAGCCTGTTTCGTAAAAAGAAATAAATTAAGGAGAGAACACAATGACCGAACAAAAACTATTTGAAGCCCTTGTTGAACAAGAACTTGCTGCCCTCGCTAGTAAGGAAGAGGTGAAGGCCATTGTCGAAGAGGCAAAAGAAAGCGGCGTTGATAAGGACGCTATCAAACTGATCAAGAAGGCTGCAAAGCTGCACGCAAATGTTAAGTTTGAAGAAATGCAAGCTGAGAATGAAGCTCTGATTGCAAAGTATGAAGAACTAACTGGCAATTAAGCCTTCAACAGAGTGGTAATTTAAGGGGGCTGTCCGAGAGGATTGCTCCCTTTTTCTTTATGGAAGTAAGAATGACAAAACAATCCGCTGATAATGGGGTGGAATATGAATCCAGATACCCTGTAAATAATGATCCAAATAGCCCTCACAAAGCCGACAATCGTAAGCGTTACGTTGTTGCTGGGAGGGTTCAGTGCTCAACTTGCGAGAAGTGGAAACTACTGGAAGAGTTTCACAAAGCAAAAAATCTTACAT
>JACSEG010000191.1_pt1 | contig 11670 bp, 2 predicted proteins | sample 8225521 | NCBI WGS metagenome assembly JACSEG01 (sample SAMN15705060, study PRJNA637333) | viral metagenome | isolation source: viral RNA from sea star tissue | host: Pisaster ochraceus | place: USA:Santa Cruz | collected 2018
GTGTTTGGAGGGTATTGTTATGATGGAGAGTGGGTTGTACATTGGCCATCATACATGCACTCATCCATAGGCAGGCATTGTACAGCGTGTTATCCACTGTGTCTGGATGCCATTTAAACTGGGAGTTAAAACCTGGATGGAGAAGCAGGATTTCATTTGTGATTGTGTGGTGTAACAACCTCGTGCCGGTCTGAGAAACCAGGAAGGGAAGGAACATTCACCGTGGGTTGCTTGTGGGACTCAGGAGCTGGAGCAACCGCAAGCAGGAAGCCTTGTCATTTGCTTATAACGAGTGTAAAAACAGTGATGTGATTAGGAATGTGTATTTATAATGTGCACACATGCTGTTACAATGTGCAGGTAGCTTTTATTCATGCTGTACGTACAATACAGATTCGGAGTTATAAACCATAACACAAGCTACAGTCCTCGGTTTTTCTGTGATGGTCGTCAACTCGCATGAGTGGATATTTAGAATTGGAGCAATTGTGTTTTTTCACTTTGGTCTTATGGTTTGTTGTGCAAGGAATTCGTGGGAAAGCTATTGATCCATCATGCCTAATCCATTTTCTATTGACTTCATCACTGTAAACAGATAAAGGTGGATTACAGCGGATTGTTAACTCATGAGCTGGATTCTTCAAGTAAACAGTAGTGTGATCCATTTCGGAGATTGGAGGTTGATTTGACTGCCTGTATTTTTAGCATCAGTACCAGTCCAGTCCTACCTGATACATTATGTGTAGGAACTTTCAGTCCTACGTGTAGTATAGTATTTTTGAAGATTGTTTTTTACCGAATGTGTGTGAGAAATGCAACGAAGGTGTTTTTGTAGCCTGTAATTATTCCAGTTCCAAGTGCCTTCACATACTTTTATACCCAAAATGAGTTCACCAAGAATATCACACCAAGCCGTTACTGGTGACAGTGTAACTAGACAGCTCAGCAAGCAGCAACAGAATGGGCTACCGGGAAACAGAACTCACGGCGTCTACCCTCCTAGTCAACGTCCAGCTGGACTTGGCATGGCTGGACTGGGATCTCCTGTCATACCCTATCAGTTCCCCGTTCGGCATCAAAATGGTAGCCTCAATGGCCGGGATGTGCCTGACACAACAACGGCAGCTAAACGAACGTATGTTACGGGTAACCGCAGCGGGCCTGTGGAAGTCTCCATGACATCGCGTAAGAAAAGCGTAATCAACGGGCCAATCTGGGAAGCGGTACCTAAATTTTCCCGTGAACTCCGTGACACCGAAGTGGACGAGGGCGACATTGTGTGTTTTGATGCACAGTTCGCCTGCCATCCTCGAGCAGATGTCCAGTGGTTGAAAAACGGCACGGATATCGTTAAAACTGACTGGTGTTTGATTTACACCAATGAGAGTAGTAGTATGCTGGTCATATGTGATGTAAATGAAAGTGACAACGCAGAGTATAAAGTAATCGTCTCGAATCCCGCCGGGAAAATAACATCCACGGCAAAGCTCCTCGTCTATGTCAAAGAGGAACGATGGATACGGCTCCAAGACAAAGCCAAGCTACGCACCAAGGAGCTTGAGGGCGCTATCAACAGCCTAGCGGACTTTGAGCAAGCCCACACACGCCTCAAGACATGGCTGGGAGAGAAGGACAAGATGACAGCCGTCTTGGGACCCATCGGAATCGAGCCAGGTATCCTCAGGAATCAGAAACAACAAGTAGAGGTCCTCCAAGATGAATTCAATGCCCATGAAGGTCAACTGGACAACATCAAAGAGGCTGGCAAGTCCATCCTGGAGAAACAAGACTCCCGCACCCGTGCCAGCTCCCCCATCCAGCACCAGCTGGTTGAGATCCAACGCCTCTGGGATGAGGTCAAGAAGAGACTGGACGGTCGCGAGGGGCAGATTGACGACATCTCGAGGGAGAGCGAGAAGTTCCATGAGACGCTTGCCGACAACTCCGATTGGTTGATTGAATTCGGGAACAAGATCTCATCACTGACTCCCATCAGCGGCAATCCCGATGTAGTCAGACAACAGATGGAAGAGACCAAGACGCTACAGAGAGAGATTGAGAGAAAGAAGCCTGCTGTAGAAACCATGACAGACACCCACAGAACACTGACCACCCTCAACCCAGAAACCACTGCCAAGGCTGAAGTCACCCTCAAACTAGACAGTGTCAAGACTCCATACCAAGAGCTCAGCAGGAAACTAGATGAGCGTCAAGGGAAGCTCCAGGCAGCCCTCCTGCAGTCCAAGGACTTTGAGGATTCCAATGCAAACATGCTCCAGTGGCTAGACACCAAAGAACGAGAGTTAACCTCATCCAAACCCATCTCGGCCAAACCTGATGTACTCAGAAGACAACTGGTTGAACATGAGGACATCCCCAAGGAAATCGTCAAGCAGGGTTACACCTACGATCGTATGGTGGAGAAGATGGACAACCTCACCGAAGAAGCGCCCTCAGGACCTGAAAAGTCCGCTCTGCAACGCAAACGCGACACCCTGACCAAGAAGTGGTCTGGTGTGAATGACAAGTCCAGTCAGCGACAGGAGAGATTGAGAGATGCTAACACCACGGCCAAACAGTACACAGATGAGCTGAATCAGTTCCAACCATGGCTGAGGAGTGCAGAGGACCGGTTATCATCACTGGGACCAGTCACCATGAAACCCAACGTTGTCAAGAGACAATACGAAGTCGTCAAGCAACTTCGTGATGATGTTGAGAATCACCGTGACCACCACAATGCTGTCAACCAGACCGCCAAAGAGCTGATCAAAAAGACAGATGTAGACCATCCCTATGTCAGCGATCAAGTGTCAGAGGTCAACAACAGATGGGAGAAACTCCAGAAAGATGTGAACGGCCAGCTGCGTGTCCTTGAGGACCTGTCTGAGAGACTGAACAGCTTCCAAGAAAACGTCAACCACTCACAGAACTCCTTGGCCAACGTAGAAGAGAAACTGGCATCTCATGACATCATGGGATCCAAGGATCTTAGAAATCTTGACAAACTCCAGAATCTCCAAGATGAAATGGACAACATCGAGAAGACAATCTCTGCCGTCAAGGATCGCAGCGGCGACCTGATGTCTGCAGCGCCCTCTAACGCTGACACTGGACAGATCGTGGATGAGGTGGATGGAGTTCACAGACGCTATGAGAGACTGAAAGCCATGGTTGGTGACAGACGGAACCAGCTGGAGCTTGGCAGTCAAGAAGTCAAGGCTTTCCAGTCGCTGTTGAACGACGTCGGATCTCGTCTGACAAACGCAGAGGAGAGGCTGGAGAACTTTTCTCCTGTTGCTCGCGACTCACCAACCGTCAATGGACAGATTGAGGAGACACAGAAATTCAACGATGACCTGGATGACCTGAAGAAAGCGCTCCTGAGTGCTGATAAGAACTTCCGTGACATCATCGACCGAGGCTACATGACCGACCCAGATGGATTCCGAGACCAGCTGGACAACCTGAACAAGCGCTGGGGCCGTGTTCGTGAGCGCACTAACAGCAGACAGGGTGATCTGGAGAAGACAGCAGGCAGACTGAAGACTCTGCAACAGATCATCCAGGATGTAGAAGAGGGACTTGAGAAAGCTGAGACACAGCAGCGAAGCCAGCGACCAGTTGGTGCTGATGTTGAGATGGTCAAACAGCAGATGAAGGAGTTCAAGACCTACATCAGAAACTATGTGGACACATTAGCTCCAAGGATCCGTGAAGCCAACCGTGTTGGACAGAACCTGATCCAGAGTGCCGCCCCAAGGGTCAGCACCACCCAGCTTGAGCGTGATCTGGAAGCCATGAATGACCGCTGGAATAAGCTCAAGACCACCAATTCGGACCGTGAGGCTAAGCTGAACGAGGGCCTCCTCCGCTGTGGCAAGTTCCAGGAAGCTCTGAACAGCTTGATGTCCTGGATCGGAGAGACGGAGGAGCTTGTCTCGCACCAGAAGGATGCTTCCTCTGACTACAAGGTAGTCAAGGCTCAGCTGGCTGAACAACTGCTTCTTGACCGCCTCATCACTGATCGAGAACCAAGTGTTGAGGCCCTGAAAGAGATGGGTGAGCAGCTCTCCCGAGTATCAGAAACCCAAGATCGCGCTCGCATCCAACAGCAACTGACTGACCTGGAGAGACGCTGGAGGGCGCTTGTTGACTCCGTCCGTGACCGCAGGAAGAAGCTGGAGCAGACAGAGAAGACAGCCAAGGGGTTCCATGAGCAGATCAATCCCCTAGTGGAGTGGCTGGACAAGACAGAGAGGAGCTTGGTCTCACAGGAGCCTGTCAGCACCGAGAAGGCCCAGATACAGAAGCAGATTCAACAACAACAGACTCTTCATAATGGTATCCAGGCTCGTCGTCCTGACATCAACAAGGTGATTCAAGATGGTCAGGATCTTCTGAAGCAGTGCACAGGTAAAGAGATCATTGATGTCCAGCAGAAACTTGACACAATCCAGAATCGCTACGAGGACGTCTGCCAGAAGAGCGAAGACCGACTGTCCCAGCTCCAGCAGGCTGTGCCCCTCACCCAAGACTTCAACCGCATCCAGAGTGAAGTAGACAAGTGGATCACACAAGCTGAGAGAGATGTCGGAGGGTTTGACCAATCAGTGCCTGCTGAACAGCAGAAGACAGTTCAAGAGAAATTGCAACGTGAGATTGACGAACACCGCCCCGTCATCGAGCAGATGAACCAGAAGGGAGACAAACTCATCGCTGTCAGTCCAGGACAAGGAGCAGCAGAGGTCCGCCAGCAATGCAGCGACGCCAATAAACGCTTCACTGAGCTCTGCGCACAGACAAAGGACATTGAGTATCGACTCAGTGCCATGCTGGAAGGAGCACAGAAGGTTGAGCAGAGCATGGACACCCTGCTGGCCTGGATCAATGACACAGAGAGAACCTTGGCTAACAATGTCAAGGAGACAGTTGGAGTGGATGCTGACGGAGTTCGAGAACAACTCAAGAAGACCAAGGCCTTAGACAGAGAGATCAATTCCAAGTCGAGTCGTGTCCAAGACACCATTGGAGCAGCCGAGATCCTCCTCCAGCAGACCACTGACGCCAACCAGCGCCGACGTCTTGACGACCGCCTGAAACAGCTGAAGCAGAAGTACGATGCCCTCTCCACAGCCTCCGCTGATCGCGTTGAGGTCCTGGAGGAAGCCCTGCCACTAGCTCTGTCCTTCAATGAGACCCATGAGGAACTGACAGGCTGGCTGAATGATATCGAGTCTGACTTGAAGAGCCTTCGCCCACCAGGCTTGGATGTTGAGGAGATCAAGAAAGAGGTCGACAAGAACAGGCTGATGAGCCAATCCGTCAACGAGAAGCAGCAGTACATCAACAAGCTGAACAGAATCGCTCCAGAGTTGAGCAAGATCAGCCCAGGAGCTGGCGCTCGCTCATTGGATGCCAAGGTGGAGAGTGACAACACACGCTATGACAACGTCAAACAAGATGTCAATAGCAGAGGAGAGAAACTCTTTGACCTTCTCCAACGGACTAGCTCTTTCATTGAGGACTTGGATTCCACTTTGGAGCAACTGAACATCACCGCTGAGAAACTCTCACAGCCAGAATCCATCTCATCTGAACCAGACGTCCTCAGGAAGCAACGCAAGAAACTGCAGGCACTACAAGACCAGGTTGACAACCAGATGGATGCTGTTGAAAACATGCGTAAGGCTGGTCAAGACATGATCAGTGCTGCTCCATCAGATGATGCCTACATCAGAGAAATGCGTGACAAACTGGACCAGCTGGGCAACAAGTGGGACACCATTGTTCGTACAGCCAACCAGCGTTCAAGTAATCTGATGGAAGCTCTGAATGCAGCTGAAGGGTTCTGGGAAGAGCTTCATAGCACCAACTTGACCATCAAGGACATCCAGGACCAGATCAACAGCCAGGAGCCTCCAGCAGTAGAAGAGAGAGCTGTTAGAGACCAACAGGACATCCTACATGCCATCAAGGAAGACATCGACGGTGTCAATCAGGAATTGGAGATGACCCGGCAGTCCGGCAAGGAGCTGATCCGTCTCTGTGGAGAAGCTGACAAACCAGACGTCCAGAAGAGTCTCGATGAACTGACCAACAACTGGGAGGCCCTCAACACCACCTACCGCAACCGAGAGCAAAGCCTGAACGATGCAACCAATCTGTCCAAGGCCTTTGAGGATGGGAAGAAGAAGCTTGATGACTACATGACCGATGCTGAGGGGCATCTGGAGGCCATGCAGGCTGTAGGAACTGAGGCTGCGACTGTCAAGAGGCAGCTAGATGACCTTAAGAAATTCAAGCAAGACCAAGACCGTGAGACGCCCAACCTGGACCGCGTCAACCAACTCGGCAACAAGCTCCTGACCCAGTGCACCTTTGAGAACCGTGAAGGAATCCAGGGTCCACTGAGTGACATGAACCGTCGCTGGAAGGCCCTGACTGAGCGCAGCTTTGACCGTCAGCACAAGCTGGAAGCCGGGCTGCTGGCATTGGGTCAGCTCGACACCACACTGGATGAGCTGCTGGGATGGATGAACAGAGCTGAGAAGAACATGAAAGAACAGAAACCCATCATGGGAGACTCTCGATCAGCTGAGATTGAACTCGCTAAACACAAGGTGCTGCAAAATGACATCATGTCTCACCAGTCCAGCGTGGACTCTGTCAACCAGGCAGGACGTACCTTTGTTGCCTCAGCCGACAACCGCCAGGTGGCTGGAGTGATCAAGAACAAGCTGGATGACCTGAACGGCAAGTGGCGCAATCTGCTGAAGATGAGCGAGGATAGGCAGAGAGAGTTGGAAGGAAGTCTTGGAGAGAGCAAGCTCTTTGGAGATGAAGCCAATCGCCTCCTGCACTTCCTGAAAGACATGGATAGCCAACTGTCCTCAGCCCAACCTGTTGGAGGATTGCCAGAGACAGCCAAGGAACAACTTGACAGACACAATGAGCTGATGAAACAAATGGCTCGAGAGCAGATGAACTTTGACCGCCTCATGGACACTGGTCGTCGGCTACGCAGCAAAGCTGGACCAGAAGCTGACCGTGAGGGCGGTGTTGGCCACACACTAGCGCAGTTACAGAACAACTGGGACAGTGCTAAGCAGAAGGCCACTGACAGACAGACAAAACTTGAAGATGCCTTGAAGCAGGCCCAGAACTTCCACGATGCCTTGCAGGCTTTCATCAGCTGGCTGACCACAGCAGAGAAGACCATGAATGCCGCCAAGCCTCCTAGCACCATCCTGGACACTGTCAATCAACAGATTGGGGATCACAAGGACTTCTTGCGTGACATCGCTGCCAAGCGAGACACCATGAAGGAGCTTGACCGCACTGGAACCCAGCTGAAGTACTTCAGTCAGAAACAGGATGTAACTCTGATCAAGAACTTGCTGATCAGCGTTCAGAACCGCTGGGATAGAGTGCAGAACCGCTGTAACGAGCGCAGTAGGCAGCTGGACTCTGGATTCAAACGATCCAAGCAGTTTGCCGACCAGTACAAGAAGATGTTTGACTGGCTGGAAGATGCCGAGGGCAAGCTAGACTTGGACAAGTCTGTCGGTAGCAACCCAGAGACCATCAAGATTCAACTCAGGAAGCACAAGGAGCTGCAACGGTCCTTGGGTGCCAAACAGCCAATGTACGACACCACACTACGCTCCGGTCGGGCACTGAGAGAGAAGAGCAACCCAGCAGACACGAAGGTCATCAACGGCAAGCTGACTGACCTGAAGGACAAGTGGGACACGGTCTGCGGCAAATCTGTGGACAGACAACGCAAACTGGAAGAAGCCCTCCTCCATAGCGGTCAATTCAAGGATGCCCTGCAGGCGCTCTTGGACTGGCTCTATGAAGTAGAGCCCAAGATGTCTGACAACAACATGGTCCACGGTGACATCGACACAGTCATGAACCTCATGGAAACCCACAAGGGATTCCAGCGTGACTTGGGGAGCCGCAAGGGAAGCGTGCGCTCTGTAAATAAATCAGCCAAGGAGCTGATGGACAAATCAAGCGAGGACACATCACACCTGAAGTCGAAACTGCAGGAGCTGGACAGTAAGTGGGACAATGTCTGCCAACTTAGTGTCGTCATGCAAGAGAGACTGGAAGGAGCCATGAAAGAGGCTGAGGAGTTCCACGAGGCTGTACACATGCTCCTGGAGTGGCTAGCTGATGCTGAGCAGAGTCTGAGATTCCACGGACCGCTGAGTGAAGACAAAGAAGTCATCACAGAACAACTACAGGCTCTCCAGGACTTCAAATCTCGGATTGCAACCCATGAGATGAGACTGAACGAGGCATGCATGCTTGGGGACGGCATCCTAACCAAATGCCACCCTGATGCAGTCACTGTCATCAAGCACTGGATTACAGTACTACAAGCAAGATGGGAGGAGGTGATGAACTGGTACACAGAGAGGCAAGACAGATTGGAAGACGCCCTCACCAACCTCAAGGACAACGCAGAGCTCCTTGAGAAGCTTCTCCGGTGGTTGGAGCAGTCTGAGAACACCCTTCAGGAACGGGACTCACGCCAAGTCCCTGATGACATTGACCGTATCAACAAGCTGCTGGAAGAACACCAGAACTTTGAAGATGACATGGCCACCAGACAACCTGAAGTAGACCGCCTGACCAAGGCCCACAAACGCCGCCGTTCCACAGACATTGGCCAGGGTGGTATTCCCATGCTGGACCGCTCACGCCGTGGTAAGGGAAGCCGACCAATGAGCCGCGAGCCCAGCCCCGGACCTGACGCAGCACGCAACCCGCGCGTTGCCGCACTGCACAACAAGTGGAAGCAAGTCTGGCTGATGGCCATGGATCGCAGACGCAGACTGCAGGACGGCCTCGATAGACAAGCTGAGCTGAAGAAGCTGAAGAACTTCAACTTTGATGAGTGGCGCCAGCGCTACGTCCGCTGGATGAGCCACAAGAAGGCACGAGTCATGGACTTCTTCCGTAAGCTGGATCTGGACCGGGACGGCAAGCTGTCTCGCAAGGAATTCTCTGATGGAATTATCAACTCCAAATTCCAGACCAACCAGCTGGAGATGAACGCCGTCGTGGACAAGTTTGACCGTGATGGTGACGGCTATGTGGACTACAAGGAGTTCATTGCAGCCCTCTGGCCAGAGAAAGAAAGTGGCCAATCACACCCAGGCACTGATGCACAGAAGATTGAAGACGAGGTGAAACGCCAGTGTGGCCTCTGCACCTGCTCCAAGAAGTTCCGCGTTCAGCGCATCGCCGAGACCAAATACCGCTTTGGAGAATCCCAGCAGATGAGGCTGGTCCGAATCCTTCGTAGTACCGTCATGGTACGAGTCGGTGGTGGTTGGTTGGCACTGGATGAATTCCTAGTCAAGAATGATCCCTGCAGAGCCAAGGGACGCACCAATATTGAGCTCCGTGAGAAATTCATCCTGGCTGAAGGAGTTAGTCAGTCTATGACACCGTTCCAGTCAAGTCGCAGCCGTCGTTCTCGCTCACCCTCAGAGTCCAGTACTGGAAGTGCAGGGTCACGCAGCCTCAGCGGACCACTCATCAAGATCAAAGAAAAGCGGAAGGTAGCACGCCCCTGGCAACAGTCTCCTGGCTCTACTACACGTAGCACCACAAGAACTACCACATCCAAGTACAGCAGTGGAGCAACCGCATCCCCAAGAAGCATGGAACGAAACGGAGAAAGTAGCTACAAGAAGACATCCTCCAAGGAGACCTACTCTTCCTCCTCTACCCCTGGATTGGCCTCTGGACGCACAGTAATGTCATCTAGCTACACTTCATCCAGCACTCCAGCGTCACAGTACACCACAACGGACTACCAGAGCAAGCCAATGGGAGAGGTCACTATGAAAACAACAACATCGCCCTCGCAGTCTGTATACACACGCCTGACCACACCGTCTAAGAAGGCTACATCATCATCATCATCGACAGTCAAGTCTTCTTCATCATCAACAACAACCAAATCTAAGACAACTGGTGGGGCTTGGCGCTAGAAGAGCCCATCCCGCCTCCTGACACCGGATTGGGAAACCAACACAGAGCATGCACAAAGAATGTTATCGTTGCACAGACAAATATAAAACATTCCAAGTTCTACAAAATTCTTAGATGGTTTGAAGCTTCAAACGGCTCTCTGTATGAGAGAACCTGTTGGATTTTCAACATCTGAGACAGAATCTTAACGTCTTGACTCGTTTACCAAAATCACCAGGAAGAACTTCCTACCTAAGGTCTTTCATCTTGGTGACTTTTGTGGATGACAATCTTGACCCCGATAAGCAGTAAAAGCTCTGAAGAAGGTGCCAATTGAATTTAAAATGCAGTCTTCCTCTGATATGTGGCCTGTTGAAAACATTTAAACATAATTAAATAGATAGATCTTAAGCCTATGTAGGCTTGAAATTCTATGTAGAAAAAATGGCATGGTTTCTTTGCTTTCTTGTTTGTATATATTGGTAAGGTGTTGTTTGGTGTTATTTTGTTGATTTTTTAAATCATATTTTTGTACTTGTATTTTTTTTTAGCTTCTTGAGGATAGAGACAATGCATCTTATTTCAGTTATTCACGGAAAATTCCACAGGAAATGTCTGAAATAGTTTTCAAGGCGACCCATGTTGTCAGGTAGCGGAAGTCTGTTGATAAGGCTGTCTTGCACTGACAATATTACCGAATGCGACAATGTAACAACCAACCATGCCAAGATATCAATCAAAATTGTGACTAATATTTGAAGGTTTAAAAAAGAACTTCAATGGACTGAGAACACAGGCCCAACAAAACCAGTTCTTCAAAGAAAAGGGTGTTTGGATCAACCCTGAAGACATATCTCTAGGCAGATCATTTGTTTCACAGAGTGACAATACAACAGGTGGGGTTAGACAACAACTTAAAAAAGATACCTTTCAGTATGTCCCAATACTCAAACACTTAGAGCTGCCAGGAGTAATGGATGCAATTTTGGACCAACACGCTTCTCAAGATGCTCTCTTGCTTGAGACATATCGTGATGGAAGCTATTATTGGACAACTTTTTCTGGGAGTAATGATTTGATAATACCCATACTATTGTACAGTGATGACTACGAGACAGGAAACCCTCTTGGCTCTAAAAAGGTAACCAACAAACTAACAGCCTTCTATGTTAGCCTCATTTTTGTCTACCTGCACAGTTTCAGTCTTCCTTGAATAATATTCTGTTGGCTGCATGCGCAAAACGAAAACTAGTTGACCAGTAAGGCATTGATAAGGTACTTTCAATACTTGTCAAAGATTTCAAAGATATGGAGAGAAATGGGCTTGAGATTGCATGTGACTCATATGCAGGTAAAGTGAAGCCTGTCCTTTTTCAGGTAATTGGTGATTACCTGGGTATCCATGAATTGCTTGGCTTCACTGGCAGCTTTTCTGCAAATTATGCATAACGGTTTTGTAGAGCTCCCAGGAATTGACTCGCTGTCAACTTGTAGAAGATATGTCAATTTCAAGAGATGAGGAAATTTCAATGAAGACCTTGCAGTAGATGATATTTCAAAGACAGGCATTAAGCAATGGTCAAAGCTTAATGACTTGAGTGCTTTCCATGTATGGCAAAACTTTGCACTTGATGGAGAGGGTGTCATGCCCTTGGAATTTAAACTGGTTATAGG
>JACSEG010000193.1_pt1 | contig 11655 bp, 10 predicted proteins | sample 8225521 | NCBI WGS metagenome assembly JACSEG01 (sample SAMN15705060, study PRJNA637333) | viral metagenome | isolation source: viral RNA from sea star tissue | host: Pisaster ochraceus | place: USA:Santa Cruz | collected 2018
TAGCGTTTTCTCTTATCAATCTAAAGAACTTTGAGTGGCTTATCAGTAATTTCCATGTTATGGATCACCAAGAGGCCGTAAGCTCGGTGTTCAAGGAAACAATCTTTATCATCTTGGTTTTTATGGGTCTGATGTCCATCACCGCGGTGCTGTATTCAAACAATATCATTATTTGTTTTGCCATGCTCAGTCGTATCGTTGGAGATATCTTCGAAGAAAAGTTCGAAAGCCAGCTCTTCACTCTTTCTAACGATGAATTTGGAATGATGGGGGAAAATCTCAACATCATCTCTGACGAATTAAAGGAAAAGAAGAAGATTAAGAGTGCGTTCGGTAAACTGGTAAGCCCCAGGGTAGCGGAGATAATGCTCAACGACAAAGACCTGTATTTAGGGGGAGTAGAAAGACAATCCGTGGTTTTGTTTTCGGATCTTAGAAATTTTACCAGCAGCAGTTCGTCACTTAGTCCAACTTCGATTATTTCGAATCTTAACAAGTACTTTACAAAGATGGTTGATCTTGTAGAAGGGCACGATGGTATTGTCGATAAGTTTATGGGGGATGGTCTTATGGCTCTCTACGGCTACGATGATCATAAAAGAGGAGTCAACGATTCAGTCCGTTCTGCTCTCGAAATGTTACAGTTTGTAAGAGACAAGAGCACAGTAAAAATCGGTATCGGCATACACGTGGGCAATGCGATTCTTGGGCTTATCGGATCTCCTCAGCGACTAGATTTCACTGCAATTGGTTCTTCGGTAAACGTGGCATCGAGATTGGAAGCAGCAACGAAGGATCACGGAGTGGATCTGTTTCTTTCGAAGGACGCGTACGATTTATTAGAAAAGGATCTGAAGGAACTACAGTGGATAGAGAAATCTATCTTGGTCAAGGGTATTGACCAAGATATTTCAGTGTATGGGTTGATAATCTAGCTTTTTTGGGCCAGGATTGAGACGAGGTTTTTCATCTTCTGGATAGTGGAAGGCACGCCCCACTCATGCAAGCCCTCGAATCTTCCCGTAACGATCCCCGAAGGTGAAATAATATACACAATGGGGACTCCCTCTGTGGCAAGGGCTGCACTATATTGAATTGTAGCAGCCCCTGGATCAAAGAGAACAGGATAGGCAATCTTGTACTTTTTGATAAAGGCTAGGGCATCTTTTTTGTTGGAGTCAACCGAAAGACCAAGGAATTCGATGTCAGGATGGGTTTTCATTTCTTCGTACAGGGCCCTGATACCAGGCGCTTCTCTTTGGCAGTACGGACAATTAGAACGCCAGACACTCAAAAAGAGCGTCTTCCCTCGGTAATCATTTAAAGAGATTTTTCTGCCAGTAGAAGAGTCAAGGCTTAGGTTTGGTGCTTTTACTCCTGCAGGAATGCCGTCCAAATCTCTTATTATTTGAATGGCGTCCCCCTTACTACCGCTACTTGCATTTTGTGATGCTTTCGCTATTTGAGTGTTTCTGAATTGTGAGAAAACAAGAACTGCCACCAAGGCAATTATTATAGAAATGACAATGAATGCTTTGTTTCTTTGCATTTTTTAACTCCTTTTTTCGAGTGCTAGGGTTTTAGTGGTGGAATGAATCAATTTCATATCACCATCATATTGAATGGATCCAGGGAAGATGTAACTGGTTTCGGTCTCCCAAGAGGATCTATTCTTAAGAAAGTACTTGTATGCAGGAGATTTTGTCTCCACAAGGGCTTTCTTGATAACGGGGCTGTCCTTCCCTTTTCTTTTTTCTATATTCATCAACATCGTGAGGGGAATTCCATACGGCTGCCACTTTGAAGGATGAAGATGAAGATTTTTTATCGTAGAGATATACCCTGTACAGTTGTCTGCTATGAGAATAAACGCATTAAAGCCCAGTGCATAGCAGTAGTTTGAGTCAAAATTACTTGGAAAGGCACAGCGGGCTTCGTAGCCAAAGAAATGACTTTGTCCAGTAAACTTTCCTTGAAACGATTTTCGTTTTTTAAGCTCGACCGCCACCATCTCTATAAGCATTCTTTCTGTCTCTATAAGAGTAACCTGCACGTTTCCGTGATCGTCTCTGTCAAGAAGAAGTTGTTTTTGTATGTTTTCAGGGAGAGATTGGAATGTCTTGCGGAGAGGGGCAGAGAGCGACTTTAGTGCTTGCTGTTGCCTTCCATCAAATGTCTTAGCCGTTCCCGCAGAACTTAATATGTCGTTTAAGGAATTAATGAGATTTTTTATCTCTGGGATAAACTCAATAAGCCCTTCTGGTATCAAGACCACTCCAAAGTCCATTCCTTTTTTGGAACGTTTCGCTACGATGTCCGTAAGGTAATTGACGATTCGCTGGAGAGACTGCTTTTTTGAGAGCACCTCTTCTGAAATAATAGTAGCATTAGGTTGTGTCTGTAGCGCGCATTCAAGGGTTATGTGACTTGCTGATCGTCCCATAAGACGGATAAAATGCCAGTACTTCTTTGAACTGTTTGCATCTCGCGCAATGTTGCCAATGAGTTCCGAATACGTCTTTACCGCGGTGTCAAAGCCAAACGATGTTTCTATGTAGTTGTTTTTCAAATCCCCATCTATGGTCTTTGGTATCCCTATGACCTGTGTCTTGCAATCATGCTGGACAAAATATTCAGCAAGGAGGACCGCGTTGGTGTTGCTGTCGTCTCCACCGATAACCACGAGGGCATCAAGCTTGTGCTTTTGTACTGTCTTGAGGGTGCTGGAAAACTGCTTCGCTGTTTCGATCTTGGTACGCCCAGAACCGATGATGTCAAAACCGCCTGTGTTGCGATACTTGTCCACAAGCTTGGAATCAATACGAAGGAAATCATTGCGTACCAGACCACCAGGGCCATTCTTAAAGCCAATAAGGTGAGAGGTTTTGCTTGCCTTTTTTAATGCATCAAAAAGCCCCGCAATGACGTTGTGCCCTCCCGGCGCAGGTCCACCAGAGAGTATGACTCCGATGACTCGGTGCTTCTTTGTGTTTTTGTTGTGTTTTTTTGTCACTCTTAGGAGTGGCTGTCCAAAGATATTAGGAAAAATCTTCTTCAGTGTTGGTACATCACGAATAGCAGTGCTTGATTTCATAATGACCGATGTTGATATGTTGTCTATCTTGTTACAAAAGATTGACGGTACAGTTGCCTTGCTTTTTAGCCGCAGACTGTGTAGTTGTGAGATTGCCATGGTTTGCTTCCTCTATGTTTAATTTGGATTTTGTTAGAACTATAACCCATACGTATAATAGTAGCGGGTTTTTAATATTTGTGAATAGAGAAATAAGCGATACGGGTAGAGAGAGCCCTAAAAAGGTCGAGCGATTGCTCTTGCTCGCGCCGCCAGCTAGTTCGCGCTCGCGCCCTGGAGGAAGACATTCGACACACGTATGAATTCCTCTAGAGCAATGTAGAGATGGTAGAGCGTGCTGCTGGGGCTCGTGTCGGACACCACGTTTCCGTCTTTGTCATGGCAGTCCTTCCAGACCCCAGCAAGACCAGGAATGCAGAAGTGAGAGAATAGATTGTCCAACGCGGTGCAGGCATGTGAAAGGTAGACGAGTTGGTTTTCTTGTTCGTACATGGCAAGAGCAGCTTTAATCTGCTCTGTTTGTCCCCACATTCTCTGTGTCGACTTCACAGGATGACCGTTCAAGTCGCAGACCTCGTAGGGAAGCAGGTCCTTGCTTAAGCCCTTGTTTACGGCAAAGGTGTACAAGCTTTTGATAGGAACAGTCTCTTCGTGAGAAAGATTCTGATATTTGTGGAGGAGCCAGACCCACTCAAAATGATGACCAGGTTCCAGTTGATTCTCGCTGCCCGCACGGGGAGTAAGATCAGCATTGAAGTGCTCGATCACTGTCCCACTTTCTTGAACATAAAAAGAATCCCTAAAGAGATGATATATTTTTTGAGCTTCCGCCAACCAGTATTCTTCTTGACTATGTGTATAGATTTCCATCAATGCCTCGAAGAGGTGCATGTGGGGGTTTTGCAGCATGGGAGCTTCGGAATCGAGGGGGGGAAGCCCCGAAAGAAATCCATGCTCTCCGTGCGACAGTCTTTTTTTCATCAGTTCCCAAACATGGCGATACTGTTCTTTGTAGTTCTGCTTTCCGCTTGCACGGTGAAGCCACGACAGGCAAAGGAGCACAAAGGCATGGTCGTAGGTAAGCACTCGCGGATTGACGATGCTTCCCTCAGAATTGCTCAGTGTTGCAAAACCCTGTCCTTCCTGCCAGCAATTTTTCATGATAAACGAATAGACCGCTTCGGCCGTAGAAAGGTAGTCTCCATATCCCGCGACCGTCCCTGCCGTATGGGCAAAGATGTTTCGGGGATGTATGCGAAAACGTCTGTTGAGTTCGGTCAGCGGCCTGCCCTCAAGATCGGTCGCTTCGTAATAGGCGTTGATTTTTTTGTCGTATCCGACATCGTTCCAGAAAGCAAGGCTTTGTCTAATATAATTCTTGCTTTTATCTCTAAGAGATAGAACGAGTTCTTTCGTGGTCGTGCTTGGGTTCATCTTTAATCTTTACGAGAACATCTCGGGAAGAGAAAGATATCGTTCTCCGAGGTCATAGTTAAACGTAAGTATTTCCTTGCTAGGATCTATGTCTTTGCTCTTCATAAACTTGATAAGTCCAGACAATGCTGCACCCGTGGACACGCCGCCAAGTATTCCCTCTCTTTTCGCAAGTATGCCTGCAAAACGAAACGCATCCTCTTCGTTCACATGGATGACACCATCAATGTATTCCCGCTTAAAGTTTTGTGGCACGAATCCAGGGCTTGTCCCCGTAATCTTGTGGGGACGAGCTTTGCCGCCGGCAAGGACTGGGCTAATGGAGGGTTCGATTGCATACACGCGGAGTTTTGGCGATTGTCGTTTGAGCTCAATGGCCAGCCCGCTTATGTGTGCTCCTGTTCCTGATGCAGAAACGATGTAATCAAGTCCTTGGGGAAAATCATCGCGAATTTCTTGAGCCGTGCTCTCTATGTGAGAGGCAATGCAGTCTTGGTTTGAAAATTGGTTCGGCATCCAAGCATTAGGGATTTCTAGAAGAAGCTTCTGAGCTTTTTTATAGGCTCCAAGGGTTCCTTGCTTTGCAGGGGTAAAGACGACCTCTGCTCCGAATGCTTTCATTACAGAGACTCGTTCGGCACTCATTTTTCTGGACATGACAAGGACAACCTTGTATCCTTTAATCGCTCCTATCATGGCCAAAGCGATGCCCGTATTACCCGATGTTGCCTCAAGAATGGTGTCTCCTTTTTTCAAGATACCACGTCGTTCTGCGTTTTCAATCAAGTACTTTGCAACTCTGTCTTTTATGCTTCCTGCGGGGTTCACTCGTTCTAGCTTCATCCAAACTTTGTGGTCGGGAAACAGACGGGATAGTCGGACGACAGGAGTTTTTCCAATAGCTTCACTAATATCATTCAATCTCATATAAATAATTATAGTACAAAGTTCACATCTATATGCACCGACAGCGCTATGCCAGCGCTACGACAGCACTACGACAGCACCACAACAGCAGATAATTTTGTGTATACAGAGCGTAAACTCTTGATATTTACAATGCATATAGCTATACTTAAAAGTAACAAGGAGAAAAGATATGCCAAAAGTTTCAAAAAACGCACGTCGTGAGGGAGAAAAAGAAGTAAAGAGTCGATGGGGGGGAAAGATCGTTCTGAAGACCATCGTAGAACACGGTAGGATACGACATTATGCTCAATGTGAAAAGACAGGAGTACAGTCTAGGAAGATGAAGGATTTAATGTAAAGTCGGTGATTTTATCAGGCAGAAGAATACAGGCCTTATTGAATGACAAGATTTTTATCGATCCGTTTAATTCTCGGCAATTAAACCCCAATAGTTACAATCTCTGCCTACACAACGAGGTATTCGTGTACGAAGAAGCTACGCTTGACCTAAAGAAGGAGCATCAGCTAAAGAAGATCACGATACCAGAATCTGGACTCTTGCTTGAAGCAAGAAAATTATATTTAGGAAGAACGGTTGAACACACAAGAACAGAGGGCTATGTCCCCATGTTGGAAGGGCGTTCTTCTGTGGGAAGGCTAGGGCTCAACGTGCATGTCACTGCGGGCTTTGGAGACGTGGGTTTTTCGGGGTATTGGACCCTAGAGATGCACTGCATTCATCCCATAAAAATTTATCCCCATGTGCAAATATGTCAGATTTTCTATCATTCGATAGAAGGTGACTATGACAACTATCAATCATCAAAATACCAAAACAATACGGGCGTGCAAAAAAGCATGTTCTATAAGGAATTCAAGGAGGACAAATGAACGTCGGATTTATATCGTTCCGATTTCTTGGGATAGACGGAGTGTCTTTAGAGACAAGAAAATGGGCTAACGTTTTAGAGGACTTAGATTGTAATTGCTACTTTCTCTGTGGTGAGGCAGACACGCCTCCCGATAAAACCATGATAAGAGAGGAGCTCCATTTCAATCACCCAGAGATTGTTGAAATAACAGAGGAAAGCTTTGCTCGGCAGTACAGGACGCCGGCGCTGACATCTGCCTTGCATCAAAAAAGAAACAAGATCAAGAACTACATAAACGAGTTTATAAACGCTTATGACATAAACCTACTGGTAGTCGAGAACGTTCTTTCCATACCAATGAACATCCCCCTCAGCATGGCTTTGGTAGAGGTGATATCGGAAACACAGATACCCACCATCGTACATCATCATGATTTCTATTGGGAGCGAGAGCGGTATCTTGTGAACTGTGTACAGGACATCTTACAGGGGTATTTTCATCCTAATCTTACGTTTGTACGGCATGTGACCATCAACTCTCTTGCGCAGAGCCAGCTAGGATATCGTTGTGGAATAAACTCTACTGTCATTCCAAATGTGATGGATTTTGAGACAGTGCCTCGACCGGAAGACGAGTATGGGAAGGACATACGAAAGAGTCTTGGTATTTCCGAAGAGAGTGTTTGCATCTTACAACCCACAAGAATAGTGCAACGAAAAGGCATAGAACACGCAATAGAGATCTCTCGTAGATTAGAACAAGAGAACGTGCTTATCATTTCTCACGAATCGGGAGACGAAGGTAGCGAGTACAAGCAACGAATCTTAGAATACGCTGACATGTTGGGAGTGGATTTGCGCCTCACAAGCGATGCAATAAGAAACACTCGCGAGATGGATCCACAGCAGGGAAAGAAATACGATTTGAACGATGTCTATAACATGGCAGACCTTGTGACATACCCATCACTGATAGAGGGTTTTGGAAACGCGTTTCTAGAAGCCGTGTATTTTAACAAGTTGCTTGTGGTAAACGCATTTCCTGTCTATGTCACGGACATAAAGACCAAGGGATTTCAGTGTTTAGAATTTACCAACTTCGTTTCAAAAAGCCTCATAGAGCTTATTAAAGAAACATTGAAGAAACCAGAGCAAATAGAAGAGATGGCGGCACATAATTTTGCCATTGCTCGAAGACATTATTCGCATGCGAACCTACGTCTGCAGCTAAAAAACATAATAGTTGAATTTCTCGGCTTGCATTCCTGACGACTCGACGGTATGAAGACGTATCTCTTCGTTGCAGCCTTTCTTGACGAACTACGCCCGTTTTATACATGGCTTGTACAACACGCGAGACCTCACAAAGAATCTCCGTTGTATTCTATCTCCATACAAAAGAAGGAAATACAAGAGCGGATCTTAGCGGAAGAGCGGGACAGCGCTGCAGTACGGGATAGCGCGGTTCCGAACAGCGGCGCAAAGCAAGACAGCGCCGTGCCGCTCCTACAGTGCTTCCTCTACGACAGCCCTCGATCGCATACAATTTCTATTGCGTTGCTTGTCACGGGGATAGGAAAGGTGGCAGCCGCTTCGGCAGTCGCAGCAGCCGCTTCTCAGGTGACCACCTCTCGCCCAGATCTTGTGATCATCAAGGTCGGCTCGGTTCTCGGCGCATCTCCCGCTCTCTCCTTTGGAGACATAGCAAGGTGCACGATGTTTGCACAGCACGACCTGCACTACGGTCCCATACACAAGAAGCAGAAGGTTTCCGTAAAGAAGAAGCTGCAGTGCGCGCAAGACCTCGATGCTGTCATCGAAGAAGATGCCTTGGCAGAGATAGCGAATCGTGTGACCCTACGAGAAGACGGATATCATTCTGCCGCACTGTGTTGTAGTGGAGACCTGTTTGTAAAACTCCAGAGGAAGCCAGTCGCGCAAGGGGTTGCAACTTACGAGCTACCTCCCCATCTGTCATCCTGCCTAGAACAGATACAAGAAGAGCAAGAGAGTTCTCTTCCCGTGCTTGTTGACATGGAAAACGCTGCTGTGTTTCATGCTGCCTCGCTATGCAAGACTCCTCTGTTGGTGCTTTCGTTTGTCCTCGACAGCGTGTCGGACGCTAAGGCTCTTGATTTTTCCGCTGCCATGCAGAGACTCTCGGAAAGCATAGGAGCTTTTTGTGTTGCACTCGTGGAGCACCTAGATCTTCAGGACAAATCGAGCAATAGAGAAGTAGAGAGATAGACCAACGATGTCGATTATCGTTGCGATAAGGGGGGAAGCGATCACAGTGGGATCAAAGCCAAATCGTGAAATAACAAGAGGGGCAAAGATGCCAAAAATCGCGGAGAACAATATGATGAACAGCAAAGATATTCCGAGTGCGATTCCTTCGTTCAAGGGAATAATCGGAGGGACATAGATCCCTAGTAATACGATAAGGGTGCCTAGACAGATTCCGAGGGCTAGTGCCACAAAAAGTTCCTTAGACACTATTTGGAGTAGGTTTTTAAACGAAAGCTCGTTTTTTGCAAGCCCACGGATAATAAGTGCCGAACTTTGAACAGCGGTATTGCCTCCCGTGGAGGTGATTACGGGTATGAATAAAATAAGAAAAGTTGAGCCACTAAGAAACGAAGAGAACCAGTTGATCACGTTCGAGGTAAAGGTGCTTGCTAGCAGGAGGAGTACGAGCCAAGGAATTCGAGATTGGAAATGTTTTAGAAAGGATCTGTTCAGATAGGATTTGCTACCGTGCTCGCTTTGTATGGCACTAATGTGTAGCATGTCCTGCTCGTATTCTTCCTCGATAATTTGAACCGCATCGTCTATGGTTACAATGCCCAAAAGTCTGTGGTATTTATCTAGTACGGGTATGGCAAGGAGGTCGTGTTCCTTAAGAAGACGAGCCGTGTCCTCTTGATCGGTATCTTGATTTACATAGTGGTAGTCGCGGGTCATAAACTCTTCTAGGGTGGTGTCGTCTTTTCTTCTCATAAGATCACGAAGGGACGCTATCCCCATCAATTTTCCAACACGGTCAACCACGTAGATATAGTAAATGGTCTCGACCTCGTCGATGTTTGTTCGAATGATTTCTATGGTCTTTTTTACGGTGGTGGAAGGGGTGGCCTCGACGTACTGGGGTGTCATGATGCCGCCCGCATCGTCATAATCGAAGGCAAGAAGGTATTTCGTTACTTTTTTTGCTTCCTCCGAAAGAGCGTTCCATATCTCGTGCTTTGCATCGATTCCCATGTTTTGAAACAGATCGACAAGATCGTCTGGCTTCATGTTTTCTATAGAGCTTTGAATTTGCTTTTTTCGTGCAAGCTCTAAGAGCAGGGATTCCTGTATCTGTGGTTCAAGGAGAAAGAGTAGTTCCTCCTGTTGGCTTAGTTCGAGCGAGAGAAAATGCTCACACGCCTTGTCGCTCTCTTCCTTGATGAGTTGCGTAAGGATAGCTGCCGTGTCGGTCGCCGTATCAGTCGTAGTGTCAATCGTAGCATCAATCATAGAGAATTTCTCCTTGCCCTGATTTTTTTGCAGAGGGCTTTTCTGTTTTGTCGTGTCGTTAGTTCCACTACTCTCTCTGTCGTTAGTTCCACTGCTCTTCCTCTCCAAGAAAAATGATTTCATGTTCAAGTACATGCCCTAGCTGCTGCCGCACTCGTTCCTTCATGTCTAATGATAGTGTGTATATGTCTTTTGATAAAGCATCCTTTTTTGCAATAATGATGTTTGCATGAAACGGGCTAACCGCTGCCCTGCCTTGCGACTTTCCCCTATAACCAAAACCATCGAGGATTTTTCCCGTGGGCTGTCCAAATGCGTGGTTGTTCTTAAACACCGATCCTGCACACGGAGCAAGATAATGCCCCTTCGATCTTCTGTCCATTTCATGATCAAGCATCTCTGTCCATAGCGTTGCTGACGATTCGGAAGAAAGGCGAAGCTCGCATTCGGTGATCACGACCTCTTGGGATTGAAAAGGGGACTTCTTATACGAAAAGTCATCTTCTCGGGCTTGGTAATGCCAGGATTCTCCTTCAAAGGAGAATCCTCTAGCCGAGACGATGCACTCGCTCATCTCTTTCCCATAGCAACGTGCGTTCATCCAGCAGGCGCCTCCAATGCTACCCGGCATGCCGTAGAGAAATTCGATACACTTTTTTCCCCTGTTTGCAAGAAGGCGGGCAAGGGTACGAACCGGACACCCACTACCCACGCGTACGACATCTTCCTTGTACGTGATCTTTGTTAAAGAGGAGAGCGAAAGCACGAGCCCAGCCAAGGTCCCGTCTGGTGCCACCACGTTCGTTCCGCCACCGAGCACGGTAAGCGGAAGGGAGTGCTGATGTGCAAGCCGAAGCAGAGCTTGGACTTTTTCTTCGCTGCTCGGGCTAGCGTAATACTCTGCCGCCCCACCTGTCTGAAAGGCAGTAAGGGAGTGCAGGGGGTGCATCCGAGAAATGATTATTTTGTGTCGTTCACATGCTTCAAGAAATCCCATATAATAGAATAATAACGTACTCTTATTGTATAATTCAATACGGTAGAAACAAAAGTAATGAATATTTCACAAAAAAAGTATGAATATTTCGCAGAAACAGCATGAAGATTTCACAAAAAAAGATAGTAGAATACATATTGCTCGGTGTGGGAGCGGTGCTCTTTATCTATGTTCTCCAGTTTGTTCTCGTTCTTGTCCCTCCCTTTGTCATCACGGTAAGCCCTAAAGAATACAAAAAGGGGGATACGATACGCGTTACGGGCATAGCGTTGTCGAGTGCAAACAATCCCACGGTCGTGTATCTAAACGAGAATCCCGTTGCAGAAAAATACATAAAAAGCAAGAATTTCTTTGTGCTTGATTTTGTGATTACCGAATCTCTCGGTGCGGGACATCTTCGTCTCAAGAGAGGTTCGATCTTTAGCTATCCCCATTTGTTGGTAGAGAAAGAGGCCGGACGACAAGCCCTTAGCTTGGCCAGGCAGAACAGCAAAGAGTTTCGGCTCGATCTTCGCCATGTCCCAAGCACGGATCAGGACTTCTTTTCTGATGAGGACAAAAGAATCATGGTGCATCCCCTGGAAGCAATTACCTTTGAACTCAATAACACACAGATACTGAAAAATATTTGTGTAGTAAGCTTGCGGTCAAATACTTTGAACATTGCCCTCAGGCCCTATATGTGGGTCAACGAAAGTGAAACACGGTTTTCACTTGTGTTTGACGATCTCTATTGGTTTGATTATCAAAACAGTTCAAATCTAGCGGCTACGTTTCAATGTGCGGAGCAGAAGGCAGAATCGTTTCCCCTAGACTTTGCGTCTCCACTC
>JACSEG010000194.1_pt1 | contig 11623 bp, 9 predicted proteins | sample 8225521 | NCBI WGS metagenome assembly JACSEG01 (sample SAMN15705060, study PRJNA637333) | viral metagenome | isolation source: viral RNA from sea star tissue | host: Pisaster ochraceus | place: USA:Santa Cruz | collected 2018
TATGTCGCATTTTTTACACCATGTCCTTGTGCGTGAACGTTTTGTCACCTGTCTCAAAAGCCTGTACCGTGTGCCCCTGACCATCCAAGGTCCACTGCGTGCTTAGCAAGCCCTCTTGACCCACAGGCCCGCGGGCGTGTATCTTGCTCGTGCTGATTCCTACTTCGGCTCCAAGCCCATACCGATATCCATCCGCGAAACGCGAACTGCAGTTCCACATAACAGAGGCTGAGTCCACCGACTTCTTAAAGTAATCCGCCTCGGTCGAAGACTTTGTCAATATGACATCGGTGTGCCCTGACCCATGGTGATTGATAAACTGCACCGCTTCTTGTATGGTGTCGACTGTCTTGATGGCAAGAATCTTGTCTAGATATTCCTTGCCCCAATCTTCTTCTGTGGCCTTCTTGTGTTCTATCTGTGCGGAGCTGAGTATCTCGGATGCTGGGGGATCCGCATGAAACAGCACTCCAGCTTCTGCTAAGGGACGAAGTAACTGTGGCAAAAAGATAAGGAGGTCGCTGTGCAGCACAAGGCATTCTGCAGCATTGCAGACCGCTGTGTATTGGAGTTTCGCATCGTAGAGAACTTGCTTTCCTGTCTCCAACTCAACATCAGAATGCGCATAAACGTGACAGACACCATCTGCGTGTCCGAGCACCGGGATGGCGCTGTGCCTCATGATGTGGGCGACAAATTCCTTTGAGCCACGGGGAACCACGAGATCTATGTCATCCGTAAGCAACAGTAGTTCTTGTATTTCTTCTCTTGTTTCAAGAAGCTGCACCCACTCCCCTGCCTCTGCCATCGTGACGGAACGAAGTATTTCAAACAAGATTCTATTGCTATGAAGCGCTTCTCTTCCTCCTTTCAAGAGGACTCCGTTGGCGGTCTTAAGACAGAGAGACGCGATTTGTAATAGGGCGTCGGGGCGCGACTCGAAGATCATGGATATCACTCCAAGTGGCACATGTCGTTTGCGCAACACAAGACCTTCTGCAAGCTCTCGTTGGGCTATGTTCTTGTACAGCAAGTCTTCTTGTGCTGCGACTGACTCTAGCTTCTGACACATGGCTTGTATGCTCTCGTCGCTTAAGGCAAGTCGTTTAAGCAAGGGTTCGGACAACGCTTCTTTTAGCGCGTTCTCTTGGTCTTTTTTGTTTGCTGCTACTATGTCTGCGCTTCGTTCTTGAAGTGCCGAAGATATGTTTTTTAAGAGTGAGTTTCTTTTGCTCGCATCCAAGCTGCGCAAGGCATACGAACCTTGTCGAGCTAGCTTTGCTTTTTGCTGTACTGTCATGATTCTCCTATAGGTCCTGAGTACTTGCGCTAAGTCGTGTGCTTGCGCTGGGTCGTGTGCTGATCTACTGGCACGCCGCTCTGCTCGCTGGCACGCCGCCCGCAAACTCGCCAGAACGCTGACCCTTGCGTTTTCACGTTGCTGACCCTTGCGTTTTCACGTTGATGAAAATAAGTTTGGCTTCTTGTGAGATTCTAGAAGTTTGTGAGCCGAAAGAAGGAGCTCCTCGGTTGTCTTTATGCTAATGCACGCATCAGTAATCGACTTGCCGTATATGAGATTCTTTCTTCCGTTTCGAATGGGCTGGTTTCCCTCTTTTAGATTGCTCTCTAGCATGAACCCTTTGATGTTTTCGTTGCCTGCCACATACTGTTCTATGGTGGACTCGAGAACCTTTCTCTGGTTTCTGTAGTCCTTTAAAGAATTCCCGTGACTGCAGTCAATCATGATGCTCGGGTTAAGGTTTACTTGTTTCATTTGTTCGGTCGCGTGCTGCACATGATCCGGAAAATAGTTCGGCCCTGTTCTTCCCCCTCGCAAAATAAGATGAGTGTTCTTGTTTCCTGTCGTATGCACAATGCAGGTCTGCCCTTGGGTGTCCGCACCGATGAAGCCTCTTCTTGTACTGCTAAGCACCATGGCACTGATCGCGCTATCTATGTCCCCACTCGTGTTGTTCTTAAAACCCACGGCTGCCGAAACTCCGCTCGCCATGTCGCGGTGAGTCTGACTCTCGATGGTTCGTGCCCCGATAGCCGCCCAGCATACCAGGTCATCTATATAGTTGGGTACTATCGGATCTAGGTATTCGCTTCCACAAGGTAGTCCTAGTTTGTTTACGTCGAGGAGTATTTTTCTTCCTAGCGCTAAGCCCTTGGGGATGTCGTTGCTGTTGTCCATGTTTGGATCGATAAACAAACCTCTCCATCCGAGGGTCGTTCGTGGTTTTTCAAAATACACCCTCATGATAACGTAGATTCTGTCATCTACGCGTTGCTTGATCTTGAGTAGTTTTTGAGCATAGTCAAGGGTCTCGTCGTAGTCGTGTATGGAACAAGGCCCCACGACAGCGAGCAAGCGCGGATCGCTCCCATCGAGTATGCGACATATCGTGTTCCTCGCTTCGTAAACACTTTCTTGTGTCGTAGGAGAGCTCTTTATCTTGTTTTTAAGCTGTTGAGGAGAGAGTAAAGGGACAAGTTTTTTTATGTTTGTGTTTTCTAAACGTAATGACTTTGTCTTGTTAGCCTTTGTTTTCATCACACCATGCGTTGACTTCTGCAATTAGTTCCCTCGTTCTTTCTTTCACTTTCGCTATGTCATCTTCGTCTGGGCTTCCTTTGAATTCGACTGGCGGAAGTATTTGCCATTTCATTTTTTTTCGTTCAATGATCTCGGTGAACTCTCGCTGCCCACTCGCTGCCCATCCATACGAACCAAAGAGGAAGGCACGTCTGTTTGCTGCCTTCTTGTTTCCTAATTCTTCCAACGCCATCGCTATGGCAGGAAAGAGTTTGTACTCGTATGTGGGTGAACCAAGAATGACTCCGCTTGATTCCCATACATCGCTGATGATGTACGAATAGTTTTCACTGTCGGGCAACTGGTGCACCGCACAGTCAAACCCAGCTTCTTTTATGGTGTCCACCACTGGCTGAACCGCTTTTTCTGTGTTGCCGTACATGGAAGCCCAGAGCACGGTTATCTTTTTCTTGGCGGGTCCTTGTGCGTATGTCGTGTATGCCTTGTATTGGTTGACGATGTGTGCTGGATTTTTTCTCCACACGATGCCATGACCAGGTGCCACTATTTTTATTGGCAACTTCGATGCTTTTTCTATGGCTCTCGCTGCAGGGACCGAAAACGCACCCACTATATTAGAGTAGTAGCGTCGAGTCTCGGACTCTAAGGCCTCGATTTCTTGATCGCTTAATTCATCATCGTACATCTTGCCTTCCACGGTAGCTCCGAAAGCTCCGAAAGCATCACAAGGAAATATGGTGCCCGATTGGGTGTCGAAGGTTGCTATGGTTTCTGGCCAATGCACGTTTGGAATTTCCTCGAAAGCAAGAACTCGTCCTGCGCCAAGATCAAGCGTGTCGCCCGATTTTACTGTCATCACTTTATCGTGCTTGATACCGAAAAACCGTTCTAGCAACGGGAGAGACTTCTCGTGAGTTACTATAGTAATGTCGTCCTTGATTTTCGACTTGAAATCATGCAGCCAACCCGAATGATCCGGTTCCATGTGGTTTACTATGATGTAGTCGATGTCTTCAGGAGCTAGATCCATTTGTTTGAACTGATCGAAAAGGGTTTGGGGGACGCCGTCCCAGCCACAAACGCCATCGATAATTGCGATTTTATCGCCTTTGACTATGTACGAACTAAGTGAGACCCCTTCTGGAATAGGCCACATGCTCTCAAATAGTATGTCATGCTCGTTTGCAGATAATTTAAATATTCCCTCGGCAACTGATGTATATTTCATAAGTTTTTCCTCTCTTGTTTAGATTTTATTATTTTTAGTATATCAGAAAAAAGAATAGATGACAATGCTGGGGGTGGGTGCCCGTGCTGGACAAAAAAGAGGAGTTTATTGGTGTGCCGTGCTGGACGAACGGGGCGATGGGTGGTTGATAGTGAAGCTTATAGCTCGTTGAAGTGGCGTTATGGTTTCATTTTGAAAAGATTTACTTGCAACTGTATATAAATGTAAATCACATTTGCATCAACGAGTGTCTTTATGTTCTAAATGTTTTTGTATATTTATTCAATTTCAATTTTATCAATTTCCTTCATTAGCCCGGCTGTTTCCGTAAGTGCGACAATTATTTCTTGATAGTGTGAAATGTCCTTGTATGTTAACTTTTTTTCCTTACGGTCTTTGAGCCATTTTTGGGCTGGCTGATAGCCTCCAATGTAAAACTCCCACGCAATTAAAGGAATATTATCAAAATACTGTTCTTCATTTATCCAAATTCTGCCCCGCTGATTTTTTTTATCAAATAATTCCCAGTCTTTTTGAGCAATCTTTGTAGTGATTCGGTTACCCCCATCTTTAGGATAGCTTGTAATGTATTTCTTCACTTTGGGCGACTCTAACAAGTGAACTTTACGTATTTCGCCTCCTAGCTTGACCAATTGCCAAAAGGTTATTTTGTTTTTTGGGTATGGAACTCTTGGAAAATCTATCTTTAAAAACTCCTTGTATCTCGTTCTATAAGTGGGAGAATGCAAAACTGCATAGATGTAGTCTAAAATATCAATTGGAGCAAAGGTGTTTTTTTGTGTTCCCTTTTCGTTGGTAAATGTTGAATCTAATTTCTTGGCTATTTCTTCAACGATTTCTTGATTGAGGTTTGGGGTTCTTGCTGTTGTTGCCTCAAGGGTTTGTTGTTCGTTGTTTTCTGGATATATATAGAGTGGTAAAATACTTGTTATTTCACTTGTTTTATTTGAAACATAAGAGCTTTCAATAATTTTATCTGTAATAAAAATGTGTTTATAAGTGGCTCCTGCTTTAAATTGCTTACAAAGTGACAACCCAACATTATCCCCATTAAGAAAATGTTGCATTACTTTTGTACTAGGGTAGCCGTGAAACCCCCTTGATTTTCCTGTAAAAAATGTCCACTTATCATCAAACGGACGATAAGAAATCTTTGTAAGATTTCCTATTTCAGGATAATGGTTTTGCAAATCTTTTTTAGCAAAATTAACTTGCCAATCTCTTACATCTTTTCCTAAATTGAAACGAGCTCTTGCGTCTTCATCTTCTAATGACAAAAACTCATTAATTGTGTTTATTATATTTTCCTTAGATTCGTGAATTGTGAATTTATCCCTTGCAGTTACAATTCCAACATTATTTAAAGTAAATAATGTTGAAATAGAAAACCCCTTATCATAATTTTTTTGTGCTTTAAAATTTTTCTGCACCATAAAGTACATTGGCGCAACATTAGGTAACTCTTTGTACTTAATTGAATTTATAGAGTTTTCATTTAAGAAATCATATTTAAAATCACGTTTTCCAAACAAATCATAATGAAACACTTTACCTAGTTCGTTTTTGTTTTTCTTTCCTGTTTTTACAAAAATAGTAATGGCAACACCTTGCTTAATATCAAAAACATTCTCGTCTTTAGAGCCGTCAGGGCAAACTTCTTTCTTTGTACTATTTCCGTGTAAATCTATGGTGTAAATTTTATCGTAGGTTTTTAATAAATTCCAACGCATTCCCCTAAAAGTAGGGTTATCTAAAAAACCATGAGGGTTAATAAAAGCTAAGACACCGCTTCCGTTTTTCTCTATAAAATGCTGTCCGTAGCGTAAAAACTTAACATAGTCATCATTTATCCATTTTGAGTTTCGTTCTTTTAGTCTTTCCTCTCCTCCTGGTTCTTTTTTGTAGTCCTGCATCAAGTCCATAATCCACTTACCTTTGTTAGCACTCTCGCCACTATACGGTGGATTACCCATAACACACATTACAGGTGTATCTCGTTTTATGTAGTTTGCCTCGTTTGCTTCAGTGCTTAGCCAACCAGCAAATATCGTTCCTGTGTCTGGGTGATATTCTTCCAAGCTATTGGTAAGGTAAACTCTTGTCCGTTGGCTTTTTGTAGGTTTAAATCCTGTTTTGTTTAGCAATAAATCTAATTGCAAATGCGCCATGGCATAGCTCGCCATCAATAATTCAAATCCATTTAATCGAGGGAGTAAATGATTTTCTACATAGCTACTCCAAATCCCTTCTTGTCCTTTAAATTTCTTGTTTATCTGTTTTATTACTTCTGCTAAAAATGTTCCTGTTCCTGTTCCTGGATCAAGAATTTGTACTTTGTGTACTTCTTGTTCTGTTTGTTTGTAACCAGTCGCAGAACGCCTGTCAGCTGTTTGTGTATTTACAGTAATTTTTGTTGTAGAAGTGTCCGCCAAACCTTGTGGTAAATCAAATTCCGTTTTTAAAATGTCATCCACCGCACGAACAATAAAATTGACAACTGGGGTAGGCGTGTACCAAACACCTCTCGTTTTTCTTAGTTTTGGATCATACTCAGCCAAGAAAGTCTCATAAAAATGGATGATTGGGTCTGCCGTTTTTCTGGTCTTTCCGTAATTATTGAGAATTCTTTCCACATTACAGGCTAAAAATATTTCGGTTAGGTTATCTACAATCCATTTAATACGTTCATCAATATCGGGTCCCGCTATGTGGTTAAATAGTTTTCTTAAGAACGGATTTGATTTAGGAATCAATTCAGCCGCTTCTTGTCGACTAAAAGTATCTATAGTAGGATCATGTAAACGAGCAGCAAGCATTCCATAGGCAATAGTTTGAGCATACACATCTGCAAATCCTTTGGGAGTAATATCGTCAATCAAAGTATCTTTAAACTCAGTCATTTGATCCTTCAAAGTACTATCCTCTTGATTATTTTCATCGCTGGTCAAAGCCTTTTCAATTACATCAGAAAGAAGACGAGCTTTGCCTGCCATCATTTCTGCTAATTTTTTTGGGTTTTTTATAGTTTGTCCAATGCAAGTACAAAACTCTTTGATAAGGTTTTTAAACCCTGCAAAGTTTTGCGGTAGTGCGACGATTCCTTTGTTCGTTATTTCTGCAATGGCAATTTTGGTAACAAATTCTCCATCATTGTATAAATGAAAATCTATGTAATCCGTAAAAATGAGATTGCTTAAAAGTGCTTTGTAGCGATCAAATTGTTCTTTGTTTAGCGATTTCTTCTTTCCTTCAAGGTCTTTGTCTCCAATGTTTTTTGCTTCAATATGTCCTACGGTAATATCTTTTTTAGTTACAACGTAGTCGGGTGCTCCGAAAGATTGTCTTTTCGGTTCGTTAGTAGCTCTGATGTTTTCAGGCGCCAAACTTTCAATGAGTTGCTGTAAGGCGCCTCTAAAAGTATGTTCTGTCGCATTTCCGAGTTTGTACTGCTTATTTATGTTGTCAATATATTTTTCTAATGTCATGTTTATATTTTAGTATGTTTTCTTCTTTCCAATAAAAAATTTTAGTTTAATAAATGCCACAGGCATCACTTTCATTGTTTTTACTTGTCTACTTGCTAGAAGAAGGGTGTGTTTCAAGCAATAAACTAAACGTTTGACGAGACAAAATTACATAATATATACTATGGAAAAGGAGAATGTATGAGTAAAGAAAAAAGCATACAAAAGCCTTCTCGAACTACTCTCACGTCCAAAAAACCTGTTATACCCCCCGTACCCCAAAGCCCAAGACCTATACCCTACAGTAGAAATCTGGGCAACACGAGAAAGAAATAATACGCTAAAACTCACTGTCCCTTAGATAAAACAATTCTTCTCCAAGAATCCTTTGAGAGAATAATATTTATTAAAACATAAAAGAAATATACTTATTCTATACGGAGGTATTAAATTGACTAAAGTAATTAAGAATATATTCAAGGAGATTAGAGAAATGTTTTTTAAGAAAAAAGAAATCGAGGAGTCTGATTCTAATGCTATAGACATTACTGAAATAGCTTTAGATAAAGCTAATTTTATATATAAAGAAGTCAGAGATTACTTAGACAGTACAATTGATGGATTTAAGAGTCTACAGAAAAAATGCACTTTATTATTGGTTTTTGTTTTCTCATTTTTTTCTGTTTTTGTTTTAAATGATAATGATTTTACTGAAGAAACTCGTAACTATTTTTTTCTTTTAGCTATAATATATTTACTCATTGCGTCTTGTGTGGTTTTGTTCGTTTACTCGCCAACAGAAAGATCTGTTCCAGGCAATGAGCCTGATAATTTGATGAGTCAAGATTACATAGATAATGAATTATCTATGATGATTTTTAAAGAGACACGACTTTATCAAGATCGTATAAAAGCAAATATGAAAACATTAAAGAACCAAGCTATAATCTTAAAGTATTCTATGTTAGGCTTGACATTATTCCCTTTCTTATTATGGGGCATCTTTCAGTTATTCCCTAAGCTAAAATATTTCGAATTCGGAGTATGAAAATTTTTGAAAGTTGACTTTGTCTTCTTCACTTATAGTGCTATCTGTAAGCTATAAAGATAATCAGGCTAACTAAAAACTGACAGGCTTTTTTTTAAAATAAAAATTGACTTTTATAGACGTATAATGTACAATTATGTTGCTATAGAGAAAGCAAAGACATTATTGATATGTTTTTATATCATTAGTTTTCTAATGAGGATAATTTGATGACGATAAAATCTGTGTTATTAATTATAAGTAAAAAATAAAGGAGACATTATGGATAAAAGTAAACGCACACCACCGTCACCTCAGAAACAAAAATCTGTCATCCCCTCTCGACCTGCTAAAAAACCTGGTACACCTGGACAACCACCAAGAATACCTAACGATAAAAGAAAGTAATTACGTTAAGGCTTCGCTATCCCTTAGATAAAGCAATTCTTTTCTAAGAATCTTTTCGATCACTATTCATCATCCCAGAGAAAGACTGAGAATAAACATATAGCACGCCCCTTGGTGAAAACCACAACTAAGTTTCTTGGGAGAAAGATTGCTAGTTTGTAACTACATAACACCACGCTACGCCCCCTTCTAAGACTTTACGAGCAACGGATGTGTGATTTCGTACAGCTTTCATAACGGAGTATAGTGTAGAATAAACACTAGAGAAAAGGAGATCCTATGAGTAAAGGAAAAGGCACACAAAAGCCATTTCAGAAAAACCCTATTAAAGCCCCATCCAAAAGACCTAGCATACCTGGAAAACCGAGATATATACCCAACAGCAAAAGAAAGTAATACGCTAAAGCTTCGTTATTCCTTAGATAAAGCAACTCCTCTCCAAAAATCCTTACGGTCATCAATCATCCCGCTACTCATCACCTCAGAAAAAAAACTGAACACACAGCTATGCCACACAAGGAGCATTATATATGAGTAAAGATAAAAGCAAACAAAATCAGCCATCAGCTTCTCCACCCCCATCCAGAAAGCCTACTCCAACCCCTATCAGAAGGCCTAACATCGTAGATCAAACCCCTATAAAGTCGAATCAAATCCCGCCTAACACGAAGCTGAAAATAATAAAGAACCAGCCAACACAAAAAAAGAAATAAAAACAATACGTTAGGCTCCACACTATTCTTAAAATTTGATAATAAAAGACCACATAGATAATGAATTACCTATGATGACTCTTGTAGAAGTATTCTTTATCACGATAGTATAGATGCAACCATAAAAGTGTTGCCAAAACGGGATAGAGCCTTAACATATTCTATATTAGCTTTGGTATCATCTCCTATCTTATTGTCTCTTTTTTGCTTTTAACTACTAAAAGATATTTGGGTTTGCACCATACCGCTAAAGCAGATAGAGTACTTCACTCCCTCAAATAGCATATGTATGTTATAATGATAATAGAAAGTTAATATAAATCATGTGTATTGAAAGCAGGTATTTATATATGTACAGAGAAAAATTAAAGTTCGCATACAACCATTGATTCTGATTCTAATATAGATATTTTTCAAGTTGGAATTTTTTGCCACTGTACAACCGTGGAAGTTATAAAATGAATTTAAACTATATTACAAACGAAGAATACACCTTGCCTCTAGTAGTCATGGAAAAATCACAATACGCCACTAACCAATGCGTTTTTTATGATGATACCGTTGGCGTCTGGTTATACCAAGCAAATTGTTTAGAGTTTATGGATAAATTAATAGAAAAATATCAAACAGGTAAATTCGATATGATATTTGCTGATCCTCCATATTTTCTTTCAAATGGTGGTATCAGTTGCCATGCTGGAAAAATGGTTAAAGTAGACAAAGGTACATGGGACAAATCTCAAGGGTCAAAACTAAATCATGAATTTAATTTAGCGTGGTTATCAAGATGTCAAAAACTACTGACACCCAACGGAACAATTTGGGTGTCAGGCACTCACCATGTTATTCATTCAATTGGATACGCCATGCAACAATTAAACATGAAAATATTGAATGATATAACATGGGAAAAACCTAACCCTCCACCTAACTTATCATGTAGATACTTCACACATTCAACTGAAACTATTATCTGGGCGTCAAAAAATGAAAAATCGAAACATTTATTTAATTATCAAGAGATGCGATCCGAAAACAATGGAAAACAAATGAAAACCGTATGGAACATAAAACCTCCCGCAACACAAGAAAAGACATTCGGAAAACATCCGACTCAGAAACCTGTATCATTATTAGAAAGAATAATTTTAGCTAGTACAAATCCGAACGATTTAGTGTTCGATCCTTTTTCTGGTAGTTCCACGACAGGAGTGGCAACCGTAACTCTCAAAAGAAAGTTCGTTGGTTGTGAATTAGAAGATGACTTTATAGAAATGTCAAAGAACCGACTGACTACAGCAATAAACAAGAATAACGAATGTCTTGATTTAGTGGAACTTGTGTAATGAAATCTGGTGGAAAACACGGAGGAAATACTATCACGGGATTGCGTTTCGAAGAAAAAGTTGACTTGTCTACACTTATTAGAAAAATTCCCAAATATAAAATCGAAAAATCAACAACGGCAGCAGGACATGAGATTTACTATTCGGGAAAACTTGTTGCAAGATGTTTTAAAAAACATCAATTCTATAAATATCTAGAAGAACATGAAATTGACTGGGAAAAATTAATTTCTACAAAACTACTTCCAGACGATGCATTACTTGTTATTGTCCGAGAAACTTTATTCATCATTGAAGTCAAATATCAAAAAGTTGCAGGATCTGTTGATGAAAAATTACAGACTTGTGATTTCAAACGCAAACAGTATTTGAAACTAGTATCTTCATTGGGATTAAAAGTAGAATATGTGTATGTATTAAGCGATTGGTTCAAAGACTCAAGATATCGGGACGTCCTAGATTATATACATAGTGTAAACTGTCATTATAAGTTTGACAAACTACCACTAGCATGGTTAGGATTACCTACCTCATAGCACACCACTACTCCTAGCACAAAAACCATGCTATGACCTCTTCTAAGAGACTTTACGAGCAACGGATGTGTGATTTTGTACAACCTTCTAACAGAGTATAGTGCATAATATACATACAGAAAGGAGATCTTATTATGGATAAAAACAAGACTGACATCATAAGGTATATAGTGTAGAATAAACACTAGAGAAAAGGAGAATATATGAGTAAAGAAAAAAGCACACAAAGTCCTTCTCGAACTACTCTCACATCCAGAAAACCTATTATACCCCAAAACCCAAGACCCATACCCTACAGTAGAAACCCAGGTAACACG
>JACSEG010000195.1_pt1 | contig 11623 bp, 6 predicted proteins | sample 8225521 | NCBI WGS metagenome assembly JACSEG01 (sample SAMN15705060, study PRJNA637333) | viral metagenome | isolation source: viral RNA from sea star tissue | host: Pisaster ochraceus | place: USA:Santa Cruz | collected 2018
GGGTGTGTTTGGCGTGTTCGTCATGATTATTGCTCTTGGAAGAAGGGTAAACTTTCGATTTGTACGAATCCTGATTAGTGAGACTGTACAGAATTTTAACTTTCAGTTTTTTCTATGAAAATCCCTGGTCCCATTGTTGATATAGATTTTTATACTACGACAAATGTAAGTGTGGCTCAAGGAACTGGAGCGAAAAAAAATCAACTGGCAGCTGGAGTGTTTTCAGTTTGTTCAGTAGTGTTCAGATTTCATTGGATGTGAGCTTTTGAATATCAGCATTTCATAACCAATCGCATTCCTCATTAGATGAGTGTCATCTTCACCGTCCAATCATCCGCCTCGTTTGTCAGCCTGTCAGCCAATCACGCTGTGTTGTAGTTAAGGATTTAACACCAGAAAACAAAACCAAAAAAATAGAGAAAAATGGCAGACGGTAAACACAAACACAAGAAGCGGAGCAAGTTCAAAGATGCCGTGAACCGAAACGGGCTGGTTCGACGCATCAGCATCCGCAAGAGCAGCCGCATCAAGAAGTACGGGGACACCAGTGAGGAAAACGAGGACTTCAACGACTATCTCCTGCTGGCCCAAGTCTACAGTCTCTTCATTGACGGTGAACAGCAGCAGTGGGAGAAAATCATCGACGAGGTTGTCCGCATCTGCGTCACCGTGGAGCAGGAGTCGCCCAAGTACGTCTTCCATATTGCCACGGTCGATGCTGATCTTCAGGGAGTGCTGGACGCTTATATCAGTGTACCTGGAACACAGCTTGTGAGGTGTACATCAAGTTTCGTTCAGTGGAAGGATTCTGACCAGGGTGGTGCTTGGGGTCTCAACTTCATCTCGGATCAGGCTGCAGAGAAGTTCATCGCACTCTGCTCGCCTAGTGACAACCCTAAACTGAAGCGTTCAAACTCCTCTGGCTGTCTGGAGACTGGTTATTTTCCCGAGCCGTCTTTCAACGGTGACGGTGACGTCGAGACGACCACCCCGACCGGGCCGAGTCCCGTCCCAGCTTGTGACGTGGATGACGTTCTGATTGACGGGCTGGAAGCCGAGGGATCATCACATCTCATGGAGCAAGGGTGGGACACAGAACGATCCAAGAACATCAACATCCCGATCTCTGGGGGAGTACGACGCATGCTGGCATCTCGCGGCAGCGGTAGGGACATCAAGTATGCCACCTACTCCAGCCGGCGGTCTCACTTCACGGACTCCCTGTACGATAACGTCAGTGACGAAGACGAGGACTACCAGAGTAATAAAAATGCAGCCAACTGGGCCCAGACTGGTTCCTACATTGACTCCCATCTTAGCAATGGGGACACCAGCCCAGTGAGTACCAAGGACTACCCAATACCGGATGCGGATGTAACTCCAACGCCAGTCAAGAGGGCCATTTCGAAAGAACACCCAAACCCGTCGTCAAAGGAGTGTAGCCCTCGCCATAACCCAAAGATAGTCATCAACAAGGCAAATCCGAACAAAAAGGACAACAGCGCCCCCGATGCTGTCCCTCCGAACCCGCCGGATCCAATTACAAGCCCCGGAGTCTTAGACACCAACTGGGGCACAGACACGGAGAGCGGGCTCCGCCCCCGCTCGAACACCTCCACAAGTCGGACAAGCTCCAATGGAAGCAGCCGGGGCAGCGTACGGCGCCGCTCGCTGCGCAAGTCGAAAATCAAGAGCTTGATTGTCGGGTCGAGCACCGACACCTCGAACGACATCGAGAACACCCAGGAGCACTTGGCTCAGACTCACTCCCTCCTACAGGCGTACGAGATTCAGATCAGAAACATGTCTGAGAATCAAGACTGCTCTTACAATAGCGCAGACCACGATTCCATTCCATCGCGTCACTCATCCACACGCCGGTCTTCCTCGATGAAGAGGCCATCGCGGAAGGGAATGCTCAGCGGGGGCAGTGAGGGGAGCAGCTGTGGCCTGCAAGTGGATTTTGGAACGTTGACGTCAAGCGAGGGCCGATACTCGGAGGAAATGGACGAGGATTTTCAGGACACTCTGGACAGGCCTTTTATATTCAGGGATGATGACATTGATGATGATGATTCGGACAGCCATTCTTTCAGCTCTCACCAGACCAAGGGGTCCACGTATACACAGCGGGGAGCTGTCAGGAAAGCTGGCTGGCTACAATGCAAGAGTCTATTAGTACAGAAGAAGAAGAAGGTAGAACGATCCGCCCATCGGAAATGGAAAGAGTACTGGGTTTGCCTGAAGGGGACAATGTTGCTCTTCTATCACTGTGAGAATAAGACGACTCCCGATGATAACATTGAACCAAGGCATATATTAGTTGTCGAGGGAGGAATAGCTCAAGCAATCCCAGAGCATCCCAAGAGAGACCATATCTTCTGTCTCAGTACAGCCTTTGGAGACGCTTACCTACTTCAGGCTAAAAGTCAAATCGAGCTTGAAAACTGGATCACTGGTATCCATTCAGCGTGTGCATCAGCCTTGGCGAGACAACACGGCAAGGATGATACCATCAGACTACTAAGATCTGAAACCCAGAAACTTGAGCAGCAAATAGAATCTGAGACGAAGATGAAGAAGATGGCGGAGCTGCAGTTGTCCGTGGTGACCCAGGCCAAGAACAAACAAGCTATCGTCAGTCAGATTGCACAGTGGGATCTGAATCTGGAACGTTTCCACCTGGAGCTCTACCGTCACCGCTGCTACTTGGCATCCCTCCAGGGCTCTGAGCTCCCCAACCCTAAGACCCTCCTTGCCTGCGTCTCCAAACCCACCAAGAACACCCTCTCCAAGCTGGACTTCTTCTCTGTGTCTTCCCTCCATGCCCTGGTCAGCGCCAGGAACCCCATGGGGCTGAAGGGCCGCTTCTCCAAGCCTCGCTCCAAGAGGCAGAAGGGACTGTTTGGTACCTTGAAGAGAGGATCTAGAGGTGCCACCGCACTAGCAGCAGACGCAGCACGGCTGGCTGAGAGCCAAAAAAGTACAACAGCGCCCCCTATGCAGTTTGAAGAGAGCGAGCAGCAACAAGCCCAGGAAACACCAGATGATAGTATCATGAATGAGATGTTTGAGAAGCAAATGCTAGAGGATCAGAACAACATCGAGTGTTTGTCGGAGCAGCTGATGGAGGGCGCCCTCGTCAAGGTCTTATTGCCAGGCAGTCAGAGCACCATGGTGACCCTCAGGCCTGGCATGACCGTACAGGATCTACTCATCGGGAGCTGCGTGAACCGGCAGATGGACTACCACAACTTCTACGTGCGGTTCAAGCAGGCCATGCGCTATGGCGCCGAATTTCACATACCAGACAAGAACTCGTCTCTGGAGAAAGAGAAATTTGACGAGATTGAAATATGCACCAAATGCATTCATCAGGTGGAGCTCTACAAGTTCAATGAAAATATGGAGTTTGGTTTTACCGTGGAGGCGGAGCTAGGGGATGATGCTGAGAGGGAGGATCAACTGTGTGTCTTCATCAGTGCGATCGAGAAGGGAGGGCTTGCCTACCACCAGGATCTTCATGTTGGGGACGAACTCCTTTGCATCGAGGGGCGAGTCATCTGCGATCTCGACATGCTCTTCATCGAGAATCTTCTCCATACCAGCTCCACGGTCACGCTGACCGTCAGGTCCAGCCGGACGGTCTTCGCTCAGACCCAGGCGGTGATGGACACCAATAAATACATCGATCAGCTGACGTGTCCGCCACCTCCAAGCCAGAACAGACTGACTGACGATATGATCGATATGTTGATTATACCAGCACCACTCACGTTTGAGGAAGAAGACCCCAGCGACTCCTCCTTCCTTCCATCCCGCGAGCCCACCCCCTTGAAGTACATGTACGACCCCATCGAGGAAGAGAACAAAGAGCAAGAGAAGCGGCAGGAGGAGGAGCAGCAACGACAGCAGGACAACGTCCAGAACCCCAAGCAGATCGAGCAGCTCCTCAAGAGGGTCGAGCACATCACCGACTTCTGCCGCACCATGGAGACCCCCGGTATGGAAGGGGAGGACCGTGGGGGTGAGGATACGTCGGATGGGACGGAGGTCGTCAGCGATGCAACGATATTGCTACAGGCCGTGCATAAGCTACGCAAGGTTATCCATGAGCTTCAGGAGACTGAGAGGGCGTACGTGAAGGACCTCAACTGTCTGGTCACCCGTTATCTGGAGCCTCTACAGAGCGAGTCATTTCTCACCGCAGACGAGATCGACGCCCTGTTCGGCAATGTCAAAGAGATCATCAAGTTTCAGACCATCTTCTTGAAGTGTCTTGAAGATTCCACAGACGTGACCGACTTTGACACCTTCACAAATCCAACGCAGTTTAAGAGGGTCTTGTTCTCTCTGGGGAAGGCTTTCCTGTACTACATGGACCACTTCAAGCTCTACAGCGCCTTCTGCGCCTGCCACTCCCGCTCCCAGAAGATCTTGGATCCAGCCAGAGGTAACAAAGCACTGATGGAGTTCCTGGAGGCCAGGAACCCTAAGAATCAACACTCATCCTCGCTGGCGTCTTATCTCATCAAACCCATACAGCGTGTCTTGAAGTACCCTCTCCTCTTGAAGGAGATCAGAAGTCAACTAGACAAGGAGAGTGAGGAGCATTATCATTTATCTCAGGCCCTGAAGGGCATGAGTGAGGTCGCAGGTCACATCAATGAGATGATGAGAGTACATGAGCAGTTCGGGGACATCTTTGATGAGCTGGTGGCCGAGCAATATCACGTCAAGAAAGAGCTGGTGGGGACAAAGGTTGCAGACTTGGCAATGGATGATCTTGTCCTTCACAACACAGCCATCTGGCTGAACAGCCAGGATGACCTGGGAAAGGTCAAACGAGGCAAAGAGCCTGAGGTCATTATATTTGTTTTCCGCCCAGCTGTTGTTATCATTTGTAAGGAGAAGGCCAAGAAGACGAGGAAAGGCTCCATCAAGGGAAGCCACACAGAGGACATTGTCCGCTTCAAGTGGATGATTCCTGTATCCACAATGCAAGTCAGGGATGCCAGTATTAATGATTCAGACTACCTAAGCCTCTGGGAGTTAGTGCATACCAAGAAAGAAGGAAAGAAAGAGAAATGCTTCCAATTCTCATGCAGTACTTCAGAAATGAAATCTCACTTTGTCAAGACCATCAAGCAAATTTTGCGAGACTTTAAGTACAATAAGAATTCCACCAGTGCCAGTAAATTCTCCACCCTCCGCAACAAGAGCTACGTCCCATTCAAGGGTGGTAAAAGCTCCGACGGGTTCACCCGCCCCAAGAGAACACTCCGTCAGTCCCTGCAGCTTGGAGAGTCCGTGCAGAGCGAGGCCAGTTCGCAGTACAGTGAGGAACGCTCGAGTGGGAGCGGCTCAACCAAGGGGGACCGGTCGGAAGGGGACCAGTTTGATTCCTTAGAGACGGACTCCAACAGCACGGGGAAGTGTGGCGGCGGCAGCGGGTCCCAGCGCCGGACCAGTCTGGACTCGGGGATGCTCTCGAACGATTCCAACTCCCTCTCCGGCAGTAACAGAGACAGCGACCCGCTGAACACCAACGCCAACAACAACATTCACCGGATGATATCAGAGGATGACTCTGCGTTCGGTACGTCGAGCTTCCCGCTCGCACCACAGGGCAACAGCGGCATTCAACCCAGCACATCAGTTGTCATCCCATCCCATGGAGAAATCCAAAGGCGACTGACATTGTTGGAGTTATCTGCCCAAGACGGACCCACCTATGCCCAGGCCGATATCGCCAGCGCAAATCAAACTCTAAACGAGAGCCAGGGCGGTGCAGTGTGTCAGCTCAGACCCACCACGAGGAAGCAGCGAGGTAAGCGCGGATCGTTGTACGACAACATGAGTTGTGATTCTGTGGAAGAGGAAGGGTCCGAGGGCGATGACAACTGCAAATATGTCAGGAAGCAGAGCACAGCGCTGTGAAGGGTTCTACTCAGATGACAGTTTCCCTCTGCTGAGCCGTCAACTCTTACACGGACTGCTTCGGGATGGAGCGTCTTTGGCCGTGGCTGCAATGTTCATGCACAGGCAGATGCTACAGTAGTAGCTGTAGCCATAACTGAAGCCTTAGCCACAGCCAGAACCTTCGTCTTGACCATTATTCCAAAGAATGACCGACCAGCAAAATCTTAATGTTAAAGTTATAGCAGGGAACCAGTGTTGGGCAATGTACATCACAGTTTTTCCAGCTGGTAACTCACTTCAGATGAGCAAGGTTTTTCTGTACTAAGCACCTGGTGTTTTTTGTTTAGCTTAACGGCACTATGAAATCAAACAATGAAGAAAGCAATGAATAAATGGTTATGCACCTTACATTTTCACTGCTACCCAATGGCTTCCCGTACACCAGAGTAATAATGAACATCACTGTAGCCTTATTATTCTTGTGATCTTGTGCCTGGAGAGATTTTGTTTTTAAGCATAATTGTACCAACAACCAAAAATTTTAACAGTGAGAGGAAGATTGCATTCTACGGGTTGTTTTGGCCTTTTAAATAAGATTAGCACACATTGTTGATGAGTCATTCGGTAGAGCCTGGATGAACAGTTGTAATCCTCATTCATTATGTACATTTTACACAGAAAATGGCAGAGGGCGCTGTTTACATTATTTGTACCCTGTTTATAAAGTACCAAGCAGCCCCGGCAGCGCGCCATATCGCTTCCTCTTGTCACTAACCCCTGGAAGGACACTAAGAATGCACTTGTCAAAATACAAGTATTTTAACGAAATAGATCATGTGTTTACACGGTCACCCTAAATTGCATACAGTTAGACAGTAACAAGATCAAAGAAGAATGAGAGGACACCCAACCTCTTCCCCATGGTGTGTCGAGCAGTACGAGGTTGACTGCTCTCTCACCCTGGTATTGGAACATTTGCATATCCCAAAATTTTGGATACGTATGCAAATTAGAATAGTCTGGCTGCATATCGAAATTCACATCTTCGCCATAGTCTCGTGGTCCGGTACCAGATTTAGTAGCTTGTATGTATTGGAAACATGTACATGTGCTAATGTAATGTTGTTGTCCAATCAGGGTCCAAGTGAGGAGTTTCCATCCCAGGGTTTACTATTTACAAACATGGTTGGAAATAAAGTAAACCATGGGGACGAGGTTGGAGGACACCAGATGCCTCTTTTGCAGTCTACCATTTTGAGTGCATGCTTAGAGTGGATTGGCCACAGGACTAATTAGAATAAAATATCTAGTATATTTGGATATTTCAAAGTCAGACTTCCAGGGGTTATGATCGAACAATGCATTCTTGGGGTGGAAATGGCTGGGTGATATCATACACAACTGGGAACAAGGTTGAGTACAATAATAAGAAAATTATACAATATGTAGCCTACAATCGGTAATCTATGAGACAGCATGAATAGAGAGGTTTCACGTGACGTCACTTCATTGTCTCCGCCGCCATGTTGAGTACTAAAATACCGTTCGTGTGGTGGGGAAATAGTACCCAACATGGCCATCAAAATGACCTTTTAAGGGGTCACGCAACCTCTCTATATAGAAGTGAAATGCATCCATGTAGTGCGCCCTCTATCCTTAAATAATGGGCTCCACCCGATGTCATCATCACAGTAATCTTGGTTGCATCATTTTGGGAATCATTGTCCCCCGTGTGTTATAGTCCAGTCGCTCCTAACTGTTTCAGACGTACTTTTCAACTTTTCACGTACTTAATTCAATCATTTGGTTCGGCGCGACTCTAGAGCCGGGCGTTATGCTTCTAGAAAAATCTGTATGAACATGCTTCATCGGGTTAAAAAACAATGTTGCCAAGTTTTGCAGTAAATTATTTTGTAATTTTTCAACGGAATTGGCTGCGAACGATCAACGTAATCAAGAACTATTGAAAGATAAAGTGCAGTTAGAAATGTGTACTGTAGATATTTTTTCACAAGAGTTTAAAATAAAATTGTATAGAATATACCATTCGTTGACGGAGAAAACACAAAAGAGCAATAAATACATTGATCATAAATTTTGATAAAAATTAACTTAAATATTTTTTATAGACTGAAGAACATCAAAAAAAAGCCTATCATTTATTTCACATGCAATTTCTCAGTAATCCACTTGGATGCACTTAATCTTTTCATGAAACGAGTGAAAACAAGTGCTTATTTTCACACAAAAAATATCAAGTCTCTTTCAGTTTGGGGTTTTTGACCCTGTCAGGTAAAATGTTGTCGTAAGTAATTTGAGCTGAAGTAAGCCTTCGAGTCTATTTTCCATAATGCCTTAATGATGCAAACAATATAAAGGTAAACAAATATTTTCTACTGAATGTTGTTAAATGTGTGTTTACTCAGTGGGATATATGTTCCAAGTCTTTGAGCTAGTATTTATTTTTTTGATGATAAACAATTTAACACAGGAAAACAAATACAACCCTATTCAGAGATAAATTACTTTCAGAAATTGTTAAACATTGGCTTATTGATTAAGCACACAAGTTTCTTTCAAAAGAGAAAAACATGTTTTGAAACCGACAAGTTAGAAATGAATAATATCAACTCTAACAAATTATAAATTAAGAAACGATGCAGTATAGGACATTCTGAGCAATGCCCTTAGCAACTGCAGTAAGCTGTAGCCATACCCATTAGTTTGGGTATGGCCTAAATATCCAAGGATGGGAAATGTCAGACTTGTCAGAATTTCAGGTTTTTTATGTCTGCCGTTTGGGGGGAAAAAAAATTGCTGTAGTTCTCTTCACATTTGAAGAAATCATTTCTTTTCTCTACTCCACTAGCTCTGAGGATACTGTTCCTCAAAGCTTCTTGAACTCCAACTGGTTGAAATTCCATCATTTCAATATACCTCCTAAAATGTCACTTCCAGTTTCCGACCTTCTTGTCAGGAACTACTCTTACCCCGGAATGTTACAGCAATGATGTTTGAAGTCAGAGGGCAAAAGCTGTGTTTTCCCAATAACTATGTGGATTTGTAAACATTTTTATTCTAATTTCTACCTGAACTTTTGTATAAACTACAGATATGTTAAGTTTCTTCTCGTAGTGCCTTACTTCTGAATTTTGTACCAGTGGGCAACACGGCTCCACCTGTTACTGTTTGCCATGTGTTTTGAAAATCATGATTTACTGGATTTTATGTTGAGATTTGCCAAGGAAAGTAGCATACTGCAATATATTTTGCAGATGGTACATTTGCATCAGGGATAAAGAATGTTGTTTGTGGGTTTTTATATTTAGGATTTAGGGCTAGAACTGTCTCTAGCCTCCGGGCTAGCTCGGTGGTCTAATGGTAAGACATCCTGCTCTAGCATGGCAAATGCCGTGGGGTGAATCCCACTCGATTGATATGCCTATGGGGGGGGGGGGTCACAGAACTTGAGAAAGTACCTAGTATACAGTGCCTAGTACACATCGGTATAAGGGCATAAACCAAATAATATATTGCAATATAACTAACCAATGCTTTCATATAAAAACTTCTTTTTTTAAAGGGATTCTGATTATGGTAGCGGGTGCAACTTTAATGTTGGCTGACAAATTTTCCTCTTCAGGTTTTCATTGTTGACCGTACACCTGTGTAGATTTTTGAAAACACTTATATTGTACGATACTTTTGTAGAAATGTGTTAATGGTAACAAATAAACAGTAACAACTTTTCCTCCAAAGAAATTCTTTTGTTTTATAAAACCATTTATTGGTATCAGAAAATACTGCTTAGTTAAAAAATGTTAGCCAAAATTGTTAAGCAGTGTTTTCTGCTTAAGCGGCTCTGTGAAATTGGGCCCAGTTGTGAATTGTCATGTCTCATTCCCTGTCTCAACTGGTGAAACTTGCAGAACATGTTCCGCCAATGAGAAAGCAAAGCTGTTAGTTAAAGAAAGTTCACCTCATTCAAAATAAGTCACCGGCCAGTAATGTTGTGAGATTTCCAACGCAAAAATTTAAAACGACATCGACGCTTGTTCAGAGTTACCCTTATTTTCCCCCATCTTGTGCGAGTAAATGTTGCCAGTTTATGTGGAACACACTGTTATCTTCACAGTTATCGATGTCTGCGGTCTTAACTCACTGCAAATAGATCTGTATATATACATTTTATACATATGTAAAAAGTAAATAAGAATCATGTAGTTGGACTCGCAATTTGTTTTGATTTTATCTACATTTTTTTTTAATATATGTTTTTTTTATAGTATAAACTGTGCTAATAAAAACCTGTTCTTTCATTTAAAAGCTCCTCTCTTATTTTACATTTTTCAAGCTTATGTTACTATGTACTGAATCTTATGTTTCCTTATTTATGAGAAGTCCAGTTTATCTACAAAATACTTATATTGTACATTGTGTAAGTTTGTTGTTGTTTTTTTATAGAATGTCATGTCTCAAACTTAATTTCAAGAACGAGAACTTATTTTAGTTACGTACTTCATCAGTGGAATTTGAAAGTTATAAATCTAAGGGGGAAAAAAGGTAATTTCATAAGAGGCTCCATGAACTTTTTCAACAACAACAAAACAAAAACAGATGATAGTGGGTGACCCACTCACTGGTCCTTTTCTTTTGTTCTCAGTGCTGCGAACAATGGAAAAGGGACTGGTGAGTGGAACGCCCGCTATTGTCTCAAAAGTCTCCCATTATAAAATTTTAAAATTTTAAAAAGGGAGAACATAATGAAATAATGCTTCCAAAAACAGTGTAGTATTACATTTTCAAATCCCTTCCTGGGTTTTGATTACATTTCCTTCAGTGGGAAGAAAATACGAGGAGGTCATGACGGACGAATGCTTCTGCCTCAAACCAACAACCGTAACTTCCTTTTTGAATGTATGCAAAACAATGCTTTTAATGTTATTTTGATTATTTCAAGGATTCAACAGTATAAAACCCGTAAACTTTCTGTGTCCGATTGATTGTGATCAAAAACCAACAATGTTTTGTGATCGGACTTTAAGTATTTCATGGTAGTTTGTGTTAGCTCAGAACAAATTTTTAACAAGAGTTATTATTTTGGGAAATATTTATTTACACCGAGATTGTTTGTGCTATAACAAAAACATACATCTGAAGGTGATGAAACAGTAAAAATTTTGCTGGGCAAAATTTTGAATGCTTTTTTTTTTTTGTTTTTTTTTTGAAACTTTCAATTTTTTTTGTGGGGAGGGATAGGGTCGTGGATTTGGGACAGGGTTGCGGGTCTGAGAATGCTTACAATAAACTTGCACCTAGTTAATAATGAAGTGCTTGGTATGATTTTAATATCAATCAATTTTCTTTATTTTGCAGAATGTTCATAAAGGTACACAGTGGTCTGGACAGATTTCAAATTATTATAAATAAAACAATGTGCACTGACAACAAAGTCTAGTATATATAGTAGCTGTGTTTTGTGTCCATTTATTTCATTTGGTCTTTACTGTCCGTGGATCCAGGAATTTCACAGGGAGGGGCCCTCCAACCCCCCAACGCCCCCCCCAAAAAAAAAAAACACACACACACAAACAAACAAACAAACAAACACCCCCAACAAACACCCCATCACCCCAACAAACAACAAACACACACATGCACACACATGTTTGTAAATCCCGCTTACCGAGGAACCAAACAC
>JACSEG010000196.1_pt1 | contig 11589 bp, 5 predicted proteins | sample 8225521 | NCBI WGS metagenome assembly JACSEG01 (sample SAMN15705060, study PRJNA637333) | viral metagenome | isolation source: viral RNA from sea star tissue | host: Pisaster ochraceus | place: USA:Santa Cruz | collected 2018
ATTATAGGATGCACCTTTTCTTGTATCATCCTCGCTACCGATAAAAGATTTGTCCCTGTCCCTAACAGACCATGAAACAAGAAGCAAAGTTCCATTCTTTTATCAACAACTTGTGTTTTTACATCAAAAGGCTGTGTGTAAAGGACAGAAGACATCCCTATCTGTGTTTTTTTCTCTTCTTTAGCTCTAGTTCTTGTCTCACTTTGTCTATATAGCTCTGCGCTACCTGCTTCTTTTCTTCACCAGAAGAAATGCTTACAGAAGAAGCGGTGCCCGTAGTGCCCGTAGTGCCCGACGAAATAGCAGAAGCGTTTGTGTTTGGCAAAACACCCTGTGCTGCTGTCTCCAGCCCCTGTCTTGATGCGGGCTCTGCTCCTGTCGCAACAAGTTTTTTATGAAAGCCAAAGAAGTAAAGCAATGGTGTCGCAATAAAAATGGAAGACCACGCACCTTCTATAACGCCAATGATAAGCACTAAGGCAAAGTTTCGTATGTCCCCTATGGCAAAGATAAAGATCGAAACCACTGCTAACAAGGTCGTAAGCGAAGTGATAATAGTACGCGTGAGGGTTTTTGTGATACTTGTATCTGTTATTTGGGTAAAGGGCGAGTCTTTCATGACCACGTTGTTTTCACGAATTCTATCAAAGATGACTATGGTGTCGTTTATAGAATATCCAATGATGGTCAGCACCGCAGCCACGGTTGAAACAGTAATCTCTATTCGAAAAGCCCCTATGCAGGCGATTATGAAGAGTGCATCGTGTATGAGTGCACATATTGCCGAGATGGCGAATTGTAATTTAAATCGCAACCAAATATACAAAAGCATAAGAAATAGAGCGACACTTACAATGATCGCAGAGTTGTTTAGTAGGTTTTGCGATATGGTGGATCCAATAAAGGCAGAGCTCAGTAGCTCGTATTCTATGTTTTCGTCTAAGACCTGCGTAAATTTTTGAAACTGCTCTTCTTTGTTTTCTGTTGTTGAATCTATCTTGATGTTAAATTGATTTTCAGAAGTATTTCCAAAACGAGAAACACTAATTTTTTCAAAACTGCTCTGAAAGTAGCCTTCTATTTCCTCGATCGAGACATTTTCTTTCACTTCTATGTTTATGCTTTGTCCCGAACTAAAATCTATGCCAAAATTAAATCCTTTGCTTGAAAGAAAAGTAAAAATGAGGAGAATTGTCGTTATGCCTATAGACAACAAGAGCCCCCAGGAATTGAATCGTGAAAATGGAATAATACGGTTGTTCATCATCGTAATTTCCTCCAACTTATACTGGTGTTTTTTAGTTTGACTGTTTCTGTTCCAAAATCAAAGAGAAGTCGCGATATAAAGAGCACCGAGAAAAGCGTGGTAAGAATACCAGTAGAAAGGGTGACCGCAAAACCTTGAATTCTTCCTGACGATAGCTGTGCAATAAAAATGGAAGCAACAAGGGTTGTGATGTTTGCATCTAGGATGGTCCAAAAGGCCTTGCGAAATCCGTTTTCAATGGCAGTGTGTCTCAGTTTTCCCTGCGCAAGCTCTTCTTTTATCCTTTCAAAGATAAGTACGTTTGCGTCCACCGCCATGCCGACAGTAAGAATTATTGCAGCAATTCCAGTCAGCGTAAGAGTAAAGTTAAACGAAGTAAGAATGGCCAAGATAAAAAACACGTTGCAGAGCAGGGTGATGACTGCGGTTACGCCAGAACCTATGTAGTAGATAATCATAAAGACGATGACAAGAATAAAACCTATCGTAAGGGCTCGCAACCCCTGCTCTATGACGAGTTGACCGAGGCTCGGCCCGATAAGCTCTTGATCCACTACGTTCAACGTAACGGGTAACGCGGCGGTTTGCAAGACTATTGCTATGTCGTTTGCAAGATCTCTGCTAAACCCCTGTATTACGGCACTTCCATCACTGATGACAGAAGAAAGGGTTGCATATGCACGCACCCTTTTTTCCAACACTATTGCCATCGAACGATTAATATAGTCAGAGGTTAAGGTTGCAAATTTTTGAGTTCCTTCTTGGTCCAGTTGAAAATCGACAACGGGTCTGTTTGACAACTGATCGGTACTTACTAAGGCTCTTTCTAGATGATCTCCGTCTATGCCATAGTCTTCTATGTTTTCGTATACCACTATCCAAAGCTGGTGGGTATCTATACCGAATTCGTCTCGAACAACGTACTCGAGAATTTCCGTTCCCGCCTGTATAAAGTCTGGTGCGTTGTCTCCTGTATACGTCCATGAGGAATCTTTTCGCTGTATGTCTATCAGTTTTTCTGTTGCGTCATCGTCTACCAAGATAAAGGACAAGGAACCCTTGCCTTGAAGAAACCCGTTGATTTGCTCTCGGTCATCTTCTCCTGGTATCTCAACAAGGATGCTATCATCGTTGAGCCGCCGAAGGGATGGCTCGCTTACTCCAAAGCTATCTATTCTGCTCTGCAAGACAATCATGGCTCTGTCCACCGCTTCCGATAACTCCGTAGCACTTGGTGTATGTTCTAAACGAGTAGCAAGATCCTCCTGATCCACTCTTAGCGTGGCACTCACCCCGCCAGAAAGATCAAGCCCAAGCTTTATGATTCTATCTTTTGATTTCTTTATGTTTGTGTACGTCTCTCTGTAGTATGTCAGAAGTATTTGGTTGATCTCATCCTTGTTTCGAAACACAGCAAAAAGTTCTTGTGCAGATGCATTTTCTGCGAGCGTAGTTTCTTTTTCTAGAGCACGTTCTCTTGCCTTCGTTCGCAGATTTAAAAAACTTCCCGTACTTACCTTGTTCAAGGCAAACACGTCTTCTGTCTCTCCTTGCAATATGGCAAGAACTTTTTCCGTGTCTTTTTCTGCTTGTTCTATCGCTCTTGTTCGAATGCTGCTTCTATTGCTTAGTGCTATGGCTTTTGTTTCTTCCGTAGTAAAGAAGTACCATTTTATGCTTGGATACAATGATAGTACCCCAAGAGCAATGAGCACACCTAGTATAATCAGTCGTAGTCGTTTTCCCATTATCTTCCTTTAAGTGACGATTATTTTTTTTCTTTTCCCGTGCTGTTGTCGTCTTTTAGTTTTTTGGGATCATCTTTTGTTTTGTTCTTTGCTGCTGTTTTGTCATCTTTGATATCAGTGTTTATAACACTCGCTATGCTTTCTCTCATGACTTCTAACTGAGTGTTTGCATCTACCTTGATAACGATCATTTTTTCTTTTGTTGAGGTAATTGTTCCATAGATTCCTCCTATGGTTACGATCTTGTCTCCGTTCTTTAGGTTGGCAAGCATCATTTTTGCTGCCTTTTGCTTCTTTGATTGTGGTCTTATCAGAAAGAAATACATCACTACAATCATGAGACCAAACGTGACAAGGGTTGGTACTGAAGATCCAGATTGTCCTGCTGCACCTGCACCACCTAGAAGGTATATATAATTTTCAAACATTTTTTTTCCTTTTTGTGTGTTTCTCTTTAGAATACCAAAAAACGCTTCAAGAGTCAACCAACTATAGTGCTGTGGTGTCGTGCTGTCGTGGTGCTACTTGTCGTGCTGTCGTGGTGCTACTACAGTGTCGCGCCTGTGTTTAGTCTATGGGTTGGTCGCTTGCAGAAATAACATCACCCAAATCAAGTGCAGGCCACTTGTCTGTGCTCCATTCCCAGTCTGATACTTCCTCGGGGCTAAACAACTCACTAAACAGGTCGATGCTGTTTATTCCATCTATGTCTACTGGGTTTCCGTGTTCTCCCAGATAGACTTCATTTTCATTAATCATTGTCCCATCTATATTGTAGATTCCACTCTCTGGCAATTTTCCTTGTGAACTATATATCCGTCTTCTTATGCTTTCTTGGGTTTCTTGTGTTGTATAAGCTCGTCCAATGACTTTTCCAAAAGCAATACTATCTCCTTCGCTTCGATATATAGTGCTTCGAGAATAGCCAATAAGAATATCGGAAGAAGTAATACTTGGGGTAACATAACCAAACATTCCTCCCACATATTCTATTCCTACCACATCTCCTGTTGCATAGCCTGTAATATTTGCTCCATATTGAACATGTCCTACCAGTCCTCCCACAACAGAATCTCCTGTCACCTTTCCTGTTGCATAGCCTCTCGTCTTGCCATCTCCATAGTTAGCACCACCGATTAGACCTCCCACAGAGGATATTCCTGTCACGTCCCCTGTCGCATAACCGACAATGCTTGTTCTATTATGACTTATGTTTATTCCGACCAAGCCTCCTACGTCCTCTTCTCCTGTTACGTCTCCTGTCGCATAGCCAGAAGTAGAAGCACCATGACCGTTGTTATTGCCAACCAGTCCCCCTACATTTTTGGTGCCTATTACCGGCACGTTTGAATACCCTTCTATTATGCTGTGTGCGTTGACTCCTACCAAGCCTCCTACTTCTAGGCCTCCCTCTACTCTGGCTTTCCCCGGAGCACTAAGCTCTACGCCTACGTTGATTATTGTTCCTTCTAAAATTTGCCCTGCTATAGAACCCACTCTGCCTCTTCCTACAAACGTACAGTCTAATAATACGAGGTCTTTTATATGAGATTCTGCATATCCAAAAATTCCTACAAAGTACTCATCGCTTTCTACTTGCATCCCTATAATACGAAACCCCCCTCCGTCTAGATTTCCTTTAAACCATCCCTCGTAATTTCCTATTGATTCATAGTTGCCTGTTCCTGCTGCCGTTTCTGGAAACTGTATGTCGTTCTTCATTACATAGCTGCCTTCCATATCGACTCGCATCGCCTGGAGGTCCTGCCAGTTGCGTATCTCTTCAGGTCTGTAGATCGCTACCTCTTGTATGCCAGCGATCCCAGGACCCGACAGCCCTATCACTGCTCCGTTTGCCGTAGATAGATTGTTAAGTCCTAGTTCTAGTTTTTGTATGACAATGCGATTACTGGCGTTTGGTGTTTTTACAAGGCGAACGTCACGAGAACCGTCGATACCCGAGCCAGTGTCAAGATGTACTATGTATTCACTGCTGGACTCACTGCCGGACCTACTGCTAAACTCTGCTGATTCAATCGATAACACTACATCATCGTTTGCTAATGAGAATGTGCCGTCGTCCCATATCGCTTGCCCAATCGGCACAGGAACCACAGGCCCAGCATCTTGACTGTAGTATGGAATGACCTCTAGTGCGATCTGGGTAATACGTATCGTTATTTCTACGTACTGCGAATTAAAACCTTCCACTCGTGCAAAAACTTGGTAGCTTGCTTCCCCTGCTATCGTAGTAGCACTCGGGTCAACGGTGATCTCACCCGTAATCGAATCTATCACCACGGTAGACAGAGGAAACGGCACTCCACCTCTTTTGTACAGACCGTAACGTATCGATGGCCCTCCTGTCACTGTGGGTTTCGAACTCGGCATTATAGTCACGCTGGGGGAATCCACCGGATACGAGTACTCCGACTGACCATAGGCTAGTATGTCCGAAAGGTCCATCCTACTCATGGTGGTGGTTTCGCTTACCACAGTTTCTGACAAGGTACCCACATCAGTAAATGGGTTGTAGGTCTCTACAGCCACAAAGTATTGGGTGCCCGCACTAAGATTTATTATTCTTACGTTTGTAATTCCCTGTACTTGCTCAAAATTCGATTCGGTTCTTGCTTCTTGTACTACGATCTCGGCCTCAGGCTGTGCGTCGTCAGTATTTCTAGAAACGTAATACACTCGGTACGCAAGCTCTTCGAAGGCGAGTATTGTTCCATCCTGTCTTGTGCCGGTCTCTTCCGGCGCTGTCCACTTGACTTCAAGCGAACTATCTTCTATGCTTGTGCTTTCTATTTCAAGCCCGGTGACTGCTCCTGCAACTCGTGGCAGTATCTTTACATCAAACAACACCTCTTGCGAAAAATAATCTGTCGCTTCTGCAACGACAGCAAATTTCATTGTTCCCGTGACCGTAGGATTGATCGTGACCACTCCAGTTCTCTCGTCTACATGAACGACAGTGAGAGGAAGGGGGAAAGGACCATCTTCTATTTTCCTAAAACTAAAGCGTATTGGTGACAATAGATTTTCGGCAACAGTAGGCACCGTTTCAGGGGTAATCGTAAGCACATCGTCATACACTTCTGGTTCGTATTTTGTTGTTTCATAGGCTAGATCACCAGTAAAACGAATCGGCACGAATACATCTTTTATCTCTCCGGACAAAGTGCTGGCTACTGCAAAGGAATTGTAGGACTCCACTACCAAGAAGTAGCGGTTTCCTGGCTCAAGATCATTAATCTTTACGCTTGTGACGCCTCCCACTGTTCCCACTATTTTCGAAGAGCTAGAAGACGTAGCAGAAGTCTTTATTTCGCCTGGAGAGGGCAGGTCTTCGTTGTCTATTTCTCCTTTCATGTAGTAAACCTGATAGGCAAGCTCGTTTTCCTGAAGCCTGATTTCTTCTGTCTTCCCTATCTTCGTGCCTAGGAATGTGGGAGGACCCCACTCCAAAGTTATGCTGTCTGTTTGAACCTCACTCAAACTTAGTCCTATGGGCGGTCCAGCAGCTCTTGCTTTTATATTTGCGCCTTTGTCTGTAATGCCAGAAGGTGGAGCACAAGCAGCTCCTGCCATTGCTACTAATACTATCGTGCTCATAAAAACGAACGCCGCCACTGTGCTTTTGTTAGCAAAACCTCGCGTGTTCTTTGCTTTAGAATATTGTGTGTTCGATCTCATATCCTTGTGCTCCTTTTTAGGTTTTTTTCCTTTACTATTTTACACTAATTTTACTATTTTATTTATTAATTAATTACACCTATAGGTTGGTCGCGTGGAGAGATGATATCACCCAAGTTGAGTGCGGGCCACTCACCTCTTCCCATCCATGCCCAGTCTGATATTTCCTCGGGGTTAAACAACTCGCTAAACAGATTGATGCTGTTTATTCCTCTTATGTTGATAGGGTTTCCGTTTTCTCCAGTGGCTCCGTCAATGTTAATGTTATAGAGCTGGCTCTCTGTTGATCTTCCTATCGAGCTATAGGTCCGTACTCTCATGGTTTCCGGCACTCTATCATGAAACTGTCCAACGGTCTTTCCAAAATGAGGCTTGTTCCCTTCGCTTCGATATACGTTACCTCGAGAATAACCAATAAGAATCTCAGCAAAGTAAACGAACCCAAACATTCCTCCTACATTCTCTTTTCCTGTCACATCTCCTATTGCGTAGCCCGTAACATTCTCTCCACTTTCGATGTATCCTACCAGACCCCCCACATGAACGTCTCCCGTCACATTTCCTGTGGAATAGCCTTTTGTCTTACCACTTCCAGAGTTGGACATACCGACTAAACCGCCCACTTTGGTTGTTCCTGTCACGTTTCCCGTTGAGTAACCAGTAACGTTTGCTTTTTTATGCCTTATGGTTCTTCCAACCAAACCTCCCACATTCTCTGTTCCTATCACGTCCCCAGTCGAATAGCCAGAGATATCAACATGCTGACCAGTGTTAAGGATTACCAGGCCTCCGCTTTGGCTAGCACCTACCAAGCCTCCCACATTTGTGATGCCCTTTACTGGCACATTCGAATACCCTTCACGTATTAAACCACCTACGTTGTAACCGACCAAGCCTCCTACATCTCTTCCTGTTGTGTGTCCTTCTATCCTGCCTGCACCAGGAGTGCGCGTCTCTGCACTTACATTTTCTAATACTCCTCTTACAAGTTTCCCCACTATAGAACCAACCTGATTTCTTCCTATAAACGTACAGTCTATTAATGTAAGGTCTTTTATTATTACATCATTTATCCTAGAGCCAGTATACGTATATCCAAAAAGCCCTACATGTGAATTGTCGCTTTCCACTCGTATCCCTGTAATGCTAAAACCACCTCCGTCTAGAGTCCCCCAGAACCATTCGTCATAGTTTCCCAGTGGTTCAAAGTTGCTTGTTCCTTCTTCTGCTTCTGGAAACACGATGTCGTTTTTGAGTACATAATAATCATAATACAGATTGTATTGAATCGCCTGAAAATCTCGCCAGCCATATATATCTCCGGGTTTATAAATTGCAATATCTTGTATGCCAGCAATTCCAGGGCCCGACAGACCTATCGGCGATCCATACTCAGATTCTGGACCAAACCTTTTGAGATAAACAGAACCTTCTGGCCAAGTGGAGGTGCCTAGTACTTCTTCTATTTCTAACGTGGTAATAGTAATCCGATTATCGATCGGTGTTTTTGTAAAAATAGTTCCATACCCTGTGAGAACACTAAGAGACGTACCATCTTCTATATGTATCTTGTATTCACCGTCAGATTCACTGCCGAATTCCGGCGATTCAATCGATAGCACCACATCATCGTTTCCTAATAATTTAGGATCTTCTACTGCTATTGCCAACCCAATAGGCACAGGAAGATCGCTCGAAGATTCTTGACTGTAGTACGGAGTGACCTCTAGTGCGATCTGGGTAATGCTTATCTTTATTTCTATGTGCTGTGAGTTGAACCCTGACACTCGTGTAAAAACCCGATAGTCCACTACCCCTGGTGTCGTAGCAGCACTTGGATTAACGGTAATCGTGCCCGTAGCCCTGTCTAATGTTACGGTGGAATTAGAAAACTGTACCCCACCTCTTCTGTAAAAATCGTATGTTATTGCTGGTGCTGGTGTTTCGCCTGTCACTGTAGGCTTCGTTTTTGGGATTATGCTCACGGTGGGCGAATTTGCTAGATACGTATACTCCGACTGGTTATAGCTTAGCGTGCCCATAAGGTTAGCCGTACCTGTCGTGGTGGTTTCGCTTACCACAGTTTCTGAAAACGTGCTCACTTCGGTAAAGGGGTTGTAGGTCTCTACCGTTACAAAATAACGGGTGCCTTCAGCCAGATCTAACAATCGTACGTTTGTAATTCCTTGTGTTTCCTCGACCTTCGATTGGGTGCTCGCTTCCTGTACGAGAGCCTCTGCTTCAGGCTCTGCGTCTCTAGAAAGATAATACACTCGGTACACGAGTTCTTCGGATTCGAGTATCGTGCCGTCCTGTCTTGTACCGGTCTCTGACGGCACGTTCCATCGTACGACAAACAAGCGATCTTCTTCACCGTCTGTCCGAAGATTTCCGACTGCTCCCGCGACTCGTGGTATTATTCTTACCGTAAACATTACCTCTTGCGAAAGGTAGCCTTCTGCTTCTACAATGGCAACGAACTTCGCTGTCCCCGTGACCGTAGGATCGATCACAATGTCTCCGTTTATTTTGTTTATGTTAAAAACTGTATCGGGGAAGGCACCCTCTATTATTTCAAGACTATAAACTATTGGTGACACTAAGTTTGTATTTACCTTGGGTACCATGCTAGGGGCAATCGTAAAGGTGCTGTCGTGCACCGTCAGTTCGTGTTCTGTTTTTGTATACGCCAAGTCATCTTGAAAACTTAACGGCATGATCACTTCTTTTTTCTCTAAAGACAAGGTACTTGTTGCTGCAAAGGAATTGTAGGCAGCCACTGTGAAGAAGTAGCGGGTTCCTGGATTGAGATTATCAATCTTTATTTCTGTTTCGCCTCGTACTGTTGTTTCCCTTTGTGAAGTGCTGCTAGATATAGCAATGTTTTTTATTTGTTCTGTAGTGGGTGGTTCGGCATCTAGTTCCCATTCAATATAATAAACCTGATAGGCAATCTCGCCTTTCGAAAGCAAGGCTCCTCCTATCTTCGTGCCATAATGTGCGGGAGGACTCCACACGAACTTTACGCTGTCTGTTAGAACCTCACTCAAACCTAGGTATATGGGTGAACTAGACGCAGTTGCTTCTATGCTTAAATCGATGAAATCAGCGGGGGGTGCACAAGAAAACCCTGCTAGTACGAGTACGAGCGCTAGTATGGTGCTCGCGGCGGGCGTATTCCTCGCGTCGGGCGTCGTGCTCGCGGCTGTCGTGCTCGCGGGCGTATTCGCGGTGGACCCTGCCCCATGTTTGCTTCCGAAACCTCGTGTGTTTCTTGCCAGAAATTGTCGTATGTGTGACCTCATATCTTTGTGCTCCTTTCTCCCGCTTTGTCTTTTTCTATTCTACTCTATTTTATAAAATTTATGGTTTTTTTGCTTGCGGTTTTGAGGTGAATAAGGCACCGTATTTCAACTATCGAGCTTGCTGCGTTTATAGGGACCCTTCTTGTATGTGGGTCCCTTCGTTTGTGGGGACCCCTAGTACATAGGATCCCTATAATATAACTTCCTTAGTTTGTGGGTTGATCCTCTGCAGAAATAAGACCGTCTAAGTCAAGTGCAGGCCATCTGCCGTTCCCCATCCATCTCCAGTCTCTACTTGAATCGGGTGCAAATAGTTCGCTAAACAAGGTGATGTCGTTCATTCCCGCTATGTCCACTGGGTTTCCGTCTACTCCAATAGTTCTGTCTATCTCTGTCCCATCTACATTAAGGAGTTGGCTTTCTGATGCAGTGCCTTGCGAATGGTAGGTTCGTCTCTGAACATCTTCCATGATTTCTATTGATGTAGAAGCCTCTCCTAGGGTTCTTCCAAAAGTGCTCAGCGGTCCTTCGCTTCGATATATGTTGCTTCGAGAATAGCCAATGACAGCAGCATCGTTAATGCCTCCAAGCAGTCCTCCTACAGCATCTTCTCCTGTTATGTCTCCAGTCGAATAGCCCGTAATTGTCCCTGCCTCTAGTGAATATCCAACCAGACCTCCCACCGTGTGTCCTCCTGTTATGTTTCCTGTTGAATAGCCTTTTATGTTTCCTGTTATAAAGGCATCTCCAACCAGGCCTCCCACAAAGCCTCCGGCCACACCTCCTACCATGCCCCCTCCTGTTACGTCTCCAGTCGTATAGCCCATAACAGCTACATCAGCAGTATTGTACCAGGTTGCTCCGACTAGACCCCCAACTCTCGACCATCCTGTCACGCTTCCTGTTGTATAACCAATGATAGTAGTCTTTGTGTGAGCACTAGAGCTAAAGCCTACTAGACCGCCTACATCTACAACTCCCTTTACGGGCACTCCCTCCACATACCCTTCTACATTAGATAAGTATGAACTTCCTACAAGACCTCCTACGTAGCTTCCTGTACGTGCTTGTCCTTCTATGTCGGTGCCTGGAATTCCTTCTACCCTGCCAGCGCCAGGAGTAGTAAGCACCACGCCTACGTTTTTGATTCCTGCACTTGTGATTTGTCCCGCTACGGTCCCTACCGAGTCTTGTCCCGTTACTACACAGTCTACAAATACAAGATCTTTTACTACTACTACTTGCTTGCTCCAGCTTCGTATCGTTCTAAAAAGTCCTTGGTAATCATCGGTTCTTTCTATTTTCATTCCTACAATGCGAAAACTTCCTGACCCATTCGTGCCGTGCAGCCTTCCTGTAAACGCAAGACCTTTAAACCCCACTGTTTCAAAGTTGCTTGTTCCTTCTGCTACTTCCGGAAACACGATGTCGTTCTTGAGTGCGTAGTAACCGCTCAGATTGATTCGCATTGCCTGAAGATCTTGCCAACCGCGTATCTCTCCAGGTCTATAGATTGCTACTTCTTGTACGCCAGCGATTCCAGGACCTGATAGCCCTATCACTATTCCCC
>JACSEG010000197.1_pt1 | contig 11578 bp, 10 predicted proteins | sample 8225521 | NCBI WGS metagenome assembly JACSEG01 (sample SAMN15705060, study PRJNA637333) | viral metagenome | isolation source: viral RNA from sea star tissue | host: Pisaster ochraceus | place: USA:Santa Cruz | collected 2018
AAGAGAAATCTTGTACATCCCTTGAGCGATGTCTTCTAATGATATATCAAATAATGGTAAGTTATCCATTCTTCTTTGCTTTTTTATGCCACTTTGGTAGCAGGTCGTTATCTTGTACATACTTTGGGTTAGACGGTCTTCCGTTCTTTACCAAGTACATAAATGCGTTTAGTCGGGCAAGTCCCCATTGTGTAGCACTTGTAACCTTTGGTGAGTGTCCTGTATTGAACGCACCCATACCACGAAGTACAACACGCTTTGCAGCTCCCATACCCACTTTCTTATCGGGGTACTTCTCGTTGTAAGCGTCTACCTTAGTCTTTATAGACTTAAGAACTTTTGCAGATAGCTTTCCGCCTTTTCCAACACCTTTAGGATTCTTGTTAGGAGTATCGCTTTTAGGTGCTTTGGGAGATTTCTTAATGCTTCCATCCTTCCCTTGTGTAGCATAATCATCCTTGACTTTACGGTCACCATACGGGAGGTCAGCCACATCAACACTTGCCTTAACTGTTCCGTTTCGTATGCTTTCAGCTTTTCTAATTGCCCAGTTAACACCGCTCGTTCCTCCCCAACCAAGCCAAGCCACATAGCCTCTATCTTTCCAAGGCGTGTTCTTGTACTTAGGGTCAATCGCAGCATTCTTTCTATGGCGATTAAAAGCAGCCATTCTCGCAATAGTTTCATACGATAGTTTTCTTTTTGATGCTAATTGGTTTGCACGAGTCCAACCTATATTAGTCATACCCTTAACTTCCTTTCCATACTTCTTCTTCCACTCAAGAACTTTCTTGGCGTTGTTAGTAGCAGATTGTGGGTAGTCGTTGTATGTAGCCATCAAATTAATTTACAATTATTTAAGTATCCCCTTGATTGTTATGTATGCAAAATCTTCGTAAACATCTCCTTCTGCACTCTTAACCGCTATGGTATCTTGTGTTAAGCGAGTAGCCGAAAAGTCTTTTAATAAGAAGTCTAAATCCGCTAGTTCAGAGGTAGGTATCACCATATCAAACTCAATGCTTGGGCTATCACTAAACTTTATCTTTTCGTCTTCTGTGTATAAATCGTAGTAATCTGTAGTGTCACCATTCTCGTCCTCAGCCATCAGATTCCAGCCTTGATTGTTATATGGGAAAAGTCTACCATTAAACACGTGAGTAATCCAATCTATATATGTACGCTGAGTCTCAGTATACATAGCGGCTCTTTGAAACTTAGTAACGGTTAAAGGTCTTTTGATTTTTGTCTTATATAAAGGCTTATCTACATAAGCGAATCTCAATCCAATTTTCTGATGCTCAGTAAATAAGTTCTTAGTGAATCCTATTTCCTTTTCACTTACAGCACCATTAATGTAGTTTTGATTTATTTGATAATCTGTAACGTCTCCTGCAACAGACTTATAGTATATAGAGCTTTTTAGCTTTATTTCTAAATCGGATATACCTGTTGGATTTATTTCTTGAGTAGTAGAGCCTATGGTTATTCCATCGCCATTTTCGTCATCATAATAAAGACCGTAATTTTCGTTAGCAATAGTTAAGTTTTTAACTTTATCACCACCAATAAACACTTTTGCTGATTTTAAGTCATCAACATATTGATTTATGTCTTGACTCCCATCTCGCATTAAGTGTAGCGGGTCTACCCTAAGTATGTTTAATGCTCCTACTTTTTCATAGAATATACCACAGTTAAACCTCTTGCATATACCAAGCAAAACTTGGTAGACATTCATCGTAGCAGTATTCTTTAATGAGTTTTTTATATTATACTCATCTGTAATTCTGTATGGATTAAATGCTTTATTAGCGGTAATATCTAAATCTAAATTATCGTAATCAAATATTCTAGTTACTACCTTTCTTAACGCTACGTCTTCAACGTCATTGGTTTGAGGGGTGTCTAAATACAAAGTATTTGAATCGTGAACCCTTTTTGATGTAGTGTGTCTAACACTTAGCGTTCCCTCTATAGGTTCTAAAAAGTAGTTTACCCCATATCTACTTTCTCCATTAATTTCTATTTCCTCACCAGCAGGCATAAACAATTCAGGAACCTCATCCCATTGTAATGTATCTGTATACCCTGATTGAAGGGCTGGCTCTAATATTGCGAATCTAGAGTTGTTGCTAGTATCTTCAAAGAAATCGTGCGGTACTGAACTGCTATGGTTAACCTTCTCTGTAGTCCCCTGAACAGCTATTGCTTCTTGGCTAAGAAGTTCTATGGGCGCACCACCAGACCTTTGCATTCTGATTTTCTTGACCATCTGACCATTCTCATAAATACCTATGAAAAAAGCAAACTTCATTGTAGAAGCTCCAGGAAAAACCGAGGATACCATTTGGTCATCATTTATCAAAGGTATCTCATATTTTACCTGAGGTATTTGTGCGCTTAGTGTTCCGTTAGCAAATTTAATTGCACCGTTAAAAGACATATGAGGAGCAAAGTATCCTCTTTCGTTTCCAAACAATATATCTTCAGGGTATCCGTTTTTTCTTATATCAGCACCATAGAGACTAACAAAAGAATTTGGTCCGCCTTCAGGGTTAGGTCCGTAGTTTCCAAAAGTTTCTGCTCCGTAATACCAATTCGTTACAAAGTTTTTTGCCGCTGTCGGGTCATCTCTTTTAAAGTCACTAAACATATCTTCATTCGTACCTGACCAAGCTCCAGCTTGATGCAAGTCAAATGTTCTAGTGTTAGTGTCTACGTTAGCTTCTAGTTTAGAGGGTATAAGCATATGTAGCTTTTCAGCTTCAAAATCGGGTATTTCCTCTGCGTAGTTTAATGCAAACAACTTACTGTCTACACGAGTATTAAATCCTGTGTCAGTAAGATACCTTCCTATGTATTGCAGGAATTGTTTTACGTTAAAGGCGGGTACTATACCTACTCTATCTAGCCCTACTCCGTACTCAGTAAACTGTCTAGCGGCGTAACCAAACTTTCCTTCTACATCGTTACAGAAATCAATATATGGGAAGATAATTGGCCTTTCTGTAGGATTAACTCCAATAACTCCTCCTTCTCCACCTGTTGCTACTGTGTCAGAGAAGTTTAAGAATGATTGGTCTGTTCTGTAATAGGTTCTATATGCTGGATTTGCAGCGTCATACAAAGTGTAAAGCTCAGTATCTTTTAAGTCATTTATGTACTTGCTTATAAAATCTATTAGGTCAACATCTATGTAAGGCTCATTGCTATTATACTCAATGCTTTGAACACTAAGCATACCTTCAATAGTTGTATTAGGCGAGCCTAGCACTGTTATCTTAAAAAAGAAATCTTCTTTAGGAAAATCGTCTTTATCAGATGTTAATGGATTGTAATCAAACCTAGTAGCATCTTGATTTGCTGTGGTTAATGGTATTTTTAAGCTGCTAGAAAAAGGAAGTCTAACTTTATCTATTTCTAAGTTATCGTAAAAATCTAGGTTGTATTCCAACTCAGGGTCAGGGAACAAATCCAGCTTATAATAGTTGGTATTGTCTCTGCTTATTTCTAGCTTAAAATTCATACTATCTTGTTGCGATATTAAAGTCTAAGGAAGACTTAAACTTGTTGTTTAAAGTTACAAAAGTATCTTCATCAAAAGAAACGAGATACGCTACATCGTTGCAACCGTCTTTAAACAGAATCCAAGTAGTTGCAATAAGTTCTTTTATGTCTCCAAAAAACAATCTTCTTTTTGTATCAACAATTAACTTATAATCAAAAGATGTTTTGTAAGGCCTGTAGCTCTCCGAGTAGGTAGATACTGTAGCAGAAGACTCCATCCTGAAAGATGAAACACTACTGCTCAATAGGTCTGCGCTAATATCAAAATAGTAAGCTACTTGAGGAACAAACGAGGAAGGGACACTTGTATAAATATTATTATCAAATTTACCTATTCTCTCGTCTTCCTGAACCACAACTACGACTCCAATTGTATCAGATATAATTATATATAATACATCTCCAGAGTTGCCCAATACGTTGGTAGCAGTTATTTCATTAACTGAGGTAAGGTTACAAGTGCCAGTAGGTGTTGTTACAGGCGTATTTGTACCGTAAAAATTATAATCGCTCATTATATTCTATCGTTTCTGTCTCTTATTCTTCTTTCATTTGCATCGGACCTCAGGTCTTTAGAAGATACAAATGCTCTAACAGGCTTTCTACTTTGTATAGCAGTTGAAGTTGTAGCCTCTGCGATAGCCTTTAGATAATCTACACTTTCATTTACATTAGGAGACACTATACCTCCGTTTGCGAATTGATATTTACCTGAGGTGCCGCTAACTTTAGCTGAGTTGTTTATTCTTTCTAATATGTCCCTATGTAGTGACGCAGCTTTTTTATTTACAATAAACTCACCACCTTCCATCTCGTAACCTGATTGTCCTCTAACGCTGAATGGTACACCACCTTCTGAATGGCTAGGTCCGTTTACCATACCACCATCCTCAAACTTAACAGGAGTAAACTGTCTTTTCTTAATAGCATCAGCCTTAGCTAAACCAGCAGCTCCAACTGCCGCTGTACTAAGTATTGCTAGTATACCAGCCGTAGTAAAATCATACTTTTCAAAGTTATTAAGTATGTTAGATGCCAATGCCTCCAATGTCTCCGCGCCTACGTTTCTTAAATCGGCTGACTTTTCAGACTCAAATATTTGTTTGTTAATTGAGTTCTCCTTAGCTAGTTGAACTTTTTGCAGTTCTAAAGACTTTGTTCTAAACTGACCCTCACTAATTAGTTGGTTGTTTAGTTGTGATGAAAGTATTTCTTGCTCAATCTCTGAGGCTCTACGTACCGAATCAAGTTCTGCTTCTAATCTAGATTTCTTTTTCTGTAGATAAGTATCATTGTATTCGTCAAAAACATCTCCAAGCTCATCTAGTATATCCTCTAGACTTCTTTTAATTTGTTTCTTCAGGTCTTCTGCTGTTTTATCTAAATCTTTTTTATCTCCAAATATTCCAGAAAATACTAATTCCCTTAATATAGTTTTTTGTTCGTCTGTTAAATTCTCACCAAAAGATTCAAATAAATTATCTAAGTAATTATCTACAAACTGTTTTTGCTCTGCTGAAAGCTCCTCTCCTTTTGTAAGCTCTTTTCCGAATCTTTCTTTAAAATCATCACTAATTTGCTTCGCTGCCTTACCAAACTCTTTAATATCTACACTCAATCCAGATACTTTGAATTCAATCTCAGCTATTTTTTGAAGAGCCTTTTCTGTTTGTTCTGCTTCCAAGCCTGCTTTTTCTAGCTTCTGTCTAAATTTTTCTATTAAATTAGTTATAATTAAAAACGAAGATTGCTGTATTAAAAGATTGTCTGACTCCAACGCTAAAAGTCGGCTTCTAAGAGCTTCTTTTTCTTTATCGTTTTCAGTGTTTTTTAATTGACCAAGTATAGCCTCTCTAGCTAGTTTGTTTTCTAGGAGCTTGTTTTCTAAAACGTTCTTCTGTCTGTCAATTAATGTTTCTAGGTTATTAATTTCCTCATTAAATGTTTTTGCTTTCCCTTTATCAACTTTAGCTATTTGGTCAGCCAACACTAATAAGTTTCTAAATTTAGATATCTGTGTGTCGTAAGCGTTTAATTGAGCCTCTAATGTCAATAGTCTTCTTGACTCATCAGTTGAAAGCTCTAAACCAAAATCGCGTTTCCTTCTTAGACTTTTAATTTCTCCGTCTAATATTGTTTTTCTTTTTGAGGCTAAGTCGGCCAACACCTTTTCTACTTCTTCATTCTGCTTTGCAGCGGCAGCGGCAGATATTTTTTCTTCATTGCTTATTTCTGAAAGCTCTTCAAAGGTATTCTTGTATTCTTCCGTAATCCTGTTTCTTTCTATTTGAGCTGCTGCAATAAGTATTTGCTGGTCAAGCTCTTCGTCTAACGCATCAGATACTTCCCCAAACGTTTTTAATCTAAGGTCTGCTATCTCTTTCGCATTAGTCTCTAGTAACTTTTGCCTAGTTTCTTCTTTGTATCTTTCAGCGGTTTCTATTTCAACTCTTCTTTCAAGCAAGTCCAACATTTCTTTGTCAGTCTTCAATATCTCATCGCCTATATTTTGTATGGCTACAGCTTTTGCAGAAGCTAGATTATCGTCAAAATCACTAGACTCTTTGTTTAGTTTTTCAAACTCCGTTACTGCTGCGCCAATACCCCTACCTAAAGTTTCCGCGCTTACGTCAGATATTCTTTCTAGCCCTTCTGCTGTGTTAGCCGCCTCGCTATCAAGTATTCTTAATGCACCTCTTACGAAGTTGGACTTAGCAATAAACTCTCCTAAATTAATTAGGAATGCATTCCAAGCAGAATTTAAAAGTTCAGTGTTTCCTGCAAAAGTTGATATTTGTTTTGATGATGCAAGTATTGCTGCTCCAGCGTCTATATATGCACTTTCTGCATTTTCAAGCACTTCTATGTTTTCAACAAGTGTAAGTAGCTGTGCTGCTGAACGCTTACCAACAAGCTCAATGGCTTCAGCGAATGAAATCTCTTCATCTGCCAAGTCCCTGATTATAGACTCTAAGTCTTGACCTGTTTTACCTAACTCTGTTAAGATACCACGTAGACCTGTACCAATACGAGAAGCTGTAAATCCGTTATCTGCTAGGATAGCCATTGCTCCAGAAAGCTCTACAAACGAAGTTCCTAGCTCTGCGGCTAGTGGTCCAACGTACTGAATAGCAGTACCAAAGGATTCAAACGACAATGCCGAGTTATTGATAGTAGACACAAGCACATCACCTACCATAACAGACTCCGCTGCTTGAAGGTTAAACTGATTAAGTATTTGACCTACCTTTTCTGCTACAGGGGCAGCATTTTCTCCCAATGCCTGTGCTACGTTTGCAATAGCTTGTGTAGAAGCAATGATTTCCTGTGTGCTAAAACCTAGCTTACCTAATGATGTTTGTAGCTTTACAATTTCAGAAGAAGTAAACTTCGTGCTACCTGCTACATCTAGGATGTTATCACTAAGCTGCTCCATCTCGTTACTACTAGCACCTGTAACTGCCGATAGCTTCGCTAGTTCAGCCTGATACTCAATAGCAGCTTTTGCAGCACCTACAGTTACGTTTTTAACTGCGCTTAAAGCAAGGTTAAACAGTTTAAACGAACCTACATACTTAACTAGGTTACCTGCGGCTTTACCTAAAGATGCTGAGGAGAATTGTTTTCTAAACTCCGAACCGAAAGTAGCCTGTGTTTTAGTAGCTCTCTTGTAAAGACTATCTAAACTACTAATACCTGTGTTAAGACCCTTGATTGCTGAGGTAGCATTTTTATATTCTTGACTATTTTTATCAAGAACTTTTTGCTGCGCTCTTATTGCTCCCGATACAGATTTAAACTTTCTTGAGGCGACATCCATTTTTTCGCCAAGTTTCTCCGTAATCTCTGCTGCGGTCTTACCGTTTTTCTGGAGCTTTATTATTTCGTTGGATAACTCAGCGAATAAACTATTAGCCTTATTAATGCTACCTGTTAAATCCTGTAATCCGTTCTGTTGCTTTGCCATTTTATATAGCTTTAGTAAATTCTAACGCAAAATCATTAATGTAATCTAAAGTAAATTCCTCTTCAAATTTCTTAAATGCGTTCATAATCGCTAACTCCAAACTTATATTTAGGTTTGTTGAGTATGGATTTCTAGTTTTTAATTCGTTTTCCTCTCGTATGTTCTTTGCTATTCTATAAGCCACACCCTTTCTGTAGCTGTCTCTGCTTAAAGGATAAACGTATGTCTTAATGCCAGACTTTAATCTTTTCTTTTGTCTGTAAAAGCCTCTAGTAAAAAGACCTTTCCTTAGAATCCACTGAAAAATATCATCTGTGCTAGGCTTCATTTTTTTCTGTGCCTTGCTTTTTCTACCTTCTACGGTATCTAACTTTGCACCATACTCTCCCCAAGGTAGTGCTACTTCTATCTTAATATCCTGAAGGAGATTTGACTGGGTGTTAAACCCTGACTTTATCCTTAGATACCTTCCACTCCTTTGGTAGTTGACAGACAATATATCGTTTACCAAAGAGCCTGTAACGTCTTGATTGTTTTTCTTCAAGGCGGTAATCAATGTTCTCTTCAGACCTACAGCTTGTATTTCCTGTACGATATACTTTCTGAGATTTTGTATTTGCTTTGTTCGGCTTATCAACTTATGATGCTTTTAACATATGGGCTTCTAGCAAAGTCAACATCTATTGTAAACATTACCGTAGACACATTGTAAGAATCATTTCCTAAGCTATCAATCTCTGCTTCCCCTATATTAATGTTTTCATTGTTCTGAATAAGATAATCTTGGAATTGCCCTGCGACAAACATATTTTCTTCAACACACTTCATCATAGACGTTTCCTCTTGATAGGGGTACTTGTCTATAATGACGCAATCAAAGCTAAGGGTGTATATAGGTCGGTTAAGCTCTCTTGATATATTTGAGCTTGAAGGAATCATCACAAATGTTCTATAATCAAACTGAATAGACTCTAGTTCTTCCTCAGAGCCAACAAAGATGAATTGATTAATCATATCATTGTTAGCAGAGAAATCCTTTACCGATTCGTAAAAGCCTGATAAATTAGTCATAATCTCTTTATTGAATTTACAATTTATTCATTACCTGACTTTGCTTGGCACGCATCTTTTCTATTTTGTTTTTCTGTGCTAAGAAACTCATTTCTGGGAGTACCGTACTCATTTTCAACATATATATCTCACCGTACCTTCGTATATCTTCTTGAGCTAACAATCGCACAATGTTGTACCAATACCACTGACTGTGGAATAAGTCCTCTCCTATCAGCTCCTCTTTTTCAGACTCTTCTTCCTCATCGTAGTCTCTAACATTGTAAAACACTCCTGAGAACTGTTTGAATAATACGTGTTCTCTATCACTCATATATTTGTATATACATCCATATACATTCTTCACGTCTGAGTCTAGTATGTTCTCCTTGTTTTGTTTTTCCTCCTCAGGGTTTTCGTTGTCAAACTCCTTGTGGTGTTTAGGTCTAATGATTAGTTTAGCTATATCAAAGTCGTTGTCCACATCGTGTTCGTACTTTTCTTTTGATGTAATGATTTGCTCTAGCATTATGAACTGACCTAGATGCAGGTCCATTACATTGTCATAAACCTTGAAATCGCTGAGGTAGCTTTCATCAGCTAAGATATCATCCTTCATAGGGTAGACATCAGATATTTCCCGCATTATAGCTATTTTCTGCAAGTTGCTTAAATCGCTAATAGCCTTATCTAAGTTGCCTGTAGAATCTGCGCTCTTGTTAATGCTGATGTGTGTTCGTAGTGAAATCATAGAAACATTGTTACCCCTCCGTCTTGTTCTTCTTTGGCGCAGTACGCTGCGATGGCTAAACTCATAACCATATCATCGTGCTTTCCCTGCGTATTACTGAACTGCAAGTTACCCGTAATAGGGTTTCTTTTGCTCTTGTAGTCGTAAAGTTCTTTTATAAGCTCTTGATTATTACATATTGTTATTATCTTATCATCAAATAGCTTAATGAGGTTTTTGATTATCAAGGGCTTTGTCTTTACCGTTGTAGAAAAGGGAACCATCTTATACATCCTATCGTCTTCAGAAAGCTCGTCAAACAGCAAGTCATTATTATTTACCTCAAAGTATGCAGTATTTAACATTTTATCGTGCTTCAAGTAGAAATCCTTGATTCTTTGCTTGAACTCTTCGTTGTCCATACCCTCTTCCTTGTAGTTAAACCTATCAATATCTATGACATTGTAGCTTTCGTCTATTGCTGTGAGGACGGTGTAATCCTGAGCGACACCAATATCCATACCGATATAAATTCTCTCGTATTCGGTGTTTATTGTGGTACTCACACATTCGTCAATATTGCTAAATAATGCATTACTACTGATTGGCTTGCATAAAAACTCTTGGTCAAACTGCGCCTTAGTCATACTTTTCCTAATGCCCATTACCGTTTCGCTTACCCCTGAGTCTTTTAGGTCTAGGTAGGTACGCTTGACGCTTTTCATCTGATTAAAGTTCTCCTCTAGCTGACCATCCTTGTACCAGTCAAAAAACCAATTGGGTCCATTAAACGTACTTGAGGCTACTACCCTACCCTTTGTTCTTGTAACCATAGGTAAGAGTACCTCGTTGATAAAGTCTAGTTTCATATATGCAGCCTCATCAATATAAACAAAATCTAGGGTCGCACCGCGAAGGTTGTCCCCAGAATCCGCAGAGCGGAACTTTATAAAGCTACCGTTATAGAAGTACATCTCGTTAGCCTTTCTATCGTACCTCTTTATTATCTTTTCAAAGACTTCAGTCCTACCATTAAACATACCCTCAATATCTTTCATCACCTTATTGGCTTGGTCCTGAATAGGCGATACCCAAAATATCCTCTGTCTAGGTGTGTTTAAGGCTCTCATTACACAATCGTTCTGCATAAAGAAAGTCTTACCCGTCTGTCTACCCGCAACGATAACGCTTATAAATGGCTTGTCCTCGTGTACGAGCCGATAAAAATCCTTTTGTGGCTCAGTAGGTTTGTATAGCTTAATCTGCATCTATATCCAAATAGTCTTGTTCCTCTGCTGGAGCTGTTAAATCTATAGTAGCGGTAATATCAATCTTAGTCTGCTCCACTTTAGTGGGAGCCTTATACCCCTGCATATCGTTAATAATGCGTATAGCGTCCATAGCAGCCTTCATATCATCATTGGCAAGGGCTATGTCCCTAATCTTAATTAACGCGCTTAGATTCGTTCCCTTGGCTGCCTCAATGCTTTTCATCTCTGAGTTGGCTATCGCCATAAGCTCCTTGTGAAATGCCGTGCCTGTGGTTCTCCTATCACGATAGTAATTCGTATAACCTAAACTCTTTGCTATCTTACTTGAAGCATCCATACCCTCATTCCTAATCTTCTCAAGGAACTCGGACTGAAGGGTGGTTAGCTCGCTGCCGCGTCCTGAGACTACCTCTCCTTTCTTATTTCTTTTTGTTGGCATCTGTAAGTCTGTATAGTGGAATATTATGTGCGCCTAATCTACCCGTAAAGGTCAACTCACTAAAGGTTGGTGCTGTCTCATCACTATGATACCATTTCCAAATAGAAGTCTTCACCCTTTGGATACAACTGCCACAAGCAGTCTTTGGATTCTCTTGCTTTTGAAAGTATTTACTCTTACCCACCATAGAGTTGTAAAACTTAAACATCTCTGACCTTGTTTCTGCCTTGGGCATTGTTCCGCTCAATAAGGCTATTAGGAGTTCTCTAGTTGACATATGCTGTGCTTTTGATATGATTGTATAGAAGTGTTTATTTAAGGCTCTTAGAATGCCTCTAATGGAATATACAATATTGAATGTTGAGTGTCTTTCATTATCATTCCCTACAAACCCCCTTATTATAATAAACAGTTATAATACCTTTACTCCCATAGTAAAGGTATTATAATAATAGTATTAGTGTAATATAAGACTATTATTATAATAGTATATATTATAATACAATATTCCCAAAGAAGTGTTTTGAGATTCGTTAAAGCACCCCAAAGAC
>JACSEG010000198.1_pt1 | contig 11560 bp, 11 predicted proteins | sample 8225521 | NCBI WGS metagenome assembly JACSEG01 (sample SAMN15705060, study PRJNA637333) | viral metagenome | isolation source: viral RNA from sea star tissue | host: Pisaster ochraceus | place: USA:Santa Cruz | collected 2018
GCTCAGGTATTCTCCCTCGTATGTACCATCCAGATTTCGCCGGTATAGTGCTTCCGTTGGTGTGGAAATGAATCTGAACGAGTCGGTGTACTGGAGAAAGGGGGGGAGTTCCCTGGACAGGGTGAGAATGCTACTCGACGATAGCTTTCTTTATGCCATGTTCAGCAGTTATTCGGAAATTCGGGACGGTTTGAGCGTACTGCTTTATTTTTACAATCAGCGGGATTTTGATACGTCAAATATTTATACTATAGAAGTCCCCATTGCAGGGGCCATCGGTTATGTCTTGTTGTGGAGTGATGAAAACAAGGCCGAAATAATCGGTAATTATCAGCACGGCGATTTTTTTCTGGAATTACAGATAAACAGGGAATACTTGCCCGCTGAAATCCAGCAAAGCTTTGTTGGTCTTGATCAATCGAATTTTGAGATTGGTACCGGGTTTACCGACGGTGAGATATTTGAAGAGTTTTCGTTCGGCAACCTGCCTGTAGGCGGTCTGCAGGTCGAGAATTAATTAAGTGAGGAATTGGTGGCAAAAGTCCATTTTTTCTGTGAACATTGCGGGAAAGAGGTGCGGGCCAGGGATAAGGTATGTCCGCATTGTGGCAAGTTTTTTTCGAAGGTGCGCTGTCCCGAATGCGAATATCAAGGCCCTGCGGAACACTTTTTTACAGGCTGCCCCCAATGCGGATATTTCGGAAAGGAGAAAACTGAACCCGTCTACGAAAGTGTCGACTTTCCTCAAAAAGTCAAAATGCCGACTTACCTGGAGAAATCTTCGAAGCCAATTCCCGACTGGGTATTTGCGTTGGTGGGCATATTGTTTTTCGCAACCTTTGTCGGCATGATATTTATTTACTTTATGTCGAAATGGTAACGTGTCTATGTCGAGATGGTAACGTGGAAGTGGCATCAGGAAATTTGAAAATGAAACGGTTTTGTGCGAAATTCGCTTTTTTGTTTATGGTATTCGCTCTCTCTGCCCAAAATGTCGCTGTGCCTGGATCAGCCGAAATCCGGGTTCTGCCCAGAGGATTTGCATCGATTTACCTCGGTTTCACATTTGACGAAGTGTACGGGCTGTTGCAAAAGGAACCGCTTTTTTCTTTTCGGGGGAGGCCCGATGTAAGTATCCCGCCGTTCGGAAAGGAGCGGAAGGAGCAGCTCATTCAAAGTGACGGTAGCACTTATCTGGAATCGGGGATATTCCAATTCCACGAGGATGCCTTGTATTCAATAACATTGAGAATGGATAGCAGCCAGATGGATTATTACACCATGTACGCAACATTGAGCAAACGCTACGGCGATCCCGACTCACTTGATCCCCGATCCGCCCGCTGGGAGAGCGATGGTGTGCGCATGGAGCTGGAGCGCCCGGTGGTGGTTCGCTATATTGATATGGGTGCCTTTAACGCTATCCGGGAATCCGGGGCTCAGCAGGAGTCTCTTCGCCAATATTCCCGCGAACTGTTTTTGGATAATTTTTAGGGGATGTAGCGTTGAAAAAATATATAGCAATTGTACTGCTGCTGCTCTCCGCCGTCATTTCTTGCGCGCAGGAGGATGGAACCCGCTATCCCGTTAAAATAGGAACGAAAACGTATTACCTCGAGGTAGCCGATAGTCCCCAGGAACGGCAGCAGGGTTTAATGTACCGTCGCAGTATGGATGACAGCGAGGGAATGATCTTTATTTTCGAAAACGAAGAAAACCGGTCCTTCTGGATGCGGAATACGTATATAGATTTGAGCATCGCCTATCTGGATTCGAGGGGCAGGATTATCGAAATACTGGATATGTATGCTCTGGATGATACCCCTGTTCCAGGCAGCGCACCGGCCCGGTACGCAATTGAGTTGTGCCGCGGCGCCTTTGACCGGGCAGGCGCCGCGGCCGGTGACCTCATTGATTTGACCCCGTTACCCGGCTTTTAATCTATTCGCGGGTTTTCAATTCCGGAAATAATTCAAGTACCGGGGCTTCGCCTTCCTTTTCCGGAACCGCAACAAGTTTTTCTATCCGCCCTTCCACAGCATTTAATTCTTTATCAAGTTCCCCGGCTAATTTTATTCCCTCTTCAAACAGGGCAGTGGCGTCCTGCAGCGCGATTTCGCCTTTTCGTATTTGCTCATTAATTTGTTCCAGGCGCTGAAGTTTTTCTTCGAAGCTTTTCACAATCATTTCTCCTTGTCCCGCCGCCCATCCGCATGTTCATCCGCATGTTCACCCGCAACGGCAGATATGCCTCCGTCGTGGAACTGGATTGTCAGTTTTTTCCCCGGTTCAATTCCTTTTCGTTGGGAAAGTACCCTGTTGTCCATTTCACGGACAATGCTGTAGCCTCGCTGGAGAATTTCATATGGACTGCAGGCTTCCAGCGATTGTAACGCCGTTTTCAGGCGTTGACGGCTTCGTTCCAGCATGAGCTTCGCCACCTCATAAAGGCGTTGGCGGGCATCGTCCAGGCGCAGTTGCTGCGGCTGTAAAAGTTTTTTAAAGCTTTCTTCCAGCATTTCTACCCGGAAGGGATGGACTGCGGTTCGCAGCCTTTGTACTTTGTCGTAAAAGCTGTGGATTATACTCCGTCCGCCTGTGAGTATTTTCCCGCGCAATTCTTCTCCGTTGGCACAGAGCATTTCCGCAGCCGCCGACGGAGTCGGCGCCCGTACATCGGCGGCAAAATCGGAAAGGGCCCAATCGATCTCATGGCCGACGGCTGAAATCAGCGGTGTAGAGCATTCAGCCACGCTGCGAACCAGGGCCTCATCGCTGAACGCCAACAAGTCTTCCAAACTGCCTCCACCTCTTCCCAGTATAATCACCTCCGCCAGTTTATGCGTGTCAACCATGCGGATCATCCGGGCTATTTGATCCCCCGCGCCGTCTCCCTGTACCGGAATGTTGACAACGATAACCCGCAGCCAGGACGCACGGCGACCTAACACCTGTATAATATCCCGTACTGCCGCTCCGGTTTCGGAGGTCAGTACGGCAACCGTTCGGGGAAACAGGGGGAGATTTTTTTCCCCGCTGAATCGAAAAGGCCTTCGCCCGCCAGTCGGCGTTTGCGCTCTTCGAGCATTTGAAGAATCCGGCCTTCTCCAGCGGCTTCCAAATGGCTGCAAATAATTTGGTAATTCCCACGGGGGGCGTATACGGAAATATTACCCCGTATGCGAACCAATTGTCCGTCCCCGGGATGAGTGCTTACCGACCTTTGTGAACTGCGAAACATCACGGCCTGTATGATGGCTTCGCTGTCCTTGAGATTGAAATACCAGTGACCCGAAGATGATGGTCTGAAATTGCTGATTTCCCCTTCCAAAAGAATCTCGGGGTAGGCGCCTTCGAGCATCATTTTTATTTCTCTGGTAAGTTCGCCCACACTGTAGAGCCGTTGTGTATTCGCGGTCATTGCGGTTAAGATACCGATGTTGGCAATTCTCCTCAACAGGATTCGTAAATGTGGCCAAAAAGGAATCGCCCCCAGCAATGAAAGATTCTGATCTTGCAATTTGTTTTAATCTCAGAATGGCCGGTCCCCTGGCTTCCAAAGTTTTTGCCAGGCAGGCCCGGTTTGTCAAACAACTGGAGGAACGAGGCGGTTGGAAATACCGACATGTTTTGATCTTGTCGGGTACCGATACCCAATTGGCAATTGAATTAAAAAATGAATTGCTGGAATCTGCATTTTCGGATGGATTTGTGGAAATTATTACCTCGCCTTCGTCGGGGTTGAGGGCGTGCTTTGAGAATATTCTTTCATTTCTCGATGAACGTTCGACTCTGAGGGGCATTTTTCATTTTTGGGCAGATTCGGCATTTCTCAATACTTCAGTGAATTGTGAAATACTGGATCTTTACCGCGAATACGGAATTGACTACGTATTTGCTGAAGGCTACCCTTGGGGTGTTTCGGGGGAAATACTTCGCGGCGAAGCCGTCGGGCAGCTGGTGAATTCAGCCTCCGAAGACGGGTTGCGTCGGGATGCCGTATTTGAATGTATTCGTCCGGTTATTAATAATTTTGACCTGGAAACGGCGGTTGCTCCACGGGATCTGCGAATGCTGCGTCTCCGTCTTTTCTACGACAATCGGCGCAATGCGCAAATTTGCGAATTTCTCGAACCCAGACTGCATATGGGAACAAGCCGGGAAGAGTTTTGCGAAATTGTGGCTGCAGATGAATCGGGCTACCGCAGCTTGCCCGCTTATTTTGAACTTCAAATAAATGCGTCCTCCCCACAGTATTGTACCTATAGTCCGTATCCCCTTCTGAATCCCGGTTTTCTCAATAGCAAGGATTACATGAGCCTTGAAGTGTTTGCCTCTGTTTTGGACAAAATAAAAAATTTTGTTGAAGATCCCGTGGTCAACCTTTTTGAATGGGGAGAGTGTGCGCTGCATCCGGAGTTTCCGGAGATTCTCAGGCTCGTATCGGAACGCGGGGATATCCGGTTTCTCCTTGAAACCAGCGGTCTGGGCTGGTCGGGGGAGGCAAAAGCTGTGGTCGAGACTCATGATTTTGCCAATCTGGAAGTTATTCTTTGTCTTGATGCCGTAGATCCTCAACTATATAGACAGCTGAGAGGCAATGGTTTTGAAGAAGCCATGGTTTTCGCCGATTGGGGAGCATCGACGCTGGGAGATAAATTTTACGTACAGGCCGTGCGTATGGTGGATAATGAAGCGCATTTGCTGCATTTTTACCGATACTGGAAAGAGAAAAACGTAAAGTTTATTATTCAGAAATACAATTGGTACGGCGGACTGTTACCCCAGCGCAGGGTGGCTGATTTGGCGCCTTTGAAGAGGCATGCCTGCTGGCACGTGAAACGGGATCTGATAATCCATCTTGGGGGTAATTGTTATAATTGCAGCACTCACTCGGTGAGGCCAAACCAAGGCTATAGTATGGGCAATATATATACCGATGATCTTCCAAAGATATGGGAAAATGGCCAGGAACTATATTATTCTCAGTTGAAGGGGGAAATGTCCGAAATTTGTAAGAGCTGTGATGAATGGTACACGTTTAACTTCTGAAAATGAACATACCTACACCGTACTCGGCAGGGGGCCCGACCCGTCTTTGTTCCGGCAATCAGGGGATCCAAGTCTCGTGGTTATTGCCCGGGGAAGGAAATACCAGCGCGGCGAAGATATTCGCAGCGTCGTTGAGCACGGCTATTTTGATACCCTGATTCTCATGCCCCGGGATTCAAGTTTGGCTCTGGATAAAACCATCGCTCAACACGCAAATCTGAGAGTTCTCCTTTTTGATCCTGTTTTTTTTGCCGGAGATTCCAGTCCGGGGGAGTTAATTAATCTCGCCATCAAGGAAGCCGCGGGAACCCAGGTTATAATCAGCTGGACCGGAGCAGGACTGCAAAAGGCCGGGGAAATACATATGCCCGGTGGAGAAGACGTACTCTGTTATTTGCCCCGCATTCAAACCGGCAAAGATGGAGTCATACCGAGCCTTTACGTGCCTGTGCTCAGCAATAACCAGGCGCGGAATATTTCAATCGACGTATTACCTGTTTCACCCGACTCAAGGGAAACCGAAAGTCTCTATCCCTACGACTACTGTGGAATGTATTCCGTAGAGCGCTTTTCCAGAACCGGGGGATATGATCCGGATTTGAAAAATCCCTATTGGCAAAAAATGGAATTCGGCTGCAGAGCCAGACTGTGGGGCGAGCGAATTAAATTTAATCCCGGGTTTCACATGGTATATCCAGAGAAACCCCGGGTGGAGGAAAGTACTCCCGATAAAGATTATTTGAGGTTTTATTTGAGGGTGCTTGCGGTTGTCTATACGGGGGACAGGGCGCAGCTTCCCTTTTCCAGGATATTTGATCTCATGAAGTCGGCCAGTATTGGAATAATTTCCGCATGGGAGCGACTGAGAAAAGAACAAAAGTGGGTGCGCCGGCATCAATACCACTATCGCCGGGATGCCAGGCAGATGGTGGAACTGTGGGGGGATGAGAATTAACTCTGATAGGAGAACCGCCGTTTTTCTACAGGCCAGGCTTGGATCTCAAAGATTATCACACAAGGTGTTGCGGGATTTGAACGGAACAAGCGTCGTCGAGCATGCCATGCTTCGCCTGAGCCAGGTTGCCGCCGATGAATATGTTTTGCTCACGGATAAATACAGTTTTCCCATGCTCTCCACCATATGCGACAACCTGCCCAATTGGGACTGTTTTGTCGGGCCTGCCCGGGACGTGCTTGCCCGGTTCGTATTTGCCGCCCGGCACTATGCCGTAGATATCGTTATACGAGCCACTGCGGATAATCCCCTTGTGTCTCACGAATTGGCGGCACTCCTTTTGGATCGCTTCCATTCCAATTCCGCCGAATACGCAGCTTTTACCCTCATTCCCTATGGATCGGGGGTGGAATGCGTGTCGGCCAAGGTTTTGGAACGAGCCTTTTCAGAATCCATGAGCCAGGAAGATCACGAACATGTGTGCCCGTATCTTTATAAAAACCCGGATACGTTCCGCATTTTCAAAAAACCGGCTCCACCGGAGTACCGCTATCCGGATCTACGCATAACCCTCGATACGGAAGAAGATTATCGCTTTCTTCAAAGGTTGTTTCGAACTTATCAGGTGGATTCACGGGTTTCTCTTTTATCATTACTCAATAATATGTATTGTGTTGGAATATGATTGACTACCTGCTATGCCCTTCTTTCAGGCATTCGGATGGAGGAGGACATATATCGCGGATGTTCCTCTTGCACTCGACCCTGGCGTCTTCAGCAATATATATTCCCGAATCGGAGGCAAAAAGAGCGCTCAATGCTTTTCCCTTTCTTGCAGAGTGCGAAATTACCCATGGCATTGGCGCAGTGAAGTGTATCGTTATTGATTATCCCTGGATTGCCACTGGTGCTTTGCTTGAGCTGGAGCGCATGGCTCCCGTCGTTGCAGTCGATTTAGGCGGGAGATCAAGGAATTTGGCAACCTATTTGATCGACACCCTTCCGTACCCCGGTATACGGCTCCACGAGAAATATTTTTCCAAACAACGGGATGCATTGGGTTCCGGCGGTGGTCGGGGGATGGCCAAGGCTCTGGAAATTCCCGCAGGAAAGAAATGTACCGACGAGCCGAATTATTTTTCCCCGGGTTTGCTGCATCTGCCTGAAACCCGAAAACCTGCCGACGGCAAAACGGAAAAAATTCTCGTGAGCTTTGGAGCTACGGATCCAGGGGACCTCACCGGGACATTTATTCGTCAGTTGCATGCATCTCCGTGGCTTGCCCAAAGGACGGGCGAAATTATTATCGGATCGCACAATAAACGAAACTATCCCGAATTGCCTGCCGGATGGGCATATATCAAACCGGATCCCGGGTTATCGGAAAAACTTTCGGCCTATGATTTGGTTTTTTGCGCCTACGGCCTTTTGGCCTGGGAGGCGCAAAGCGCGGGGGCAAAAGCCGTAGTTATAGATGCCTCTTTTTACCATCGGGAATTGGCGAGGAAGTCGGGTTTCCAATCAATTGGTTCCAGGCATCTCAAATATGCGTTTCCGGGGCTGGAGCAGGGGGGCTATTGCGACCAGCTTGTGCGCCAATCGTCGGCAGTGCAAAAGATAAAAGATCAGTCGCTGAGTTTTTTTATACGCCAGCTCCACATAACCGGGCGCAATTTTTGCCCTTGCTGCGGTGAATTCGGGTATGGCGCGGCCATTGCCAGGAACCCCCGGCGCAGCTATTTCAAATGCAGAAGCTGCGGTGCCATCTATTTGGTTCGTTTTGTCGAGGGATCCATCAGTTACGATTCGGCTTATTTTTTTAAGCAATACAACGCCCAGTACGGAAAGACATATCTCGAAGACTTTCAGCATATTAAAGACATGGGGAAAAAGCGCTTGCGCAGAATTTCCCGCTATTGCTCTACCGATGCTCCCGCACCCAGGCTTTTGGACATTGGCTGCGCCTACGGACCCTTTTTGAGTGCTGCAAGCGAAGCAGGTTATGAACCCGAGGGAGTTGAAGTTAATTCCGATGCTGCAGAGTACGTCAAAAGGAAACTGGGCTTTACCGCGCACCGGGGCAGCATTCTCGACTCCGAATTTCGCAACGATTTCTCTTCGGATAGCTATGACGCAGTGACCATGTGGTACGTCATTGAGCATTTTTCCGACTTGAGCGAAATATTTGCCTGGATTTGGCGCATTCTGAAGCCATGTGGAAGTTTTTCGTTTGCAACTCCGTGCAGCACCGGAGTCTCCGGCCGAAAGGATATTCGATCATTTTTGTTTTCCGGCCCCGAAGATCACTTCAGCATTTGGAATCCGCTTCAGGCGGAAAAGCTGTTGTCTCTTCAGGGGTTCACCATTGAGAAACGGGATTCCACCGGACACCATCCGGAACGATTCCCCGGCATTACGGGAACCAGATTAATGCGTCCCGTTTCGGCTTTGCTGAGCAGAATGTTCAGTTTGGGCGACGGCCTGGAAGTCCACGCCATTAAAAACAGTTTGCGCGGCAAACGTCCCGTGAATGGCCGGGAGAACGGCAATTGAATTATATCGATAGTCTCGTATGGTCGTCGCGTTCAGAGGACTTTGTACATTCCTGGCGCATAAAAAACGGCAACAACACATATATCCTTCTTGCTCTCGGCGCCGGTGTCATGCAAATCCCGTTAGTGTTGATAGCTCGAAAAATGGGCATACGATTATATGTCTGCGACGGCAATCCAGATGCGCCGGGTGCCGGTCTGGCGGATAAATTCTTTCATGTGGATTTGCGGGATATTGACGGATTGCTTCGTTGTGCACGGGATATTCGGCAACAGGAAGGGCTTCACGGCGTTATTACCGTAGGTACGGATTTTTCCGCTTCCGTCGCATGGATCGCCGAGCACTGTGATTTGCCTGGCACAGGGTACGAGACTGCTTTGAATGCCAGCCGAAAAGACAGAATGAGAAAAATTTTTTATGCAGCGGGAATTCCCGGCCCGGGTTTTGCTGAACTGACGGAACCGGAATTTCATCTTTTGGAGCGACGCTGTTCCTCTCTGGCGTTTCCGCTGGTAGCAAAACCAGTGGATAACATGGGAGCTCGGGGAGTCATGGAGGCTCGCGACACCGGGGAACTCAAACATGCCGCCCGGCATGCTCTCGAATTCAGTCCGCAGGGCAAAATAGTTGTTGAAGAAAAAATATCCGGCAGCGAATATAGTTTAGACGCCCTCATTGACGAAAAAGAGTTTTTCCCCCTAGGCATTGCCAGGCGGATAATCGACTACCCACCATATTTCGTGGAAAGAGGTCATCAGTTTCCTTCGGGACTTGGGGAAAACCTTGAATACCGGATGTTTTCGGTGCTGCGGCGGGGTGCAGAGTCTTTGGGAATAGTTCGCGGTGCCGTAAAGGGCGATATTTTTCTCGGAGCAGATGGTCAACCCCTGATAGGGGAAATCGCCGTCCGTTTATCCGGGGGATATATGTCGGGCTGGACCTATCCCCTCCATTCGGGAGTGCATCCCACGATAGGAGCTATTCTCCTTTCGTTGGGATTCGGACTCAGTGAAACTACGGCGGGAACGTACCTGAGATACAGCGATGGTCTTCCCTCCAGCGAACGGGGTCTCATTTCAATTCCCGGAGAGGTTCGAAACCTGCCGGAGAACATTCCAGATGCGTTGTTTTTTCCCACGGTAATGCCTGGATCCAAAGTGCGCTTTCCCAGAAACAACGTGGAAAAATGCGGAAATTTTATTCAGAATACCCCGGCCGAGGCAGTAGAAAAGATAATTGCCGATTCCTTTCTCCATCTAAAATCCATATCCGTATGCCAGCTGAGAGAGACATTGGCTGCCGATTTTCCATGGGCGTATCCCGGTCTCAGGAGCTATCTCAAGCAAATGTCCCCAAAGGAAAATGCTGCGCCGACCGATATGTTTTTACTCCCCGATGAAGCCATGTCCCTGCCCGGCGAGGATTGGGCGTTTCGCAGCATTGAAAAAAGTATTGAAGTAATAGAAAAAGCAGTGCCCCAATGGAAATATGAACGCTGCTATTTCCCCAAATCCCTTGCCGATAATAAATCCGCAGTTTTTCTGAAATGCCTGGCCAGGGGAGGTGCCCAGGCAGCAGTGTATTTTCTTGATCTCTATTATTCCCGGGCCGAAAATAAAAAAAAGCTTGTTGATGAGTTGGGTGATGTTTCCTGAATTGATAAAGGCACTTTTTATTATTGCAATTCTTCTCCCCCTGAATGTGTGGGGCGATATCAGTCTCGAAAATTATTTGGGGTCCGCCGATGTGGAGTTATACTGGGATGCGATATCCCGCCGGGGGGTTTTGTGGCGGGGTACGCAGATGATTTCCTTTATTCCCGATGTTCCTTTGGTCTCCCGCAATTTCCAGCAGCTACACGAAGTTGAACCCATATACTATCGCGCCGGAGGGTTGTACATCCCCGACGATACCGTCGATTACTTCAAAACCGTATTCGTTCCCCTGGATAACCAACCGCGCAAAATTTCAACTATCTTTATCGATCCGGGACACGGCGGAAAAGATCCGGGGACAATCGGCAGCTTGGCCAACGGCGATCCCATCTATGAAAAAAATATAGTACTTGAAATTGGATTAATACTGGAGCGGCAATTAAAGGAGTACTATCCCGAAAAACGGATCGTTATTTCCAGAAGCGAAGATGAATATCTCACCCTGGAAGAACGAACCGCAATGGCCAATTCGCTGAGCAACGATTCAAGCGAGAAAATCGTCTTTATAAGCATACATGCCAATGCGGCATTGAGTCCCAATGCAAAGGGCACCGAAGTCTGGTATCTCCCTCCCGAATACAGGCGCCAACTTTTGAGCGAGGATGATGTCGATGAAAGTGCCGAGGGCGTCGTGCCCATTCTCAATGATCTGTTGGAAGAGGAATATTCGGTGGAAAGCATAATACTGGCCCAAAGCATAGACAGGGGGCTAATGGGCGAGGTAGGTTCTTTCACCCAATCCAGGGGGCTGAAGGAAAGGGATTGGTATGTGGTCCGCAAGGCGCACATGCCTTCGGTACTTGTGGAAGCAGGATTTGTGACCAATGCCCAGGAGGTGGCACTTCTCAATAATCCCGTCTACTTGAAGAATTTAAGCCGGGGAATTTATAATGGAATTACAGATTTTATTCAGGAATTTGAAAGTGTATCTCAATAATGTCAAGAAGAGTATTTTGCGGGATCAACTGTGGATTTTAATGTTGATGGTGACCTTCCTGGTTTCCGCTTTGGCGTATCTGCTGGAACACGCCAGCAAGGAACGGCTTGTTTTTGATTTTCCGGATACCGTTTCCGAGAAAATCGTTTCAGAGTATAAACGATTGCCCCGGGAGTCAGGAAAATTGAACCGCATCAGACAATATGTCGAGGAATATATATTGGGACCGGCAAATATACGCTCCCAAAATATTCTGGAGCGTGCCACCCGGGTACGCGCAGCTTATATGGGCAAAAAAAATGAGGTGATCATCGATTTGACCAGAGCTGCCTTGATACGGCCGAACGC
>JACSEG010000199.1_pt1 | contig 11477 bp, 10 predicted proteins | sample 8225521 | NCBI WGS metagenome assembly JACSEG01 (sample SAMN15705060, study PRJNA637333) | viral metagenome | isolation source: viral RNA from sea star tissue | host: Pisaster ochraceus | place: USA:Santa Cruz | collected 2018
GCTGTGTGTATTGCGTGAAGGCGTGTGGTGTGATGTAGCGTGCAATAGTCAAGAAGGATAAGACAACAATGTGCGGTAGTACCAAACTGCTCATTTTTTAACATAGACCATGTAATATTGTAGGTAAGGAATACCGCATGACCAACAATTCTCCAGTCAAATGACAAGGATCTACTAGGTGTTATGTAATGTCTGAGATATACACGGTATAAGAATCTACAAGGCTTAAAAAAGACCCACTGGACAGCTGGTTTGAGTCCAGTATTGGCTTGGCAAGCAACCTGGTCATGAATAGTCCAGTTGTCTTGTATGTTTTCCCTGCATTGTCAACCCATAAAGGAGTTTTTTTAATGGAACAAGTTCTTGGTTGGGTTTTCAAGTCTAAATCAATCACCTCCAAGTACTGCCACCTCCCAATAGTTTATCAAGCGGAGAGCAGAATAACTGGAAAACCAAACATTTTCTGTTCAATGTGTTATGACAATGGGAGAGTTTGGAACGTCAGGTGGCAGCAGACATACCTGGTAAATTTCCCTTCACAGAGGCACGGTGGCAATCGCCTCCATGCCCCTGGTCATTGCCTTCATGACCATTGAAATTGTCCGGTAGAAATTAAAATTTCCGTCATAGAAGCACCCAACATAAACAAAGTATCCGGCCGGGTCATGATTTGAGCACAGTGTGAACAGTTACACCACTGGTGTGTCCACACTCCCTTAACAAGCGAGTCTCTTTGTTCGGCTGGGCTTCCTGATTAACTTAACAAGATACTGTATAACATCGCTCCAACTGGATGGCCCTTAGCAACACGGAGAGTTTGTGAACTCTATGTGGAGTCCGTAGTGGGTACGTGCCTTTGATGCATATTTGAATTGCTTGTGTTTCAGCGAGAACAGCAAAGTGTCCCACTACATTATCCACTTACCGAAAGACAAGGACATCTACATGATTGGTGACCAGACATTTACGAGTCTTCCCAACCTATTGGATTTCTACAAGATGCACTTCTTAGACACCACGACGCTCATCGAACCGTGCCCCAAACAGCAAGATCAGCGAGAAATAAGCGGCTTTGAGCCAGTAGGTCCCGTTCACACTGTACAGAATCCTCCTCCACTACCCCCAATGGATCTAAGGGGCCAGGGCCTCGGCTTGGTCTGCAAAGCTCTCTACAATTTCAAGAAAACGGATGAAGAAGACCTGGCCTTCTCAAAGGGTGAAACATTGACTATTATCAGAAAGGATGAAGACCAATGGTGGCTAGCCAGGAATGCAGCGGGTGAGGAAGGTCTGGTACCTGCCCCCTACATAAAACCTATATCAGATCAGAGGTCCAGCATGGAGGGTAAAGGGGGTGGAGATGGAAGGCTCTCAACGGGGGAAGTCAGCAAGACTTCCGGCAATGACCAATATAAGGTTATCACCGCAGTCAACCCCAACACCATACAACATGCCATAGTCACGCAAGAGAGAGTGCCCTGTGCATACGACCCAACACAACTCAAACTAGAGGTTGGAAGTATAATTAAAGTTCTGGACCAGAACGTGTCTGGTAACTGGAAAGGAGAGGTGAATGGCAAAAAGGGCTACTTCCCGTTCAATAGGGTCCGATTACTAGACCAAAAAACCTACGAGGGACTAATAGAAGAAAAAAGAAAAGCCAACGGTGCCAATGCATAATGACAGGGGTGTGTTCCCCTTCGTTAGTCAAGACACAGAAAAAGAGAAAAAAGAAACAAGACTTTATGTACATCTATGACTCCACTGTATATAACCATCTAGACCACTGTGAATACCATCCCGTATAAACTCTGCATGCGGGTGCAAAGGGGTTTTTGGGTATGGGAAGCCAAACAGGAGGATTGATTTTCCATGGAAAGTACAGAGATGATTCACGAGAAGGAATTTACAGTGAAATGCTGTAGGGAACACGAGAGATGAAACGCTGCAGTGAATGACATGTCTTTGGGGAACTCGACACTGAAGCACTGGGAAATGTGCTCCGAGGCGAAACGGTGAGAGTAACATCTGCTGGGAAACTCTAAAGGTTTGACACCAGGAGCACCACACTCCAGGGAACTCCAAGGTGGTACACCATGGGCAACACAAGCCAGGAAACTCCAAGGTGATGTAGAAGGGCCAAAACGCCCAAGGAAACTCCAAGGTTTCACCAGGAGCAACACACCCCAGGAAACTTCAAGATGATGAATTGGAAGCAACAAATTCTGAGAAACTCCAGGGTATCATACCAGAGCAACACATTCTGGTAAAGTCCAGGGTGATACACCATGTGATACACCAGGTGAAACACACTCTAGCTAAATCCAAGATGAAACAGTGACAGCAACTACCTCTGGGATATTTCAAAGGTGAAACAGCAAGAACGACACAATCCTTGGCCTTCCAAGGGAAGCGCAGGTACATGTTGCAGCACACTCCCAGAGACTCAAAGATGAAAGACTACACAAGCATTGCAAACTAGCATGTGTGGGAGTCTCTGCAGTGAAACGCAAGGAGTGTTCGGTCATGGTTCACTATTGTAATGGGTTTACCTCTTATGAGGCTAGGGAGTGAGGGCCCTTGAAGCCCACACCCCCAAAACAAAGGTCTGGCAATGTTCGTGGCAAATTATTTTTTTACAATTGTACATAAATCCTAACGCCCTAGCCACCCTCGTTTAATCCCTCAGTAAAAGATGAGTGGCACTGGTGTACTTGACGTCATGCTTGGTATAGAAAGGGGGGTTGCACTGCAGTACTGAGTCCTTATAAAACCTCTCCAAGATTTGAACTGAGTTGCATGGGAGTAAGGTGCAAACATTACAGGTGATTCACAATGTAGTACCCCTCTATGGTTTACCCAGAAAAGAGGCTATTTGTCCAGAGAGCTGTCCATCAAAAAACAAAATCACACTGGCAGGTCGGCGCTTTGTGACAGTTTTGAACCTTGCAAATGGCTGGCATGAAATGTGAAAAATATTCACTGGCCTCGCAAAGATAGTATCTTACACTGCAAAACACAGCAGAGCAGAGAAATAGAAACTTGCTAGTGTACATGTATCTGTCTGCAAGCCATAAACAAACATACATTTACATGTAAACACTGTCCAAGAAGGGCCAGAGACGACGACCCATGGTTACACTGCCAAAATGGGCTCTCCTAAATTGTAGCGGGCACACTGTATTGTGAATTGACCGTATGAAAGCAGAAATGAACTAAGACGCCTTTGAATTGCGCTTGCAATTAGACAGTGAGGTGTTGCATAGTGCAAGGTTGCAGTGTGAACTGGCTCTACAGCAATACAATGTTAGGCATTTATCATGTTACCACCATTTGGTCACATTTCCTAATTCCATTAACATTAATTAATGCTAATGTTCATTGCTCAAACCAGGAACCAGACTAGTTTTTTTCTTCCAGCCTTGATTTGGTTACAACGATTTGGATTGGAGGAAAATCAAGATGGCCGCACCATGATAAAGACCCATTCTCAGATGGGGGTGCAAATCAGATTAAGATTGATGTAAAAAGACAATTCAGCTTGAAGTTGATACTAATGACCTAGCAGCAAATTGGCTATTGAGACATAAGTTACACCACGTGATCTTGTCACTGGTCACAGTTGATCTCAGAATGGTGAAGGAGACTAATATTTTAAGTAATGCGATGGGAAGACGGGTTAAAGTCTCAAGTTGTTCAGAGTTTATAAAGGTTCTATTGTCATACTTTCCCTGATCAAATCCAGGCATCAGATTCTCACCTTTCAGCCTGGAAAACCTTAAAAAGCTGCACAAACAATTACTTTAACTGCAAAGAATCCTGTTGCCTCAAAACTTGCCCACAGCTTACAATGGCTTAACACTTAATGTTGGTATTAACAAATTTTGACCATCTCTGGGTGGTGTTTGTTTTCGGAATTTACAAAAATATGTCCAGAGTCAAATGTTCCTTTGAAAACAAATGTATCATTCTCACAATGAGAGTTTGAGATGACAAAAGAAAGCTGACAAAGGTTCTCATAATAAGCACCAGGATTTGTTCTCTTTTGCATGCTACACAATGGAATGAATCAAGTGGTACATGTAAGCAGTGACATGAAATACATTGTAGGCTTCTGCATGCTCTGCATTTACCAATATTAAGACATGTAAAGGGCGTTATGCTGGACTTGGCCTCGTTATTTTGTACCACAGTCAGGCCATGGGTAAGAATCTGTAGCACCGGATCTTTCACTGAAAGTGTGACGAGAGAACCTCTTCAAGGGCTTCATTTGTCAAATTGATTCCCCGGCCAACATACGCAGATAGCCAGGCACTGAGACACTGCACACTGGTTCTTGCTCATTTTGCAGCTTTCAAATTTCTTTTATTTTAACAATAAGGTCTTTATGTTCAAAGTACATGTACACATGTACATGTAGTTGAAAAATGGAGCCCCAGCATGAAGTTGTAGACGGTAAAGGAATGGTAAAATGTGTGCTTAATGTTATTTTTAGTATAAAGCAACCACTAATGGGACAGTATGATTGGTATGCAGATCAGTTGTTTCACTAGTGACTGCATGCTATGCAAAGTCGGTAACCCTCTCAGCTGAACAGTGTACATACATAGTATAAATGTACACATTACTTTTAAGTTGAGCAATGTTGAACTAAACTGTTGGACTTTTGGTGAGCTGACATGAAAAGGCCTTTGCTCCAAACCAGAGAATTAGAACTCTGAGAATTCTTGGTTTGTAGTAACTATACTTTGTATCTGTGTGATTTGCTCATGCTGCCAGTTTAGCTGCGGAGTTAAAGCTTTCCCATTAATTGATCTGATTCATTTTGCCACCCAGGAATGTCACATGGTATTGATTAATCTTGGTTCAAGATGACGTGTGGTTATCGCTGACTTGATGTATGGTTTTAATTATCACGATCAAGCACTAGAGGGTACCTTTCCAAATACCTGACTTGCGGACAAACTGCAAATTGACTGCAGTGATCAAGTGCTCTCTACCGGTGTAGTTGTCGCGGCGTTGTTGTAGGCAGTAACCACATACACTGTACACGTTAGAACGTCTTGCACCAAGACTAGATATTGACACTGTATCTCCACATCTTACATAGGGGGTGTGCACAGCAGACACTGATCAGAGCCATATATTGAGAGCGTTGCGACAACCTGCGATTATAAGCCATTTTGGGCTCAGAAAACACATTTGCGCATACAGGGTGCCAGACTAGACTGCACATTGGGTTGTGCTGCTTTTGGACCAAAAATGGCATCCAACAACCGTTCGATCAAAGAAAGCTGGTCTCGTTATGCCGCAACTCTCTCAATACACTACACAGCTCTGACACAGATGGCAATTGAGCCCAGAATTCTCTGTATTTTATTTCTCTGTTTCAAAGGTATCCAGCTGACTTCACTTTTTGTCCAGGTGACATCTCAGAACATTCTGTTCCATTCACAGACCTGAAATGTACAACTCTGATAAGGGCAAGGTACATGTACCTAAGACACAGAGTAAAGGACATTTCAACATAAAGTAAGCATTAGGAAACAGTGGCATTCACTGAAGTAGTGGCATGCAAAGCAAAGACAAGGGAAATCTCCCATCTATGGCAACCAGAAAACTTGGGATGGAACTGATCAAAATGTGGAGTTGTTTTAGGAACAGGTTCTGTTCAAACCGCCACAAAATTATTACAAAGATGATTTACATGCAGACCTTAGTTTTTACATGTACATGTTGTATTGTTTCATTATTATTATTATAAAGTATTATATTTCTGGTAATAAAACCAAGGATGTCTTATAAGTAAGCTTATTCACTGTAGCTTGCAAGCCTGAGGAAACCTGTAAACAAGGGTGCTTGCTATGTGAACCAGAAACACTGGGGTTAACCCCTACTCTTCCACGATACGTGTTCTGGTATCTTTGATGTGCACTACCATCCTAGTACAGGGGACCTATGGCTTAATGTCCCATGCGAAGGACAAAGCAATTATGATAAAGCACCTTGCTCAACAAATCCTACTTGAATAATAAGATAAATTACATCGACAATAATGGGTTTGTTGTTTTACTATTGGGCATCAGTAGCCTCCGGTTTTCTTTTCATTTCTATCAGCTGTTAAAGACTAAAGCGTTTAATCCACACACCAAAAAAATGTAGAGCAAAAAAACTTTAACATTCACATTTTATGAAGTGATTTTGTTAATTACAAGGATCTAAGAAGTAATTGTAAAGAAAGTAAATGGATATATCCTGAATATTTTACCCATTGTGGATTTATTATTTATTTTTTTATCATGGTGACGAGCTCATTGGGTAAGGGATTTAAAAGACAACTCATAAACTTCAGCTGGTATTGTCATAAATTGTACACTCTTGTTTTATACCATGGCTTTTGGAAAGATGTCTACACAGCGAGTTGTGCAACTCCGGAAGCAACTTTTATAGAGCTGTTAAAAAAGTGCTGCTGCTATTGGTAGTGGCATTCCCAAATGACCTCATTCTCAATAGCATTGACCCTTTGCATTTTTGTCACCATCATCGCTGAGGTCAAATAATGAAAAGCTGCCGGTGCAGGCCCTCAATGAGGGTGCTGTTTGAGCTATTGACGTTGCGTACACGAGAAAAGGGGCAGTTACTTTTGCCAGTGAATATAGCTCTTAACCCCATAGGTAATTATGATATCAGTATACTCTACTGCCCAACTGAAATTGGCCATACGCGCTACATGGGCCCAATTGCATAAAGCCCTAAAGATGTTAAGAAACTGAGCAAATATTGTTTATTAGCAGGAAACCAGTCACAATTACAAGGTGTTTGGCTGGTAACGTGTTTCTGTCAAGCAGAATTTTTCAGTGCTAAGCAATATTTTGTGCTAAACAGCTTTATGAAAATTGGCCTTGATCTAGGAATATTCTCATTTTGTTCTGGACAAAACACATGATAATAAAAAGTCTTTTTGCTTACTCGATGAGCTTGAGCAGTACCAAACTTAAATTATTTTTTTAACGATAACTTGACTTTGACAAAGAATATTAGGATTGTATGCACAAGGCGTGACCACCACTTCTGTTAATGAAGTGGTTTTTTATTTCTAGTTTAAACAAATTACCAAAAGTAAATAAAGGAAAAGTTGTTTTTTGATTGTCAATTATTAAGTGGCAAATATATTCCCACCTATGTTCTAAATTTGCATGGCTCGGGCAAGCCTGTTACGTGGCTGCTACTTTTTGGCAAACCATTTGTTACAACGAAGGTGTATTTGTTTCAGTTTATTTATTAATTCTCCAATGTACATGTATTACTTAATCCCCCCAACACCTTACTGTTTGCCAGTGAGTTGACCAAGCATTCCAAACCATTCACCTGCCCAGACTGTGTGTGTTGTGGAATGTTGTACACTGAACCGTCTGTACACTGTGCATGTATTCACCACATGATATCATTGTAGGCTGGCATAGTTAACCTCTCGTTCAAAACCACAGTGACAGATATTGCACAGTCACACAGTAGGAAGGTTGACTGTGTACAGAGGCTGGCTTAGTGCATCTGTCATTACCAACTGGCGGATGATATTAAATGGTGGGACAGTAGGAGGGTTGACCGTGTACTGAGCCTATACATTCACCACCTGATTTCATATTGCTGGCATATTTTGTCTATCATACAAAACCATGGTGGATGATATTAAAATGGTCAGACAGTAGGTCATTTAATGATAATAATAAACAGCGACGATATTGTTTTTTCTTGATTAAATTAAAGCAAAACTCTTAAAGCTTTAGCTGAAAATGACTGGCAATAGTTTAATTCCGTAAAGATTGTGCCTCTCCACAGCAATATGTTTATCTGGGGAGAATAGAAACAAATGAAGAAGTTTTACTTAGAATAGTGTATAATGAGAAACTAAACTGTGCTGAAATGAAATGCGTACATGTTATCACCTCAACCCTAGCTGTATGGTGCAGGCCTGATACTTCACAAAGGCAACGGAGGCTGCCTCTGGTCATTGCCTCCATTGCCCCTGGTCATTGCCTTGGTGCCCTTCGAACATGTCGAATGTTCCAGTAGAAATTTACAATTTCCCTATGGAGGTGCCCTCTACCAAGGAGAAAACACCTTGGTACCCTTTCCTAAACAAAGAATCAGGCCTGATGGCGTACCAGCAAATTCTATGTTCTTACTATCCAGCTCTTATCTTTGTATGCATTGCCATTTACCATGGCTGTATCGATTCAACTTGTTGTTTCCTCCTGAATAGTGCATAGTTTATTACAACTAGGTGCAGCCTGCTGTAATGCCCACCTTGTAGAATGGCCATGCTGTGGCTGAGTTTGCCCTTCCCATGAAATATGTTAATTACATTTACACACTGTACAGACACTATTGGTTATTAAATGCCACAAAGTTGTGCACAAGGCAGATGCACAAAAGTGTGTAGTCATGCCACCATCAGCCCCTTACAAAGAAGCCTGTTGTTGCCTCATTTTGCCAACAGATAGTGCTACAACATTCCTACCATTCTGTCTTATGAGACACTCCTATTCCTAGGGCTGTGTGAAATGGGTATATGGTCTTTTATCATCAACCGAAGGGTACACCATTAGTGTTTGAAGTGGAAACCTGTTTTAAATCAAAATTGTTTTCTAAGATGTCTAAATTTTATTCAAGTTTGGTTTCTTTTCCCAATTCCTCTTGACCAAGGGAAAATTAGTCTGGCACCCCTTTCTTTGATGAGCTGATGTTGTAGCTAGAACATCATTGTGTATACAGGACATCAAACAGAGTGGGCATGGTAAAGGATGATAGGCACTCTAAGAACAAAATTATGAATACATGTACAGGCATTTGGTGTACTGTATTGGTTAATGCACCAGCAACAATATCACTGGCTGGTATTGTATATTTTGCGGTATTCATTACAAATTTTGCCACAACGAAAGTATGTTGGTACTTGGCAGAGTGCTCCTCACAGTGCCTCATTTTAAAGGTATTAAAAGAAACTGTTTCCAGTATTGTACTACAAACACGGCTGCTGAAAATCAGTGAAATAACCCTCAAACGCACCAGGATTATAACCTTACCTTGTTACCCTCCCCCTCCCTCACACACATTTGGTGTGTAAACACCTGCTATGGGGACCTCCTACATAGTCCCTCTGTATAGTCCTCCTTTTGTTTGTACTCAAACTTTTTAGCAGTTGCTCCCATTGGGTTTGTACACTCTTTCCAACTGGTGACCTTCGCCGGGGCTCCTACTCCTGTTGACCTCTATTGTTATGTATGAAGGTCCCCAGTTTGAATGTTTGCAAATACACTTTAAACCCTGTATTCCACACTCGTAACACTGAAGGGTGAAATCATATGTCTGTTCACCATTTTACAAATCTTTTGAATGTTACATCCACAAAACAACTACTTAAGAACTTCTTCAAGTATTAAATGTCACCTGTTTTGTATATACAGTTCTGTGTATGGGACTTCAGAATTTATAACATTACTACAAGGTAATCTGATTATGATACAGTTACAGACAGCAACAAGATGGGGAAACTACTGTCAATTTGACTTCTGTCTGTTAGCGTGTTAACAAAATTCCTCAGAAAAGGCAGTTTTCTAAGATAAACATCTCAGTGGGGCTATTTTCATAGAGCTGCTTTAAGTGGGCAATAGTGCTAAGCAAAAAAAAGGGGGAGACCTGTTGCAAACAGTATGCATATGACATGGCATTTTTGCTGGTAACCAAGCACAATTGTTTTGTTCTTTGCTACTTTTTAAAAACTGTTAAGCAGAAAATATTGTGGGGTCTTGTCTTGAAAAACCCATTTGGTATTGGGTAGTGGGTGCATTTGTATGTATTACACAACACACAGGACTTGCGGGTTTTATGCCCCATCTGAGGGACGAATCAATTTTAGTGTCTTGCTCAAGGACACAAGTGTCCAGACTGGTACTCGAACCCACACTCTGCTGATCAGCAACACCACTGCTTGAGTCTGGTGCGCTTGACCGATCGGCCATGACACACTACCAATTCTAACCCTAGTGGTTTCAGTTGCCTCATTAAGCTACATGGTGTTGTGCTGTTAACTGTCTATTTTGCTAAGCATGGTTGTTTAAACTTAGCAAATTTGTTGCTTGCCAGCTTAATGAAATTGGGAAAAAAAATCTGCTTTCAAACAATTGACTTTTCTGCTTTTGTTGCTACATTATTTGCAATGGGGAAAAAAATTGTTCTTGATAAAACTTGTCTTATAACTAGAGCAGTTTAAGGCTCTTGTGCTGTGTTTCCAATGATGAGTTAAAATGATTGCATTGAGGCAAACCAGTTGAGCCATGAAGCTTAAGTATTATTTGTTGATAATAATAATGTGTTATGTTTTGCTCAAAATACAAAGAAAACTCAAGAAAACTTGTTTGGTTTCCCGCTTACTTTGTTGTAGCTTGTGTCTCAAGATAATTAAAGGCCATTTTGCCTGCCATGTAATAAAAACCTTATACAGTTATTTCAAAGTTGTATTTATTCAATGTTGCCTTAAATTTTGTATCCACTGTTTTAAAACAGAAACTGATCCGAGAAAGAAATGTTATTGCTATTTAATGGATGTAGAGTAGGGCAATTGTTTCCAAATAAGAGGTTTCGTAATGTACCTATTAATACGATTGTCTTTGTGAGAATTATGTTCAATTCCATGGTGCTGATTAATGGCATTATTGCATGTAGGCCTATGGACCAAATTCACCTTAAGTTCATCATCACAACAATCTTGGTTGCACCATTTTGAGAGTCAATGTTCCCATGTGTTATACAGTGTAATGCGCATCTTAGCGTTCACCATAACCTTCTAACTGCAATTTGACTGCCAAAGTGGTGAGCATGGTTAACAGTAGCTGCATGTGATGTTATTGCAAAGGGTCATTCAATAGAATTGTCAGCCAACTGGTGCCAATTCCTAAATTTGTAAACATATTTTGTCCTTTTACGGAGCATCCACAAGGGGGGAGCATCCACAAGCAGAACATTTAAGTCATAACCTTGCGTGCTTACTGTAAGCGAAGCAAAAGGCATAACTTGCTCCTGCTTCTAGTGTGTAGCAGATGAGTCACATAGCAATTCAAATCCATTGTTGATGTGTACTGGCACTGGGAAATCTTCTGCAATTAGGAAATTCACTTTTGCTTGTGTACATTTTTTTATTTTTTTATTTCACAGTCAGCAGACAAATTAGTTGCTAACTTGATGAGATTGGCCTTGGTTTATTGTAATATTTTCACAGAAAACCAAATGTCAGTTGGTGATGCCTGGTTCATACTTCATGTGAATGCGAAAGGAATTAGATAAGCGCAAATGGTGCGTGCTGTTTTCCCAATTCTCAAACTCACTTCATTTTTGCAGTTTAGTGAAGTTCAAAATGGGCTGAATCTGAGTACAGGACACACAGAGGCCCAAATAATCAACTCCTAAACCTCCCAAAC
>JACSEG010000200.1_pt1 | contig 11460 bp, 8 predicted proteins | sample 8225521 | NCBI WGS metagenome assembly JACSEG01 (sample SAMN15705060, study PRJNA637333) | viral metagenome | isolation source: viral RNA from sea star tissue | host: Pisaster ochraceus | place: USA:Santa Cruz | collected 2018
GCCAACATGCCTGGTTTGCAGGGAGGTCCGTTGATGCATGTTATTGCAGCAAAAGCGGTGGCCTTTAAAGAATGTTTACAAGACAGTTTTGTCGAATATCAGAAACAAGTAATAAAGAATGCAGCAATATTAGCCGAAACCTTAAGAAACGGTTCTGTTCGCATAATAAGTGGAGGAACAGAAAACCACCTGCTTCTTGCAGATGTGAAGTCCTCGTTTGGTATTACGGGTAAGGATGCGGAGTTATGGCTTGATGAAGCTAATATCACGGCAAACAAGAATGGGATACCTTTCGACACTGAATCTCCGTTCGTGAGTTCGGGGATACGATTTGGTTTGCCCGCACTGACATCTAGGGGGATGAAGGAAAAGGACATACAGTTAGTAGGAGAATACATACTAGCAGTCTTTCGTAGTGAAGGAGACAGCAAGAAGTTAGAAGCAATAGGAGAAAAAGTATTGCAGTTGAGCAGTAATTTTGCTATGAGAGAATAGTTTATAAACGTATGAAATATAAATTAACTAACACAGGAGAAAAAGACTGAATGAGCGGTTCTGTTACAACCTTTCATTATCAAAAAGGCACCTATATAGTTGTTGAGGGTGAAAAAAGTAGAGGTACCTTTTTTATCGTTCAAGACGGGGAAGTACTTCTTAATAGAGCTATTAGTGTTCGCGAACTCTCGACAGAAACCCTTAAGCCAGGTGACTTCTTTGAGGTTGAGTCTGGGCTTACAGGAAACAAGCGGCTCTCTACGGCAATCGCTAAAACGGATGTTGTTATCATCGCCGTCAAAAGAGAGATGTTTGATGTGCTTATCCAAAAGCGACCTACGTTAGTAGAAAAATTTATTCTTTCTTTTTCTAACAAGATGAGAAACCTTGATCATATTCTTGCAAAGGTCTCATTAAAAACGATGGAAGCATCTAAATCTCATGAGACAGTACTCGAAGTTGCCGACTATTATGAAACAAAAGAGAAGTTTCAATCGACAGCGTTCATATATCATAATTTAGCAGCTCAAAACCCAGGCACTTCCATAGAAAAAAAAGCCCTTGAAAAATACAAGGTAGTTTCTCAGCAGCTTTTAGAAGATCAGAAAAAGTATATGAAAGAAGCTGTTTCTGGCGTTATCAAAGTTCCGGCGGACACAATGATTGTTGCCGAAGGTCTTAGTGGACGAACCATGTTCTTTATTCAAGAGGGTAAGGTCAAAATCTGTAAGATTGCGAACAATTCGGAACTAGTGCTCGCAGTGCTACAAAAGGGTAATCTTTTTGGAGAGATGGCGCTTCTTGAGGACAAACCACGATCCGCATCCGCCATAACGGTAAAAGATAGCGAGTTGTTGGTGATTAATCAGCAGACTTTTCCGCTGCTCGTTCGAAGAAACCCCAAGATCATCACAAGGATAACCACTGTTCTTGCAGACAGGATTTGGTTTATCTATAGGCAGATAGTCAATGCGTCTATGAGAACAACAGAAGAAAGGATTTACGATGGTTTGCTTATGTTTATGGAGAGACACGTATCAGAAGAGAAGTTTTCAAAGAAGTACGAGTTAGACATCGGTATTGGAGAATTTTTTACACGAATAGGAGTTGACCCAAAACAATCAGAAGACACCATAGCTGACCTTAAAAGCAAACAACTGATTACCGAAGTAGACAACAAAATAATAGTACTCAACCCAAAACTTATCACCAGCAGAGCCAACATGTTTCGTACGGCACAACTAAAAGACAAAAAGAAAAGCTAAAACCAGTTCAAGGCTGTAACTTGAAGGCTATAGTTTCACGATTATAACGCTTTCTTGATAAGACCTTCCACGTCCTGGAGCGTTAGTTTTTTAATAGATTCTGGATCTTTTTTATCGTCTGGTAGCGAAACGTTTTTTCGTGTACCAATCTTAATGTAGGGGCCAAAGGGGCCGTCAAATATCTTTATAGGAACTTTTTTGCTTGAGTAGGCTCCCAAGTCTTTGAGTAAGGAAGAACGAGGTTTTCTTCTTTGCACCTCTTCTTCTAGTCTTTCGAGGGTTCGCTCAAAGGTAATGGTATATATGTCGTCGTTTTTCGTAAGCGTTCGTGTTTTTTCTCCGCATTTGATATAGGGACCAAAACGACCAAGGTGCACGCTGATTTCTTCGTTTGTTTTTGGATGCACACCCATAACCTTGGGTATGCTTAGTAATTTTAGTGCTTCTGCTAAACTTATGCTTCCAGAGGGTATGGTCTTGGGGATCTGTGCCCGACGTGGCTTGGGTTCTTCTTCTGTAACTTCGCCAAGTTGGACATAGGGGCCGTACTTTCCTGTAAGGCAGTACACGTTTTTTCCTGTGCTATCGTCTACCCCAATGGGCTCCAAACTTTTCCGCTTTATCTCCATGAGCTCAAGAATATAATCTGGGCTGATATCAGAGGGGTTGCAGTCTTCTGGAATTGATATGTTTTCTTTGTTCTCTTCCGTGTCTTGTCTGGTAATGTAGGCTCCATAACGACCGACCCGTATTTCATAGTCGCTTTTTAGTTGGGGGATTCGTATAAGCTGTGATTTTTCCTTGTCAATCTCCTGCCCTTTTTCTACCTTGTTCGCAAGACCCTCCTCTCCTAAATAAAAGCTCTTGAGATAATGAAGATAGTTTTCTTCACCAACGGCTATCTTATCAAGGCTGTTCTCCAAGTCCGCAGTAAAATCATAGTCAATATATTCAGAAAAGTTGTCTTCGAGAAATTGATTTACACTAAAGCCCGTCAATGTTGGTACAAGTGCTTGGTCCATGCGCTTTGCATATTTTCGGTCGAGAAGAGTATTGATAATCGTAGCATAGGTAGAGGGTCTTCCAATACTAAGCTGTTCGAGGTGTTTTACAAGAGATGCATCATTGTAGCGTGCCGGAGGCTTTGTTTTGTGTTCTACAACTTCTGTGCTCTGTATCGGCAAGGAAAGCCCTTCGTGCAGTCCTTCGGGAAAGAGCACATCTCCTGTAAGCTTTTCTTGAGAAAGCGCAAGAAATCCTTGAAAGGTTATGACCGATCCCGTAGAGCTAAACGTGTATTTTCCAACGGTGAACGTTATGGTCTGTATGTCTTTTATCGCAGCTGTCATCTGAGATGCAAGCGTTCGTTTCCATATAAGTTTATAGAGTGCAAGCTCTCTTCCCTGAAGAGGAACCTTGTCCGGATCCTTAAAATTATCACCTGCAGGGCGAATCGCTTCGTGAGCTTCCTGTGCGTTCTTAGACTTTTTAAAATACATGCGAGGTTTGCTGTGCACATAGGAAGCATCGAATTTTTGAAGTATACTTTCGCGCGCGGCTTTCACTGCTTGGGTAGACAAGTTTGGAGAGTCTGTCCTCATGTAAGTGATATAGCCTTGCTCGTACAAAGACTGAGCGGTACGCATCGTATCTCTTGAGGTAAGCTTTAGTTTCCTGTTTGCATCCTGTTGCATCGAAGAGGTGGTGTAGGGGATGGGGGGATGTATGTTCTGTACCTTTTTTTCAATGGACTGTATCGTCATGCTTGACCCAGACAAAGAACCTTGAATGTCCGTGCAGTCCTTTTTTGATAGATGCACCACATCTCGTGTCAGGTTTCCTTCTATGTCAAAATCTGCTCCGATGGCTATTTTCTTTTCTCCTATCTTGCTGAGTTTTGTAGGTACGCTTTCCTTGTTGTGCGAGAGTTCTGCATTTAAATCATAGTACAGAGCTGTTTTGAAGATGGCACGAAGCCGCTCTCGTTCGACAAGAAGGCGTAAGCTAGGAGATTGAACACGACCAGCAGAAAGCCGATAGGTGATCTTTTTCCAAATCAATTCAGATAAGCGGTAACCGAAAAGTCTGTCAATGATTCTTCGCGTTTCCTGAGCCCTGACAAGATCCATATCAATCTTTCGATATGTTTCAAGAGCTTTTTGTATAGCTGTCTTGGTTATTTCATGAAATACCATTCTATAGAGAGGAACCTTAGGGTTAAGCATTTCTACGATGTGCCAGGCAATGCTTTCTCCTTCCCTGTCTTCGTCTGTGGCAAGGATAAGTTCTTCGCAATTTTTCAGTTGCTGTTTTATCTCTCTGATGGTTTTCGTTTTCCCGGAAATGGGCACATAGAGGGGCAAAAAATCATTTTCCACGTCTATTCCCAGTCTTGCCCAAGAGAACTCCTTGTATTTTTTGGGAATATCTGTCGCGGATCGAGGAAGATCGCGAACATGTCCCACAGAAGAGACCACTTCGTATTCTTTTGAAAGAAAACGTGAAATCGTTTTTGCCTTTGTAGGAGATTCAACTATTACTAAATACTTACTCATAGAGCACCTTTTCCTTTATCATGACACTAAGTTTACTGATACTAAGTTTACTATAGTTAAAACATGATATATTTTGCAAGTCCTTTTTTCTATTCTTTTCTTTAAACGGCTGGCGTTTTATTCTCTTGCAAGTGGACTAAGGTGTTTCCACTTTCCTTGAGCGTATCTAAGCATCATTCCAACACCAAGGGATATTGCAAATCCAATAAAGATGTACCAGGCACCAAGGGGGCCGACTATTCTTGTCTCTATCAGAACATAGATAAGAAGCATGAACACAGCAGTACAGAAGAGAAAGATGTACATGCTCGCCTTGGTATCTCCAGCTCCTCGCAGGGCACCTGAGTAGCAAAGATGTGCAGCATCGGCAAGGAGATAGATGCACGCAGTACGCAGCATTACCCTTGCCAGAGGAAGAACGAGGCTTGCGTTTTCCATCTTCGTGGTAAATGGATGGATAAACGGATCTGTAAAAAGTAGAAAGCACACGATAACGATGACCGCATAGAAGCACGCAAAGAAAAGCGCCGTCCGCACGACTCGTTTTGCCGCGTAAAGATCGTTTGCTCCCATGTGTCTTCCAACCAAAGAAGTGGCGGAAAATTCGGCTCCAAGCATGGGAACAAAAAACACAGAATCCCAGTTGATGGCAATGGTAACCGCGGATCCCACCACTGGTCCAAAGCTATTCATTACCAATATAAAGTAGTTAAACACGCCTATTCCTATGAAGCCACTAATCCCCTGAGGAAATCCATGTTGAATAAGTTTTTTAAAGAGGAACGGACGGAAGGCGAGTTGTGTTCTTGTGCGATACACCGCGTGAATCTTTTTTCCAAAGTACACAGAAAGTTGTATCAGCAATCCAACGATAACACTTAAGACAGAAGCAAGGGCGGCGCCTTCTATTCCTAGTTCCGGAGCAGGACCGATACCATAGATTAAAATGTAGTTGCAAGGAACGTTTACTACCAATGCTATGATGCTCGAAATCATTACCACTTTGGACTTTCCTATTCCGATAAAAAACCCACTGATGCCACTGCGGAGCACGGTAAAAATGGATCCATACAGTATTATCTTTGTGTATTGAATCTGGAGGGATGTCTGAAAGGGATTGTATTCAAGGTATCGATAAAAGGAAGGTACAACGAATAACGTAAGAAGGAGCACGGGGTAAGAGAACAGTGCGAAGTAAAACGACTGTGCACCGATACGAGCGCATTGATGGTGTTTCTTTGCACCAAAGGAATGGGAGGTAAGAGCGGTTGTGTATGCACAGCTTACGATAAAAAGAGACATGATAAAATATGAGCTAAGCCCCCCTATCAAGGTGGCGTTTAGGTAGACCTCTCCTTGGTTTTCCTTGTACAGAGAAAGGAAAATTCTATCGGTAAAAAACATTAATGTATCTATGGACTGGGAAACGATCATAGGAAAGGCTACCGAAAGAAAAAGCTTCATTTCTGAACGAGTAAAGAGATTGCGACTAAAAAAACCGGGAAGAAAAGAACTGGGTGAAATCATGATGTCGAAACTCCATATAAAACAAACTCCATGTAAAGTATTGTATACGAGCGCTTGCTTTATGTTTTTCTCTCCTGCTCAGCGCTTGCCCGTGTCTGCCCGTGCTTGACAAACCCTTGCTCAGCGCTTGACAAAGTATGAAAGATAAAGCATAGTTATAAATACTATGGCAATACCAATAGAAAAATTGATTAACTTTAAAGGCAATATCTACGAAGTTGTTTCTGCAGTGATAAAACGTTCGCAGCAAATCACCGAAGTTCGTGCCGCATATAATCCTACGACCTTAGAGGAGCAAATTACTCCTGTTCCATCACGAGAGGAGAAAACAAACGAAAACAGCGAAAACAAGGAGAAGGCAACAAGCGCAGCTTTTCGCGAAATTCTTCAGAAAGAAGTTCTTTATAGGTTCAAAGACGGAAGCTAAAGCAACGTCAGCAACCAAGCAATGTTAACATAGAGTGGAAGAAAAATCCTATTGTTTGCCTCTTGTCTTTGGGGCGACCGCAGTGGGGAAGACACAGTTCTTAGAGACGTTGTTTTCGTATTGGAAAAAACAGAGTTCCCGTGCAGTGGAAGTCATTGTTGCAGATTCACGACAGGTATATCAAGACATGCCAATTGTTACTGCCCAGGCTCCCGACCAGCTGCGAAAAAACATTATCCATCACCTTGTGGAAACGCTTCATTTTCGTGACCCCTATACGGTAGGAGATTTTTGTGATCAGGCCACAAAGCTGGTCAAAGAAATACAGCAAAGAGGAAACCGCGCACTCATTGTCGGGGGATCGGCATACTATTTGCACCATTTTTGGAAAGGTTCTCCCACGACTCCCAAGGTTCCCTCAGACGTACGAAAAAAGATTTTCGAAGAATATCAAGAACGAGGTCTTGATGCAATGTATGAAGATCTTAGAAAGCGAGATGCGGATTATGCAGAAAAGATATCCGCACACGATACGCAAAGAATACTTCGTGCACAGGAGATAGTTCGATATAGTGGAAAGAAAATACATAGCTTTACACTTAAAAAAGAAAAGACTCCTTATACATTGCTTCCGATAGGGCTAAGAAGAGAACGATCGACTCTGTACCATAGAATCAATGGCAGAGTGGACGAAATGATACAAAAAGGATTGGTCTTGGAAGTACAGAATCTATGGAAGCAAGGGTTAAACGATCAGATGAATGCGTTTCATACCATAGGAATACAAGAGTTGTTGCAAGACAGAGCGGTTCAAGAAACATGGAAACGAGGGGAGGAGCTAGGGTCGTCAAAGTGTACAGAGCTTGCTTCTTTGATAAAACGAAATACACGGAGGTATGCAAAACGACAGGAAAGCTTTTTTACGAGGTTTCAAGATATCACGTGGTATGATCTTCATAAAGAAGAAGAAGAAGAGCGTCTCGTTCGGCGGGTCTGTGATTCGTTATTGTCTGTACAGTAGTCGTTCTTGTGAAAAGATAAAAGAATTGATTTGATAGATGTATTGACAATGCAGAGGGATTTTTGCTAAAATTGAAAGTGCAAGTAAATAAAAATGTACCAAGATTCATACACAGTTAATTATGATAGAAGAAAACCGTCTCAAGCAGATGCTCTGTTTACAGAGCGATGGTCTCCTCGGTCGTTTAAAAAAACACAACTGGATTCAAAGATTGTTGAAACCCTTGGCGAAGCAGCTCGTTGGTCTCCCTCTGTGTTTAATATACAACCCTGGCGAATCATATTTGCAGAAAACGGAAGCGAAAAGTTTGAAACGTTTCTCGGTCTTTTGATGGAGTTAAATCAATCATGGGCAAAAAACGCATCTCTTTTAGGTCTCTTCGTTGCACAGCTACAGCAAGAGGATGGAAAACCAGTCGGAGTAACAGCAGCATTTGATACTGGCTTTGCATGGGCAGCACTTACCTTTCAAGCACGAAAACTAGGGCTGTACACACATGGAATGGCAGGATTAGACTATGAAGCTGCGTATACACGGTTAGATATAGACAAAAGCAAGTATGCAATCCTTGCCGCCTTTACGGTTGGGGTACTTGATCAAAAAGAAACTCTCAATGAGCGAATGCAGGAAATGGAGTCTCCTAGTGGAGATAGGAAGCCTTTACAAGAAGTATTTTCTTCCGATCTTCAAATAGTGAAATAATATGCCAATAACATCTGTTGAAATATTTAAGCAAAGAAGAGGTATGTACTAGTGCCATGTGGTAGAAAGAGAAAAAGAAAAAAAATCTCAAAACATAAATTCAAGAAGAAACTAAGAAAAAACCGACACAAGAAGAAGTAAGTAAAGATATGTATTTGAATACATATAGAATTCTTTTTTGTATACGCAGATTCAGGACTCTTGCCGTATCTATTTTTCGAAATAGATACGCCCGAGACAGAAGGATGTCATGTTAAGCGATCTTATCCCTGCAAACATATACAATGTTGTTCGCTCTGTTATCGACATTCTTAGTCTTAGTCTTATATTTTTCTACGTGTTTAGAGTGCTCAAAACCATGCGTTCATCACTCTTCCTTGTTCGTTTTTTGTCGGTTCTTGCTGTATACGCAATAGCCTTTCTTTTGGATTTAGAAGTGCTTTTGTGGGTATTTAACAACACGTTCTTGATTCTTGTGATCGGAACAATCATAGTATTTCAATCGGAGTTTCGAAACTCAATAACAAAGAGGCTACTTTCTAACCCAATAAGCCCCCTCAAGAAAACAGTACAGACAACTGATTTCAATCTTATAAGCAAGTCTGTTGATTATCTGAAAGACCGTACAAGGGGTGCAATTATTATTTTAGAAAAGGACGTATCCTTAGAGGAAATTATCACAAACAAGGTGCAGATCGATGCACTGCTCTCCGTGGAAATACTTGTCTCCTTTTTCTCGCATGATACCCTCTTGCATGACGGAGCGGTAATTATAAAGGAAAACAGAGTCAAGTTTGCTGGTTGTTTCTTGCCCATTGATCTTAGTACCGACGTTCCCTACACGCTAGGGTCACGCCACAGGGCAGCTATGGGTATTGCAAAAAATACTGATGCAGCAGTTATCGTTCTCTCAGAACAAAGAGGTTCAGTTACTTTAGCGTACAAGGAACGATTGTTTTACGATATGGGAGTTGAGAAAGCATGTCGATATGCACAACTCATATTGGAGGATAATTTCGCAGACATTGAAATGCGAGATTTTCTGGAACCCACGAAGACAGTATGAAAATACCTCGTGTGCCATCCTTTATAGAATACGTAATTGTTCTCTGTCTTGCGATTCTGACCTATTTCTTTTATTCTCTCGTAATCGACACAGAGGAGCGGTATTTTACCATCCCGATCAACGTAAAGATACATCCAGGGTTTACGATTTCTCGTGCACTTCCAAGAACGGTTTCTGTATTGCTCCGAGGCAGCAGATCAGTCTTGGCACGAATCGGAAACGACAACATTTCTACGTTCATTGATTTTTCCCCTTATAACGAGGACGGGGTGTATCGAGAGTCTGTGCAGGTTCAACGTCTCGGTATTTTCCAAGGGATAGACAACATAGAGATAGAAGTAACGCCTGCCATTCTAGAGAGCAACATAGAAAAGAAGATAACACGGGAAGTGCAAGTCTTGCCTGTGTTCTTGAATGCTCCTCCAAGTGATTACGAATTTAAAGGATATTCAGTATATCCAAATACGGTAAAGGCAAGTGGGCCTCGATCTGTAGTCGAGGATCTCGTTATGGTAGAGACCCAAGAGATAAATCTTGCACAAGAAACCAGTAACTTTGCTAGTGTCGTACGAACATTATATTCTGGAGATGCACTTGTTGAGTTTGAACCAGAAGAGGTAGAGGTTGTGACAAGAATAGAGAAAGAGATAACTATCTGGAGTGTCGAGGACATTTCCATTAAAGTTATTAACCTACGGACAGATTTCGTTCTTCAGGACGTTCTGCCACTGTTTACCCTTGTTGTCAGAGGTCCGGCGGACGGTATAAGTCAATTCGAACCGACCCTTACCATAGATGCCCTTTTTATTGAAAGGGAAGGTGACTATCTTGTGACTCCACAGCTAGAGGAAGAAGGAGAAAGGGGCATAGAGCTTATTTCCTTGTATCCTCCAGAAATAATGTTGCGAGTTCAGACCGTAGAAGAGGTGGTAGAACCTCAGTTGACTACGATTGATTTTCCTCAAAGTCTTCCACAAGGACAGCAAGACGAGACTCCTCAACAGCAAGAAATCCCCCAAGAGCAAGAAGAACCTCCTCAGCAGCAAGAGCTTCCTCAAGAACAATTTGAGAAGCCAAAGATGAGAATACAAGATAAATACAATCAGATTGAGGATGAATTGATCACCGAGTTTCGCTCAGCATTCCATGAAATGGCCACCGAGAGAATGAGAGAAATTGCAGGAATACTCGCGCACTTCAAGGGCTACCACAGATGTGTTGATGCCTTCATTGAAGAAAGCCAAGCGAATACATATATTTACCATGATGTGTATGAAGATTTGATGCCTTTATGTAAAAAGGTCAATGGTTTAGTACATCAGGTGTTCAGCAGCCCAGAGAGTGTGATGGGAAAGTTTGTACTCAACCTGTATGAAGTCAAATTACAGGAACATGTGAAAGCGAAGCTCTCCAACAAAGAAGACGACCGGGAACACTTCCTGAAAAACCTCCATGAGCTTTACGCTCGGACAGGCCGACTGACTGCAGCGCTGTCTGACTACAGGCTGGGCTCAGACGCCCACCTCCTCACCAGACTTACCAAGCACATCTTTGAGAAATACCTGCAGGGTTACATCCAGTGTGAGGAGTTACACCTACGAGAGAAGATGTCTGAGAATCTGAAGTCGTACTATAGTATGCTCGGACATCAGAAAAAACTGATTCAACAAACTGGAGGTCTGCAGGATCTACAGAATAAACTACGCACCAAGGCTCCCCTCAACATAGGTTCATCAGGTCCTCAAGTAGACTTTAAAGGACAGACTTTCCTCTCACAGGAAATAGCCTTGAATTTACTCAATGAATCCAAACAAGCATTCAACAGGTGCCAGCTGCTTTCCAACCAGTCCAACTTATCCACTCATGCCATCACAATCTTTGACATCCTGACTGAGTATCTCTGCAATGAGCACATTGAATATGCTCTTGAGATCGGACTTCAGGGCATTCCATCCTCAGAACCCAAGAGCTACCCACAGATCTACTTCTTCAACGTCGCCGGAGAGGCCAACGCAATCTTCCATCTTCTAGAGAAACAGTTCAGCGATGTGCTGGTGCCGCTGATTAGGTAAGTCAGAAGTACAAAACAGTTGATTCATTTAGGACAAAGTACGGGATAGGTATTTATCGGGTGGAAAACAATTTAGTAGTTTCAATCCGACTACAAAGTTTGTACCAGTACCAATCCTCCAGAGAAATATTATTGTCTAAAACGGTTTCCAAGTCAAAAGGTAGCATTAGAAGACCCAAACATCGCTTATTTCTATTTCATCAATCGAAATAAGCATGTCTATGCAAAAAATTCTCTGACAAAATACAAAAGATTTATAGTTGTCTTCACTAAAAAAAAAGTGACCTCTGGATTTGATGACATTTTGTCAGGTTGTTGTGTGGTGTTTTTT
>JACSEG010000201.1_pt1 | contig 11423 bp, 11 predicted proteins | sample 8225521 | NCBI WGS metagenome assembly JACSEG01 (sample SAMN15705060, study PRJNA637333) | viral metagenome | isolation source: viral RNA from sea star tissue | host: Pisaster ochraceus | place: USA:Santa Cruz | collected 2018
CGATTTTTTACCGAATTTTAATAGTAAGTATTGTGGAACTGGTAGATCACTACACAAGAGACCTCTTGTTCCTGACAAAGATGAAATTGAGGAGAATTACGCGAGTCGTAGTGCAAAACTTCGTATAATGGAAAAAACAACGTGAAAAAGCTAGTTGGTATCGTGTTACTCACCATTTTTGTTATGGTGTTCAAGTTCGTAGTGTCGGGAGCCTACTATGATTATTTTTTACAAAATAGTAGTCTTAATGCAAGACAGTTGCAACTTCTTGATGAAAACAAACGGGCAATCGCAGAGCTAGAATACTACAAGAGCCCCAACTATCTTTTTAAACAAAAGGAGCGTTTGCAGATGACAGAGCTTACGCCAAACAAGACGGTTATTCTTGCAAAAGAGGAACTTCCCACATACGAATGAGATAGTGATTTCAAAGGACAGAACATGATAGAAGAAACAAAGAAAAACAAAGCAACACAAGAGCACAAACACACAGAGAATAGTTTAAATTTTGCTGGCCTCGTTCATCTCTTTCGGGAGAGTGAGAACCATTGTTTTCATTTTGGTCCAGGATCGAGTAGCTGGCATTCGGTAAGCATAGATTCTAGAACAGTGAAGCAAGAGAGTTTGTACTTCGGTCTGCAAGGAAAGAGACGGAACGGCGGGTTCTATCTTGGACAGACAATGGAAGAAGGTGCTTCCATTGCGGTGATCGATCTCCAGGCCTTTCTTGATTTTCTTTCGCAACGAGCCTTTCGTACGATTCGAGGCAATCAGCAGTTACAAGACGTTTTAGAACAGAGCAAAAAGATCTTCGAGAGCGGTGGCAATGTTCGAGAGAGCACAGACAAAGTGATGCAAAAGCTTCGTGAAGAACAGACGGCATCGCTGTTGCAAGAGGCGACTAACGAGGCTCTTCCTCAAAATTTTAGTTTGCTTGTCGTCAACAATGCGCTCCACGCACTTCGACTGCTATCGCAAGATACGATCGAAAGAAATCGAGAGGGAGTTAGCATTGTTGGTATCACGGGAAGCGCAGGGAAGACGACCACAAAGAACATTCTCTATCACCTGCTTCGGGGCTTTGGAAAAACGACTGCCACTTTGGGCAATCTTAACACGGAGCAAGGGCTTGCACTTTCTATTTTAAACACCGATTGGGAAGGTCTTCGCTATGCCATCTTTGAATGTGGTATTTCCGAGCCTGGCGAGATGGACGTGCTTGCTGACATGCTAAGACCAGACATTGCTGTTATAACCAACGTGGGCAGTGCTCATCTAGGCGCCTATGCTCATCTTGATCAGCTTCGTGAAGAAAAGCTAAAAATCGCGGAGCATGGTTCACATATCAAAGCCCTCTTCGTATCCAAAAGTGATCAAGATCTTGTTCAGATGGCAAAAAGCAAGTCTATTCCACTTGTTCTGCACGATGCTTCCTTCTTTGGGGAGAACCTAGAGATTCACGACGGCTTTGATTCAGGGCTCGTACTCCGATACAAAGAAAAGTCCAGCGAGGGAAAAGACGAAGAGTTTGTACTCGACATCATTGGATACATAAACGCTTCGAACATATATCTTGCTCTGCGGGTGGCAGTACATCTAGGGCATTCCTTGTTTGAATGCATACAGACACTTGCTCATTTTAAAAATGCCCCACAGCGTTATGAAATCATCAACAAGAAACCACTTATCATAGACGATTCTTACAACGCAAACCTAGAATCAATGAAGGCTTCGATAGAGTGGTTTGCCTCGTTTCCCCACGATCATAAAATTGCTGTCATTGGAGGAATCAAAGAACTCGGAGCCATGAGCTATTCCATTCATCAAGAATGTGTTGAGTATCTCTCACGACTAAACCTTACGATCTTGGTGTGGGTGGGGCTGGAGTACGAGATCTTCAAGAGCAGGCTAAAATTTTTCTTTCCTAGCAACGATGGGTTACTGGAATTTCTTCAGCAGCAACTTACCGAAGATTCTGCAGTGATTTTTAAAGGAAGTAATTCCTACAAGCTAGGGCTGGTTGCAAACCAGATGCAGTCCTTACAAGAAGTTGGAGTATAGGAATGATTAAACTACTCTTGTTCCCCCTGATAGACGAGTATCCGTTTTTTAACGTCTTTCAATACATCACGTTTCGAGCAGCATATGCAACGATTACTTCTTTTGTCTGCTGCATGGTTTTTTCGTATTTTCTGATACATCTCCAAAAGAAGTACAAGATCGGTGAGATCATACGTGTTGATGGTCCAGAAACGCATAAGAAGAAGGCGGGAACTCCTACGATGGGAGGGCTGGCTATCAATTTTTCCATAGGAATGAGCATCGTTCTATGGATGGATCTCAGCTCACCTTTTACGTGGTTGGCGCTCTTTGTCATCTTGTGCTTTAGTTTGCTTGGTTTTGTGGATGACTATCTAAAACTCGTGCAGTCAAAAAAACGAGGTCTGCGTTCTATCACCAAATTGCTTGGGCAAGTGCTTATCGGCATATGCATTGTTATCATCATTCGCCTTATAGACAGGGAGGGGGAAACACGGATTTATTTTCCCTTTTTCAAAGACCTCTCTTTTGACATAGGATTCTTCTACATACCCTTTGTCATATTTATCATTATTGCCACTACGAATTCTGTAAACATTACGGATGGTCTCGATGGTCTTGCTTCGGGGCTCGTTATTTTTCTTGCGGTTGGCACAGGCATACTTTCTTATGTGGTTGGCAGAATCGACTACTCAGAGTATCTTCAAATTCCCTTTGTCGAAAACGCAGGTGAGCTTACCATAGTCTCGCTTGGCATCATCGGTGCTATGCTGGGATTTCTCTGGTACAACTCTCACCCTGCTTCCATCATGATGGGGGACACGGGCAGCCTGGTACTTGGGGGGCTTATTAGCATCATCGTTATTGTCATAAAGCAGGAACTACTCTTGATCATACTCGGTGGCGTCTTTGTGGCGGAAACTCTTTCGGTTATCATCCAGGTAATGAGTTATAAGCTAAGGAAAAAGCGTGTATTTAAGATGGCCCCTCTTCATCATCATTTTGAACTAAAAGGATGGAAAGAAAGCAAAATAGTGATACGATTTTGGATTTTTGGAGTTGTATTTCTTATCATTGCTTTGTCAACTCTTAAGCTTCGATAGCCGAAACTAAGCATAGGAACGTATAGTGGAACAAAGACGAATAGTAAATTTTCAATTGCCGTTGTCAGAGACGATAAAGAAGGACAGAGTAAGCTACACTCAGAAATTTCAGCTCCTGCTTCTGATCTTTCTTGGGACAGGCTTGGCCCTTGCCTTTTCTCTTTCGTATAGTTTTTCCATACAACAAGGAAGAAACGTAGGAGTTCATTACGATCTGCCCACGGTGGGAATACTGACGCTCTTTGTAAAGCAAATAATTGCCACCCTCGTTGGAATAGTGGGGCTCTTCCTTATTCAGAAGATTTCCACGAAGCACTTACGTCACTACAGCATTCTCATAGCCCTTTTGGCCATAGTAGCCATGTTTTACACCTTTCTCTTTGCTCCAGAAATCAATGGTGTACGGCGCTGGATACGGGTATTGGGAGTGTCCGTACAGACTGGTGATTTTGCCCGACTCGCTCTGATCATATATCTATCCAATCTACTTGCCCAATACAACACCCTTGTAAAAGGTGTGTCCAACACCCTGCTGCGCAAACGAAACACGAAGAAGATGTTTTTGTTTCTTTTCTTCGCGGTCTTGCTTTACGGGGGGATGCTCTATCTTCAAGGAGATTTTTCTTCGCTACTCATCTTTCTTGCCATCATTATGGCACTTGTTTTTAGTTCGGACCTTCACAGTTCGTGGAAGGTCTCGAGTCTACTCGTTGTCATCTTTGCGTTCTCCTTTATGGTCTTTACGGACCCGGTACGAATGCTTCGCGTGTTCTCGTTCTTGAATCCAAACGTCGATTTACTAGGAGGTCAGTTTCAACTAGAGCAGTCGTATGACCTTATACGCAGTGGGGGCATACTCGGCAAAGGGCTCGGTAGTTCCATGCTCGATGTACTGCTCCTTCCTTATTTCAACAATGACTTCGTCTTTTCGATCATTCTCAACGAGTTAGGTATTCCTGGCATTTGCATGGTCTTAGGGCTGTACTGGATGCTCTGTTTTTACTGCTTCAAGATATGTTCTGTTTTGTTTCATACAAACAAGTTTTATTATTTTCTCACGCTCTCGTGTGTGCTCAACCTTGTCATCGCTGCCTTAGGTCATATCATGGTGGTGCTAGGCTTTGTTCCCACTGCGGGACTTAACTTGCCGTTCTTCTCCACGGGAGGGACCTCACTCATTACCAGTTTGCTGACCTTTGCTTTTTTTCTTAAGGCCGCAAAGAAGGCCGATGCAGTTATTCGAGAACGAGAGGCGATGGTATCATGATCATGGGTAACAGAAAGCAAAAAAAGATGATATCTGCCATTCTCTTTGTATCGTTGGTCCTCGTGATGGTTCTTATGTTTTTCTCCTTTCGCTTTATACAAAGACTCACCTTACGTGAGCTCGAGATCAGTGGGGACATATTGTTTTCTGAAGCTCGCATTCTTGCTCTTGCCGAGATCGAGCTTCCCATACGCTACGTAGATCTTGATAGTAACGAGATAGCAAGGAAAATACAAAAGTATCCGCTCATACTCTCGGCGCGAGTTCAGAAGAAACTAAACGGTGTGTTGCAAATTTCCATGCAAAGGGCAAGGCCCCTTGTCGCAGTACTTGCTCAGACAGAGGATTCCCAAATCCCTGCGTATTTCGATCCCGAAGGGGTCTGTGTACAGGTGGGCGTAGAGACGGGAATCGTAGATGTGCCGATATTGTCAGGGCTTTTACTCAAGAACCCCAGAGCCGGCGTTCGTCTTCCGCAAACCATTGTTTCATTTCTTGCACAAATTGCTATAATCAAGAAGAGTAACCCTGTGTTGTTTGCGAAGGTGTCAGAATTTCGACTAAGAGATCATGGAGACGACTTTAAAGTGGTGGATATCTATTTTACGGAATCACATCAATACTTCACTGATCTGTTATCTCTTGACGAGGACAGATTGAGCAGGATGTATTACTTTGCAAAGCAGACGAAGGACATAGAACGAATGCAAAGATTTCAATCCTTCGAGATACTAAAGGGAGTGATTGTGGGGAAACTAATTCGATGAATACAAAAACGAAAGATCCAAATTATTTTCTCGGTGTTGACATAGGAAGCAGCGAGTGTAAACTTGCGCTTGCACGGCTAGAATCTGGTGATCATCAGAATCTTGAGATCGTGCTTGTCGACTCCTTTTCGACAGAGGGTTCGGTGGAACGTTCTTCCATTGTAAATATCGAGAAGCTTTCCGAACAGCTGTTTGAACATTTGAACGCCTTGCTAGAAAATTATTCTGAGCAGCAAATATACACGACGTTTTCTATCAAAGATAGAAGCATTCGTTCTAAGATAAACCAAGCAAAGAATCCTTTTAGTCATCGGATGAGGGAAGTGCGAAGGAAGGATCTAAACGTAGCTCGAGACATGGCAAGCAACGCCCCTCTAGAGAGCGGTCGTGATTACATACACATCATGACGCGACATTACCGTGTTGATGACAGGCTGCCTCGAAAGAATCCAGAAGGAGATCTAGGTTCCAGCGTTGAGGCAGAGATTTTCTTGGTAAGCGCCATGCAAGAGGAAATTCTTAAACTAAAGAGATGTTCAGAGAAGGCGAAGCATCCCTTCGACTATCTATGTAGTTCTCCGGTAGCAGCCGGCGAGGTGGTGCTTACACAGGAAGAAAAAGAAGACGGTGTCTTGCTGATAGACATAGGGGCACAGAGTACGAGTGCAGCCATCTTTGAGAAGGGTAGCCCAAAGAACCTTGTAAGCATTCCCTTTGGTTCGGACGATGTCACTCGTGATATTTGTAAGGAGCTGTTCTTGCCATACGAAATTGGCGAGCAGGTAAAACTAAAATTTGCCTGTGTCGATCCCATGTATTTGTCGGAGTTTCAAAATGTGGAGTCACTAAACAGTGAGGAGGGGAAAGTAAAGGAAATCTACCCTGAACAACTGTATAAGATATCGTTAGCTCGGTTCTTTGAAATCATCCAGTACCTCTATCGAAGCTTGCATGTTTCCGAGGAACTTGCTGCCTATCCTGTTGTGGTCACCGGCGGTGGTGCACGCATACGTGGCATTGTCCCCATGATAGAAAAGTTGACGAAGTCTCACGTGCGCATGACTCAGCCAAGCAACTGGGGTGGTCCGATTCAAACATATCGTAGCCCTAATTTTAGTGTTGTTGTTGGGCTCTGTGCTGCCGGGGCGAAATACTATCAGACAAAGAAAATGAGAGACTCTTCGTCTAGGCCGATATCATATAATTACCAAAACAAGAATCCAAAAAAGGACACGTGGATCCACAAGCTTGGATCTCGTCTGAGAAGTTTCTTTTCCTTTGGCGATTTCGACTGACGACTAACGACTTGCGAGAAAACCCTGCTATAGTTTGCGAAAAACGCCATGTAGTGCGCGAAAGCTCACAAAAAAACACTAGGGGACTACTTTACAAACTTTTTTAAAATATGGTATTCTAGACTAAGGGAAATAAATGGGGGGACAATCATGATATTTAACCAAATAGAAAGTGTCAATGACAGCTCAAAACGTGTCTATAATACTTTAGAAAAAAATACTATAGAAAAAACAAGGACAGTGGATCATACTCCACCGCCAGAGTCACCGTTGCAGAAAAAACGAATCATCGGTGGTGATGACATGGAGATAAGTCCAACTCGTATCGCTGTAATGGGGGTAGGAGGAGGAGGAGTGAATGCAGTAAGTAGCATCGTAGATACAAACTACGAGCACATAGATTTATGGGCTGCCAATACTGACATTCAAACTCTCAGAACCTGTTCGGTTGAAAACGTAATACAACTTGGTGCAAAAACATGTAAGGGATTAGGGGTAGGTGGTTATCCCGAGAAAGGAGCTGAGGCAGCTCGAGAAATCGAGGACAAACTACGTGAGGTGATCGTCGAGTATGACATGATATTCCTTGCAACTGGTTTAGGCGGTGGCACTGGTTCTGGCGCGATTCCCATCATTGCAGAAATAGCAAAGGAAAGTGGCGTGCTTGTCGTATCTGTTGTTACCATGCCGTTTCATTTCGAAGGCATACAAAGAGAAAGCAACGCAGAGTACGGTCTTAAAGAGCTAGAACGAAACACGGACGCCCTTATCATTATCCCCAATAACAAAATGCTTTCTTCCCAGCCCACACATACAAACATAAATGTCGAAGATAGCTTTCTAGAAATAAACAAGATACTTTCTGACACCGTGCTTTCTATCACGGACATCCTTACCAAGCCAGGAAAGATAAACATAGACTTTGCCGATATCAAGGCCTGTCTTAAAAGCTCTGGGCTTGTTACGGTTGGTTTTGGAGAGTCAAACATAGAAGAGAGTCAGGGTGGCAACGCACATCGTGCTGCAGAGATGGCGCTCACCAACACCTTTTTGTCAGAAGAAAATGCCGAAGTGCTCTCTCATGCAAACAATGTTATCATCAACGTAGTGGGAGGGACCTCGTTTCCCATTCAAGACTATACCGCCATAGCGGACATAGTGACCTCTCGTGCAAACATCAAGCCAAAGTTCTTGAAGAAAGGATATCGATTTGAACCATCGTGGGATCACAAAGTACAGGTTACTGTGATTGCTTCTTCCGATCAATTTCAGAACATCCATGCAACAAAAGACAATGCGGCATTTGATAGCATGGAGGACACCACTCAATATGCACGAAAGCAAGAACAAATTCAGAGCAAGAAAGAGCAGGTGCAAGAAGATTTTTCACGCAAGTCCATACCGATGAACGAAGTTCAGCACGAAGAAAGAAGAGATTACGTAAGCAGTGACATGTTTTCCGAAATGCTTCGCAAGGGAGACGATAATCTCGATGAATTCTTTGAAGAAGAGCTAGCAAAGAGCAACAACAAGACAGCAATACAGCGCAACGCGCATCTTTTCGAATCAGAGAACCAATACGTTTAGCAATTTGTTTTGCAAGCACGAATATCATTTCAAGAGATCGTAGATCTTTTTATTGATTATCTTCAGATAGAAAAGCAACGTCTTTCTCTTACCGTTCAAACGTATTCTCAGGAGCTGAAGTTTTTGAGCAAATTCATCGAAGAGGACAAAATAGACTTCTATTCTCTTCGTTTACAGGACATACAGGCATATCTTGTGAAAAGAAATTCTCAGCAGCATTTGACCGGACGAACCGTCAGCAAAATCGTTTCGGTACTCAATGGTTTGTTCTTGTTTTGCAGGAGAGAAGAGATACTCACCCACAATCCCCTGCAGTTCTTAAAAAGAGCAAAGAGCCACAACTCACTCCCTAGTTCTATGACGATAGAGGAGGTCGATGGCTTTCTTGAAGGAATAGATAGTTCTACGCCTCTTGGAATGCGCGACAGGGCCCTGTTTGAACTCATCTATGCCTGTGGGCTTCGTGTTCATGAAGCGGTAAACCTAGAGCTGCCAGCCCTCTTTCTGGACGAAGAATACGTGTTGGTTCAGGGGAAGGGAAGAAAAGAACGTATAATACCTGTTGGAGAGAGGGCCGTAGACGCCTTACGGACTTATATTACTCACGCACGCCCTCGTCTATCCTGTCTAGAACGACAAAACGCCCACGTCTTTCTTAACTACAGGGGCGATCCTATTTCAAGAAAGGGTATTTGGAAAAACTTTAAACAGCATCTTGGTTCGAATGCCTCTTCGTACAAGCTGCACAGTCTGAGGCATTCGTTTGCCACTCATCTTTTGCAGTCAGGCATGAACCTAAGACAGGTGCAAGAGCTTCTTGGGCACGAAGATCTGAGCACAACCAGCATTTATACTCAAATATCGGACAAAAGCTTACAAAATGCACATGCAAAACATCATCCACACTAGTATTTGATATGTGTGTTCTCTGGCAAGGCAGCAGACTCTTCTTTATTTAAACCGTATTCCTTTTTTGAAGGCGACGGAGAAATATCAGCTCTACAAGCAGGGTCACAGCTTCCGTGATATAAAGACCTGGTCTCTCGCAACGTGGCAAGAAGTGCTGCAAAGAAAAATGAGAACCCAGAGCCTACGTGTGGATCTGCTTCTTCGAGGAGTAGAATACGATCTATGGTGGAAGAAGAACAATCGTGGATGGATTTTGTTTATCGAAGAGGAAGGCTACCCGTGTCTTCTAAAAGAAATCTATGACCCTCCCATCGTTCTGTACGGAAGAGGGAGCAGCAAAAGCATGTCGGCTCGGGCGGTTTCCATTGTGGGGACAAGACGTGCCGATGGTTTTGGTAGGTGGGCTGCGTATGCTCTGGGCCAGAAGGCAGCCTTAGAACACACGAGCGTTGTGTCAGGTCTTGCCTATGGCATAGATATTTTTTCTCACAAGGGTGCCTTGAGCAAGAACGGATGCTGTGTTGCAGTACTAGGAACCAGCATTGACCGTATTTACCCAAAGAACCATCTTCCCCTTGCATACAATATCTTGCGAACCGGTGGAGCCATCATAAGCGAATTGCCTCCGTGTTCCCGCACGTGCAAGCATCATTTTATCGGGAGAAACAGGATCATCAGCGCGCTCTCCACACGCACCATCGTTGTGCAGGCGCCCCTCAGTTCTGGAGCCTTGGCGACAGCCGATTTCGCCTTAGAACAGAATCGAAACGTGGCGGTACATCGTGCAGGCATACAGACACAGTACATGGGGACGAACATCTTGCTGAACGAGGGAGCTGAATATATTGATGATTTTTAGATGATTTTTAGCCGATAAACATAAGAGACATGGAAGAAGGCAAGCACAAGCAAGAGTTATACAAGCAAGTACAGGCATATCTGACAGAGCTTCGCTTTCTTCGAAAGCTTAGCGAAAAGAGCATACAGGCATATCAGAGTGATATTCTTCAGTGCATTGATTGGCTTCTTTCAAAAAACCAAAACGTCTATCATTGTAGCTACAAGACTCTGCGTACGTATCTTCGCGTACTTCTAGACGAGAAGCAGTCTGTTGCTACCATTAACAGAAAGATGGTGGCTCTCAAGGGCTTCTTTGTCATGCTTGAACGAGATGGTCACGTACAGAGCAATCCCGTGGTTTTTCTTTCTGCCCTAAAAAAGCAGAAGAAACTCCCGTCTGTCATGAGCATGGATCAAATCCAAGACATATTGGGCATGAAGGCACAGAATTTTCTCGAATTACGAGACCTGACACTCTATCATTTTATGTATTCTACGGGATGCCGAATTTCTGAGGCATTGAGCATAGATGTTTCTTCGGTTCTAAAGGCAGGAGGATCTGCCGTAGAATCCCTTCGCATACGAGGGAAGGGCAGCAAGGAGAGATACGTTTTTGTCACAAAGACATGTCAGGCACAGCTTGCGGAGTATCTGCCCAAGAGAGCTCTGTATCTTCAAGAGAGGAGAGTGCAGGACGAAGCGTTGTTTGTTAATCAACACGGGAAAAGACTGACTCGTGTGGGAGCTTCTGGAAGGCTTGCACAGCACTTAAAAAAGCTGGGGCTAGGCGAATGTCATGCGCATACCTTTCGTCATTCCTATGCCACGCATCTTCTTGACAAGGGCTTGAACATACGATTGCTTCAGTCCATGTTAGGTCATAGCAGCATCAATTCTACGCAGGTCTATACCCATGTGAGTCGGCGACAGGTCATCGAGCAATACAAGATGAGTCATCCTAGAGGAAAAAAACAAACTAGTATATAGAAAAGCAAACTAGTATATAATGGTTGTATGAATCAACACGGACAAGAGTCTAGCAATGCTATGCATGCGACTACCGTCATCGCCGTACTTCGCAACTCAAAACTTGCTATGGGGTCAGACGGTCAGGTAACCTTAGGGAATACAGTAGTCAAGCATTCTGCAAAAAAGATACGAAAAATAAAGGATTTAGGGGTTTTGGTGGGTTTTGCGGGAAGTACTGCGGACGCTTTTGCCCTTTTTGAACGATTTGAAGCGAAACTGAAGGAGTACAAGGACGATCTTCGTCGTGCTGCAGTGGAACTTGCAAAGGAATGGAGGACAGACAAGGTTCTGAGAAGGTTGGAAGCAATGCTTATTGCCGCAAACAAGGATAGCATGTTGATGATTTCAGGGCTTGGTGATGTGATAGAACCAGAACAAAACATACTATCCATAGGATCTGGATCCTCTTATGCGTATGCGGCAGCAAGAAGTCTTTATGAAAACACGGACATGGATTCATCTTCCATCGTACAAAAAAGTTTGGAAATAGCAGCAGACATCTGTATTTATACAAACAAGAATATAACAGTAGAGGTCATACAGTAATGTTAATAACAGATAGTTTACAGCGTAAAAACATGCAACG
>JACSEG010000202.1_pt1 | contig 11420 bp, 8 predicted proteins | sample 8225521 | NCBI WGS metagenome assembly JACSEG01 (sample SAMN15705060, study PRJNA637333) | viral metagenome | isolation source: viral RNA from sea star tissue | host: Pisaster ochraceus | place: USA:Santa Cruz | collected 2018
CTACAGACTCGGATGCTGTTGTATCTGCAATACAAGCAGCAAACAATGCAAACATACCTGTTCTAACGATTGATCGTGGAGCAAATGGAGGTGTTATCGCATCTCACATAGCATCAGACAATGTTGCTGGTGGAGAAATGGCAGGCAAGTATCTTATGAAACTTGTTGGAGCAGGCGCTAAGGTCATAGAACTCGAGGGGATCCCTGGAGCATCTGCAACACGTGATCGAGGCGCTGGGTTTAACAACATAGCGTCCGGAAAACTCGATGTTGTAGCTCGTCAAACTGCTAACTTCAATCGTGCAGAAGGGCTCACCGTAACCGAGAACATCCTACAAGGAAACAAGGGTGTGAAAGGACTCTTTGCTCATAACGATGAGATGGCTCTTGGAGCACTGCAGGCTCTACAGGCTGCTGGCATGAACGACGTACTTGTTGTTGGCTTTGATGCTACAGACGAAGCAGTACAGGCTGTTCAAAACGGATCTTTGGCAGCTACCGTTGCTCAACAACCTGCTCTTATTGGAAGTCTTGGGGTGGAAACAGCACACAAGGTACTCTCGGGTATGACTGTTGCTGAACAGATTCCTGTTCCACTTTCTATTGTAGAAAAGTAATCTCTAGTACTAAACAAAAATACTCAACAAAAAATTCCAGGGGTAACATTCGATACCCTTGGAAGATCAGCGATACTCTATGCGATATTCTATTTTCGTTTCCTCGCGTAGAGTCGCCCCTACCGAACACAGTTCGTGCACTGACCTTGATGCAAATTGCTCAACTAAGGGTCTAGGAATATGAATATCACCCTGTAATATAAACAGTATACGTATCTTCGTAAACGGCGTAGCGGCTGCCTCTGGCTGACGATCTCCCTCGATCTCAACAAGAAAATCTTCTAGTTCGACTCCTTGTTTGTAGAGCATCGAAGCAAAATCAACACTTGCACAGGACGCAAGAGCCGAGAGTAGCAGCTGCATGGGACGAAAGCCTTGCTCCTCCCCTCCTAGGGACGGCGGACCATCGACATACATGGTATTGTCTCCTGCTTTTACGATAAAGCGAATTTTCTCGTTTACCCGAGTAAGCTCTACTTTCATAATGCTAAATGATACATGTCAAATGGTGTGGGGCCACAACGAAAACCACTATCAAGAGCATCTATACGACCAAGCTCTTCGGCACTGATTTCAAATCGAAAGATGTCAAGGTTCTCTTGCATTCGTTGTTTTTGTACCGATTTAGGGATGACACGCAGCCCCTTCTGTACTGCCCAACGAAGTGCTAGCTGTGCAAGACTGGCGTCGTGCTTTTCTGCTATGTCTTCCACATCCTTCAATTTATGCAAAGCACCCTGAAGCAAGGGAGCCCACGCCTCAACTATAATACCGTTTTCGTGACAGTATTCTCGAATGTCTTTTTGAGCAAGCAGAGGGCTTAGTTCTATCTGGTTAACTTCGGGCATAGGAAAGCTCGCCTGAGCAAGTGATTCAATGTGTTGGACTTCAAAGTTACTGACTCCTATGCAAGAAACAACCCCTTCCTCCTGTAATTCAAGTAAGGCCTGCCAAGAATCCAAAAGATTCGGACGAGGCCAGTGCAACAACAAAAGATTAATGCATTCTACCCCTAAATAATCTCTGCTTCTTTTTCCCGCTATCTTTGTCTTCTTGTAATCCAACTCGTCTATCCACACCTTTGTTGTAATGTGAACCTTCCCCTCAAGACCAGCATCTCGCACTGCCCTCCCAACGTCTTTTTCGTTGTTGTAGTATTTTGCCGTGTCAAAGCTGCGGTAACCCACCTCTAGGGCTTCTGTCACTGCGCGATAGCTTTTCTCTCCCGGCTCTATCGAATACGTACCGAATGCTACCGCATCTAGAGGAAAATTTGAATAAGAACGTACTTGTTTCATGTGGACTCCTTTAATTCGTTGTTCTTTGTGTCTTCGTGATAAATAGATTTTACATGCAGATCCATCTGGGGAAACGGAATCTGTATGTTGTGCTGTCGAAATAGCTCCCAGATTTTTAAATTAAGATCCGAGATCGCTGCGTATCTGTTGCTCACATCCTGAATACTTACATACACCGCGACCTTAATACCCGAACTTTCAAAAGACTTTACCCGATAAAATATCTCGCTCTTTTCATCTCTGTACGAAAGAGACTTTGCTGCATCAACCATAAGCCTTCCCACCTGATGAAGATCGGAATAATAGCTTACTTCGACTGATCCATGAACAGTGTAGATTTTGTCAGAATGAGTATAGTTATGTACTGGGTTTCCCGTAATATGTCTGTTGGGTACAATCAATTCGTCCCCACCTAGATTTCGCACCACGGTGGTAAGAATGTTGACTTGTTGAACCCTCCCCTCTATGTCTCCAATAACGACCCGGTCACCTTCAGAAATTATATGTGAACTACCAATCGTAATACCTGAAATAAAGTTTCCTACGAGGTCTTGCATTCCAAAACCAATACCAAACCCAAGAGCTCCAAGAATAATATTCAATGTTCCAACATCTATGCCAACTATGGGAAGACCAACAAGAACAATGAAAACAAGTATGCCATAGCGAATAAGTATGTAAACAATGCTTACGTTCTTGTGTTGGATGAAGCGCATGGTGTATTTCTTAAAAAGAGAAGAGAACACCTTCGCACAGAGGTTTGCAAGATACACCAGTACGATGATCTGGATAAAAGTCAAAAACGACAGCTCTAAATTTCCAGAGCTATAAAATGGTTCTGTAAATACCGAGCTTATTTGCTTGAGCGAGAGAAGAAGGATAAGAAATCGAAACACGATAATGAACAAGGAAATAGAACTAAGAATGTTTATCGCACGAAAGATCATTCTGTGTTTTTTACGAACATTCTTTTTTTCTTCTTGCTGTTCGTCCATCTTAACTTTTTTACCGCTACCAGCAAAGACAAAGATCATCTTGCGAAGTATTTTTGAAATAATAAATACCAAGATTACGGGTAGTGCGAGCTGCACCAAGATAAACACAAGATCGAAAGTTCTATCTCCGATAGTAATAAGAGGATACGTAAAAAAATTAAAAACTTCGTTCATTCTTTTTCTTTTGCCTTTTCTAAGATTTTTTTAATGATGTTTCCAAATGCGTTTGCCCTTGTAGGCGTAAGCATGATATTTATGTCGATCTCTTCAACAAATTCCTGTACTAATTCTTTTCCAGATTCTGCAAGTTCTGTCTTGCTCATACGTGAAAACCCCAAAGCCAGCACGCCCATCAGCCCTTTTACAAGCATCGAATCAGAATGCCCACGGATTTTGGCTTTTTTGTTTTCGTCTTCTTCTAGTACTACATACGCATTAGAGATACAACCATGTACATAATTATCTTCGTTCCGTTCCTCTTGCGGAAGAGAACCTAGTTCTTTCTCGTAGGAGAGCAAACCATGAAACATTTCTGTCTCATCCAGAAGACGAAGATCGTTAAGCTCTTGAGCAACCATATGAAATTGATTTTTTGCCTTCTCTACTGACATTGTTTTATCCTCCCCTTTCTAGTATTCCCAGTAACTTGTTCCATCTTTTCTATCCTTTATCTTGATTTTTGCTTTCAAAAGAGCATCACGAATATAATCTGAAAATGGGAAATTCTTTTCTTCCCTTGCTTTTTTACGCAGAACCATAAGCGTATCGACAATGGTGTTCCATTCGTTGTTGCTTGTCTCCCGAGCGTCCAGCCCTAAGATTATACTACAGAAAACATAGAAAACAAGAAAAATATCGTCCTCTTGTTCTGTTGTGTCTGTTGTGGCTGTCATGTCTGTCGTGGTAGCCTCCAGCCTTTTTGCCAAAACAAAGAGCTCTGCAATGAGTGCTGGGCTGTCTAAATCGTTGTTCATGTGCTGCTCCAGACTCATGCGCAGTTCCCCTGCCTTTCCTTGAACCTTTTTACATGCATCCATAAGTGTCAGCATCTGTGCATCAAGGTACGTCTTGTTGGATGATGCATGGGAAGTCTTTTTCTTAGCGCCTGCAGGCAGGTACACGGACAGCACCCGATTCTGCACCTTTTTTAACACAGCAAGGAGCCTGTCCAATCCTTTTTCTGCACCCTGCAGGGATTCGTCAGTAAAATCGAGGATGCTCCGATAATGAGATCGCAGAAGAAAGAAGCGTAGCACATTGGGGCTGTACGCCTTGTGAAGCATTGCGTGTTCTCCTGAAAAACATTGATCAAGTGTAATAAAGTTTCCGAGACTCTTGCTCATTTTTTGATGTTTTATGGTAATCATGTTATTGTAGATCCAGAAGCGCGCAGGGACTTCTTGGTGCAAAGAATATGCCTGTGCTATCTCTGCTTCGTGATGAGGGAACTGCAAGTCAAGCCCTCCTCCGTGTATGTCAAAAGGGATACCAAGATACTTCTCGCTCATGGCAATACATTCGGTATGCCACCCCGGAAAACCCGCAGAGGTCCAAGGCGAATTCCATTTCATGATATGGTTTTCATCGGCTTTTTTCCAGAGAGCAAAATCTAGACTGCTCTTCTTGTCCTGCTGAAAGCTGTGATGCAGGCTTTCTTGCATGTCCTTTACAGACACTCGAGAAAGAGAACCATAGATCTGTGCATGAGTGCGAAGAAATTGTTCCATGTCAAAATATACCGAACCATTGGATACGTATGCCATTTTGCAATCGATCAGCTTCGTAATATATTCTAGTTGTTCAGGTATGTGCCCCGTAGCAAGGGGTTCTATGGATGGAGAAAGAACGTTTAAAGCCGTCAGTGAAGCACGAAAACTGTTTGAATAAAACTGTGCAAGTTCCATCGGCTCTTTGTTTTCTATTTTGGACTGCTTGACTAGCTTGTCCTCGCCCTCTTCTTCTAACTCGTTCTCGAGATGCCCTACATCGGTGATGTTTCGAACATATCGAACCGCATAGGACGAATACTGTAGATAGCGATACAACAGATCAAAGACTACTGCCGAGCGTGCATGACCAAGATGTGCCTCTCCGTAGACCGTAGGACCACACACATACATACCCACCTTGCCTGCATGCAAGGGTTGAAAGACCTCTCGTTTTTTTGTGTAAAAATTGTAAAGCTGTAGCCCCATGTTCTTATTATAATGGTTCTTTTCAATGCTGTCCTAAGAGAAGGCTCGCGAACGCTAGATCTGCGAACAAGCGCGAGCGCTAGAGGTCGCTGTCGCTCTTTAAAAGTGCTAACGTTTTTTTTCTGCTCACCCGCTCCAGCACATACAAAAAACTACCTGGATACAACAACAGGATAAGCAAGAACAGAGGGTTCCAAAAGAGGTAGCAGACGAGACTTATAAAAAACATGCAGACGAGAAACAAGGGGAACTGCGTGCAAGCCACAAAGAACAATTTCGAAAAAGAGATTTGACGGGAATGCAAAAGATCTGCGTTGAGGTGAAAAAGAAACAACAAGTACACTATAAATACAAGAAGAAATCCATAGAGTGCAAGAAACGCACCCGTAAGAAACTGTATGTTTAGTATTGCAAAGTATATGACAACAAAGCTGACCAGCGAAAGCACAATGGAAAACAAAAGGTATTTGAACGATAGCGAAGCAAAGTAGGGCTTTAGGGGTTCGTGACGAATTTTTAGTCTACAAAGAGGGACGAAGAGAGCAAACAAAGGAAGCAAGACTGCCGCAAGAGCGACTATGAGGGTGCAAACGAGTATGTCTAGAACCACAGACAGTAGGGAATAGATTCGTTCTTTCCAGCTCATGGCTACTCGTATATGATACAAATCTCGGAAACCCGCATACTACGTATGTCTTCGGCGATGCTTCCACACACACTTCCTGCCGTGTATTCTTTTCCGTCAACATGTATTGTCTTGGGCTCTGCCTGATAGCAGTGTACGCCCTCTGTGTTCTGTATGCTAACCTTTATGGTGGAAAACAATCTGCTCTGTATCAATCCTTGCTCCGAAAAAAAAGATGCATCGAATTTAGGGCTAGGCTGAAAACACAACTCCTTCCGTGCTGGGTCATAGCGAAAAAGCTGTTTTCCAAAACATAGGTGCTTCCAAATGCTTAGAAACTCTGCTGTTGATCCACTGAGCCGTGCACTAAAACCCTGTCCATGAATGCTCGTATCGGGATGTACCGAGCTTGCGATGAACGACGAATTCTCATAGATCGATCTTCCGTACTGTTCTACGTCCATAAAACAAGGAAAGACCGTGTGTATGCTGTCATAGAACTCCTTGTACAAACCGGTCTCTAAGAGTTGAAGCATGTACTTAAACTCCATGTGCATAAATATTGCCTCTCGTTCTAGCCAACCTGGGCTAAAGGAGCGCGCCCTTCCTATCTTGATGCTTTCTTGCTCCAAGGACTCCGAAGTCTTGTACATCTTGAGCTTTTTGTCGTAGATATCGCTTTGTTTGATCTGTTGAAATAGTTTTTTGTTTTCTTCTCTTGTAAGAAACGTCATGGACTTTGCAGGTGCTTCCAAAAAAGTAGGAAGTGCCCTAGCTCGAAACGTTATATCCTCAAGATTCTCTGGAACTCCATCCTTCGAAAGAGCCGCGTTGTATTCGAAGAAGCTAGGCACAATAGAATCTTTGTATTCTTTGAGTCCAGAAATTGCCCTGTCCAAGACTTGAGAAAACGCATCCAGTATGGCACGCAAGCCCGCTTCTTGCATCTCTTCTTTTTTGGGATCGATCGCATAAATAGTCTTGGCTCGAAAAGATTCTCGCAGCTCGCTCGCTGCGTTCCATCGTGTGCTGTTTGACGGTTCTTTCTCAAAAAGATCCTGCAAGGAACGTGCAAAGGTCACTATGACCGTGTTTAGCAAAAAGGTCTTGCCAACAAATTGAGATAGAGATTTTTGAAGAAAGACCACGATTCGCTTAAGCTCAAAAAGCTCTGAAACCCCCGAGCCTAGGATACTTGGCATGCCGTTGAGTGCATCGTTCCACCCAGGCTTACCCGCCTCCATCTCTAGCCCAAATCCGCAAGAATCCAGGGAAGAAATCTTATTGCAAACCAGACAGAGTAGTTTTTCTAACAAACTCGCATGATATATCTCTCCTGTGCTGTCGACAAGAAAGCGATGCCCCCGTTTTTCTTGCATTTCTTCCTTGTCCTCAAGATGCTCAACAGCATCGTGTTGCTCTAGACTTCCGTTTACAGACAGGTATTTTTCTTTTCTGCTTCGAACCCGAACAGGGCTATCAAAAAATCGATACGTACTTTCTAGGAGTACCTGAGACATGGTGTCGGGATAAATCTCCTCGTATGACTCGAGCAAATCAAGAATGTACGTAAAGTGATCAATCCAATAACCTTCTCCATAATCTGCCTGCTCAGAAAAATCACAAGAGTACAGTATGCGATTTAAAAGAGCACGTCTCTTTGCTTCACTCGTCAGTTCTTTCTTGTACTTACTAGTCAGTTGCGAATAGCATGCTCCAGGACTAAAGTCAGCAAGAAGACTTCGAAACGCTGTATCAAATCGAAGCCCCGACTCCTTCTCTATGCTGTCTATATCGCTTTTCTTCAGACTACAACGAAGCCCCCGAATGTTCAGAGGATTGTACGCGTCTATTTGAAGAAGGTTTACAAAGATACGGATATTCTGTAGTCCTGCTTCGGGATGAAAATACACATCGTTTCTTCTGTTCTGACACATGTCACGAAAATTCCCGTTCCCTTGAGATATAGGAAGAGGCTCCAGATAGAAGGCATTGTAGTCTCGCTCCAAATCTCCATGCTTTCGCGAATACACATGATACACAAACTTTCCGTCCTTATGATCGAACACAAGAGGATAGCCTCCTCGAAGCACGTTGTCCAAATAGTTTTGCCCACAGTAGGCATCGAAACTTTTATAGCGAGTACTTGTCTCAATCTCTTGGATAACGTTTGTAAGCTCCGCACGTGATTTTGATACCAAGGACACTGCGTTATTTTCTCCTAAGATTTTCCTTATCGTACCTACCCTCTCTTTGTTTTCAGCGTAGCCAAAGTACGACTCAAAATGCAGGGTTCCCTTGTGTTTCAATCTCGCTTCTGTGCATGAAAATGCCGATGCATAGCTGTTCTGCTGGTTTTGGGTTTCAGAAAGAATCTTCCTTAAGCCTTCTTGTTCAAATGCAAGAGGTCTCGAAAGATCTAAACAGGGACCAAAAACTAGCTTCCTATCCACTATGATGTCTTTGTTCTGCTGCCCATCGAGCTTACTAAAAAAGAAGAACACCTTTTTCATCTCTTCTACCGTTTCACTGTCTCCTACCACACCTCGTGTCGTATACAAAGAAAGATCTTCAACCCAGTCAACAACAGCCCAAGCTTTTGCAGTGTTGCTCATGTTCTTTATTGTTTGCATAGGGATGCCACAGGGCAAGAGCTCGGGCATACCGTCTATGATTTCAAAGTTTCGTTCTGCTCCGTTGTTCTCTATGGTCACGCTACGTATCAATGCTGCAAAATCTTCTTGAGGAACTATGGCATACTCAACCCTTGTCGTTATTCCGATTTCTTCGTTTCTATCTTCTAGGCAAAGTACTGCTGGATCAAAGGACATCTTTGTTTTTGAATTGCGATCATGGGTAAACGGTTCGTACACCGTGCCGTCATCTATTTTTATAAAGGTTCGAAACCCATGACTGCTGACCCGCTCGTAACTTTTGTTTGCAGGATAAAACTCCATCATGGCATGGTCCTTGTCTGCTATACCAAAGCTGCAAATAGCCTGTGCTCTGTTACAATAAAAGACCCACGCGGGAATGCCATACAATCCTGCTATACCCGGAAGAAAGCTCGCAAAGACCTTTTTATTCTGAAAATTTTCTAATGAAAACGATTGCTTCGCCTGTTGTTCTGCCACTACGCTTGCCTCTCTAGTATCACTGTTTGTATGCTGTGCGGTTTCATCTCCACTCTGTACACATGCTTCTCTAGGCAGACATCTACGGTCTTCGTTTCATCTTCGTCATGAAGAAGAACAAGCGTAATCGTATTACCCTTCTTCCACGAAGTAAGCTGAAGGGGCTTGCTTGTCTTGTACTTAATTCGCACGGAGGACTCCTCAAGGTACGCACTAAAATGACCAATCGCATAGTAGATGCTTGTGTACTCTACTTCTTTTGTAACTGTATCTATCCTGATACTCGCATCACAGTAATTTCCTGCATGGTTGGGTCCCCCCTCCGAGTTTAAAATCATGTTCCAATCTATCCACCCTGCTGCCCATGCATTTAGATCACCGATAATATTTCGTGTATATCGCTCTCCCGTTTCCCACGCACTCAACTCTACCGTATCTATGGACAACTCCTGAGCAGCCTCGGTAAGAATCAGATGCTTGTCGGGAAATGCATCGTGTGTTTTCTGCAGTTCCTCGTGCATGGAACGACCGATGCTTACTTCTTCGTACCAATGAAACCCAGCACCCCACACAATATCTCGCAAAGATTCTTTTTTATATATCGTTGATGCCCGTTCAAACAGTCCATCACGATTATGATCCCACACCACTATTTTTGTATCGAGTCCATGACGCTGCAATGCAGGATGAAGGTGCTTTTCGATAAAGTCAGCTTCTTCTTCTGCCGTATACAAACAAGACTCCCATGTCTGAACTGCCTCGGGTTCGTTTTGTGTTGAGACTGCCCAAATGGGGACACTCTCTTGTCCGTACGCATCTATGTATTTTGCAATACATTCGGCCCAGAGTCCCGCATAGGCGGGAAGCAAGGACCCACCCCTGTTCATGATGCTGCTCGTCTTCATAAACGCAGGAGGAGACCACGGTGCCGCAACAAGTTTTATATCTTGTTTTTGTGCGCAGGCTCTTTGTATAAAAGGAAGTAGATAAATCTTATCGTGCTCTATGGAAAAGTCCTGTAATGCCTTGTCTTTATCACGAACATAGGCATAGTTAGTCATGCAAAAATCACAGGACTGCATGTGGGTTCTGCAAAGCGAATAACGGATGCTATTTTCTCCAAACAGAGAGTTCACCAGTTTTTCCTGTGCATCATCGGGAAGAAAGGAAAGACTATAGGCTCCCGCCTCTGTAAAAGCTCCACCAAAGCCTATGAGTTTTTGATATTCTATGTCCGGTTCTAGCTCTACAACGACTGCATCGCCAGAGGACGATGGCGATGCAGTATCCTCAAGCGATTCTTCGATGAAATATCGTCTTTCTTTGAAAGAACTCGTAATGGTTTTTGCCCGCATTACTTGTTATACAACTTTCTCCTGTTTTCCATAAACTTTTTTGTTCTAAAATCTTGTATCGAGACATAGCCATTGTCTTTTCTAAACTGAACAAAATCACTGAACAAATCGTCAAACTCTTGTTCGGATTCTGCAAGTATAAGACGAGGCAGGGTTTCTGAAAATCGTGTCTGTATTTTTGCTTGCATAATGCCAGTTTCACTCGTCCCCAAGGGGTCGATGTTTTCGAATTCGAAGCGAGGAACAACCTTCCCCACCGTCCATTCTCTATGTGAATTATAGGCAGGTGGTGCAGGTACGGGATATTTCTTGTACTGATAAGCTGTGTCCATGCCCATCCAAAGAAGCCAGTCCGCTCCGTACTCTTTATCGAATTCTTGTCTTTTTTCTAAACGTAGTTTTTCAACATCAGGAAGAAACTTCGCAACACCGTCAACATAGTCCCATGACACGCCCTGTTTTCCAAGAAACGCAACCTCAATACCCTGTTCGGAAAGAAGGAAGGTCAAGAAGCGAATTGCCTTTTCGGGATCTTTGTTCTTTTTTGAAATCATGGTAAGTGTCCAGCCTGAGATTCCACCACCAGAAAGTTCGTGTTCGCTTCCACGAGAATTCTTTGGTCCATCTACGGCAATATAACTGCTATCTGGATTGTCATTGTATCGTGTGGTAAGCGGCCATATGGCATCGATGTACGGATACAGAAGGGCAAAATAACGCCCCTGTGTCATTTTCTCTTCTATCTGCTGTCGTGTATCAGAAAAAACATCTCGAGAAATAAGACCTCTCGCGTTTGCTTCTCTAAAAACCTTTAGCCATCGTATGTATTCTGGATCGGTGTCTCTGTCATAGATCGCTTCGTCGGCAAAAGGAACCGCAAGAAAGTTTTGAAGATACGTTTGTAATGTGGCCGCTCCCGCACCAAACTCGGTAAAGCCAATCGGGATTATTTGATTTCCCTCCACGCGAGGAAAGCGCTCTTTTGCCATTTCCAATGCGTTCAAAAAGCCTTCTGGAGTACTCATGTCAGGACTGCCTATTGCTTCATACAAATCCTTTCTGACCATGAAGGTCTCGTTTGAGAACGTACTTTCGACATTCTCGTAATCTTCAGGAGAGAAAGAAGCGTTGGGATATCCATAGACTCCCCCATCATCTTTTGTATACCAGTTAAGTTTTCCTGGCTTTGCTGCCTGAAAGA
>JACSEG010000204.1_pt1 | contig 11382 bp, 8 predicted proteins | sample 8225521 | NCBI WGS metagenome assembly JACSEG01 (sample SAMN15705060, study PRJNA637333) | viral metagenome | isolation source: viral RNA from sea star tissue | host: Pisaster ochraceus | place: USA:Santa Cruz | collected 2018
TACCTGCCGAGAATGTTACCTGCCGAGAATGTTACCTGCCGAGAATGTTACCTGCCGAGAATGTTACCTGCCGAGAATGCTACCTGCCGAGAATTTTGAGTAAGTATAGCTGTATGTATTTTTCCAGGTAATTTCTGTCTCTTATTCGCGCAAAGGTATCGTTTCCCGCAAGGCGTTTGGCCATTTCCTTGATGCTGTCCAGGTTAGGCGGTGAAGAACGGTAAGATATGCGCAATTTCCGGATATAGTCCCTGCACATTGAATTGACGTCTTCTACCAGATCCATGCGCTTTGTCTTGTCCAGCATGGGATTCCACTTGTCTATAAGCTCGGTGAGACTCATTTCAAGACTTTTGCCCTGATCCAGAATTTCAGTTTCGAGACGCTGAACCTGTTGTTTAAACCGGGCCTTCTGGGTCTTTGCCGTTGTTGAGCCAGCGGCTGTGCTGGTTCTCCTGGATGCGGTATCTGCGGTTTTTGCCTGAACCGGTGATCCGTCCTTGCCTCTCCCGACGGTGCCGAATTGCTTGGAAGTAGCTTCTCCTTTCCGGGTGCTGTCAGATTTTCGCCGAATGCTTTTTTGGTTCTCATGGTCGAAACGTTCCGCATAATAGCGCTCGATAAAGTTCTTGCCGAGAAAAAGCCTTCGGAATACATGTATGATTCTTCCGAGCAATGGGAACGCCATCCAGAATGGCAAAAGAATTTTCGCATCGGCCAGAATTTTCTTCCGATCCAGCCCCAGAATGGCATTTATATCCTTTATCGATTGATTGCTTGTATCCAGATAGTCGCTGCATTGGTCTTTCACCGCGTCGGGCACTGATTTTTCCTGTGTCATGAGGTAAAGAAATTCGAAGCGCAGTAGGCTGAACAGCAAGGGAAAGTGTTCCCTGAGTCGGTTTGTAATGTGTTTTCTGAATTCCTCGTCGTTGATCATTGTATTCAGCTCATCGTTGTCCATGAGAGCGGAATACCAGCTGTTTTTGTAAAAATCCCTGAAGCTTGTACTCGCACGCTGTTTTTGGGTTCCCAGAACCTTTCCCACCGAACTTGTGTATATGTACACCTGATGATCACTGGGAAGATTAGGGGTGAGCAGGGCGGGGAGGGCTCTTTTATCTTCAGTTTTGGTTTGCTCCTCCAAAAAAGCATGCAGGCGTTCTGTGCCGAATTTTTTCAACAGGGGAATGCCTTTATCGTCCTTGAGGTTGTAGATTTCAGGCAGCGTAAAGGCATACGGAGGACGTTTGAGAATTCCTTCCAGGGATTTAATGGCGCCCACCACATCCTTCTTCTTTTGCTCTTTGCCTTTGTAATACACGCAATAGTAACCGATAAGGTAGGCTGCCTGGCAAAAGTTGTGTTCGTCTTCCGTTTTATCGCCTTTGGGTTCGAATTCCTTTATTATAAATGTGGACATCTGGGTCCACATCTGAAAGGAAAAATCAGAAGACTTGAGAATGGTTCGAAGAGCCGATTCCGCACTTTGGGTAATCATCCTCATCAGATCCCGCACCGCGACTTCCCTTCCTTTAAAAATGAAAACAAGTTTTTGGGCAAGATAAGAATTGTTGCGCTGCTTCTGGAGATACTGGCGTATTTTCTGTATTGAAGCGATTATGAGGCCCTTTTGGAGCAAGTCGGTGGTGGCAGAGAGGCTGGAAATTCCCGACGGAAACAGCAGCCGCACAATGCGCGTATTTTTTGCCTCGTCATTGAGCCATTGAACAAAATCTGTTTTAATTTCTATGGAATGGATTCTGTCGTCCGGTATTTCAATGCCGAGATTATCTTCGGTTGCCAAGGGCATTGCCGCATTTTCATTAATTCTCGCGTAATATTCGTGAATTTTCTCGTGAATATAGGTCTCATAAAAGATGCTGACAGCTTTGTTCTCGCTGTGCAGCAACTCTATTTTACTTTCCTGCTCCAGGCTTCTGATGTGTCCCGAAAGTACCTGGTGGGTGTCAGTGCGGAGGTCTTCGAGATGGGGATTGTCTATTTCGTTTTGCTGCAAGTATCGTTCGCTAAACGCGAGAAGCTGGCTATAGGTCATTCTGGGGTTTTTATGCAATTTTAAGTAGTTTGTAATCAGGCAAAGAGCATCAATCGGTGAGGACATGCTATATATTTCCCTCCACAGTTTACACTGTATATCAAATCCATTCGTTTCGCCATGGCGAGTTTGTGATATATTTACACGGCGAAACAGGTCGCAGCGTTTGACAAAAAAGAAATAAAGTCGCTATCATTATGATATATGAAATTCTGCGAATCGAAAAGCGTGCTACTTCTTTTCATTTCGTTGCTATACGTGGGCTGTTCTACTACCCAGGGGTCAACGGATAGCTCTGAAGAAATGCCGGAAGATTCGGAGGGTGAAATAGTCGCCTCGGAGGCCGCAGAAGAAGGCGCGAGGCAAGATTTTGTCGCATCCGAGGAACTCAAAGTTGAAACGTTCCAAAAGGTGGAACTGGTCATGGAAGACTTGAACCGTCTTATCAGTTCGCGGAATTATGAACAGTGGCTTACTTATTTGACAGAAGACTACGTGGGTTTTTACGGTTCCCGGGAGGAATTGAAAAGAGCCTCCCACGCCGACCGTTTGAAGAATAGCGGCATAGTTCTGGAAAGTCTTGGAGATTATTTTATCCATGTAGTGGTGCCCAGCCGAGCCAATGTGCGCCTCGACGATCTGGTCTTCAAAGCCAAAGACAGGGTGCAAGCAATTATGATAATTGGAGACCAGCGCTACTCGGTCTACAGGCTTCGATTAATCGGTAATGAGTGGAAAATTGACAGTTAATCATCTACAATAACGACGGAATACACGGATACAAGGAGTGTGTTATGAAATTATCCAAGGGGCTCATTGCGGTTGCCCTCTTTCTTTTATTGTCAGTAGCTGTTCTCGTGGCCCAGGATGATGAAGGTGCTCTTACGATTGAAGAACTGTATCTCAGTTCAGATATTGAAATTCAACTTCTCCGAAGCCAGGCCGTCTCAGATAACCGGGATAGCAAGGTATTGGCACTGCAAACTATCAGGGATATGCTGGATGCAGGGCGATTAACTGCTGATAATCAAGCTGTTACTGTGGTTCTCGATGCTTTGGCGGGGGAAGGGACAGGAACGAGCGTGCGCTCAGGCGGCAGGGTGGTCAATGATTTCCCCGAGGTTCGCCGTCAGGCGGTAGAGCTTTTGGGACGCGTCGGGGGAGAAGGATCCAAGGATATTCTCTTCAGGGTTGTGAAAGACGATCCTGAACCAATGGTGCTTTCGGAAGCCATTTACGCTCTGGGCCGTATCGGTGAAAATACCAACATGGAAACCACTCTGTATCTCGCCGATGTGCTTCAAAGAAATACTGCAAGGGTGAATCCCGATAACAATATGGCGTTCGCCACGCTGCTTTCCCTGGAAAAGCTGATGGATTCGGAAGAAGGTATTGGGGATCCCCGTGCGCTTGAAGCTCTTCTGGATGTGGTGGGAGGCAATTACATCAAATCGGTTCGCTTAAAAGCCCTGTCCGTTATTGAGAAGCTGAGAGAAGCAAGTCGCTGACAACCGACCATTGCCGATAAAAAAAATGGCCGCCGGTGGGCGGTCTTTTTTTTCTTGCCTCCACATGGAATATCCTGCTATTCTTTTTCCAGTGCATGAAAATATTTCGCGTGTTTTCCCATATCATCGCCGTACTCATACCAGTGTTGTTGCTCTGCATGAGCCTGTCGTATACGGTAATTTCACAGCAGAATGTCGGCAGGATATTCGATAAAACAAGACAGCTTCCCTATTCCAAAGTGGGCTTGTTGCTGGGTACCAGTCCCCGGACCCGCAAAGGAACTGCCAGCGAATTTTTCCAGAATCGAATTACCGCAGCCATCACGCTTTACAAGCGCGGACGCATAGATTACATATTGGCCAGCGGAGATAACGGAAGCATACACTACAATGAACCCATATACATGCAGCAGGAGCTTGTTCGACTCGGCGTCCCCCCGGAGCGCATAGTGCTCGATTACGCCGGGTTCTCTACACTGGATTCGGTAATTCGTGCGCGCAAAATATTCGGTCAGGAGCAATTTACCGTTATAAGTCAACGTTTTCACAACGAGAGGGCGCTGTATATCGCCCGTGCCAAAGGCATTAACGCTTTTGCGTACAATGCCGGTGCTGTAGGCGGGTACGCAGGGGCCAGGGTTCTTGCACGGGAGGTATTGGCCCGGGTTAAAGCCGTTTTGGACGTGAACGTATTCAAGCGGGCGCCCAAATTTCTTGGAAACAGGGAAAGCATTCCCCAGGATTGAATAAAAAAGTACAAAGCCGGAGAAATTTACTATATTTGGAGTGTGAAAACTTTTCCCCGTTTCCGGTGCCTGTTTATGTTGTTTTTTTTCCCGTGTTTCGGCGATGCATTTGCACTGGAGCCCGGAGATCTTCAACGGATAACCATTTCCAACCAAACCTCCTACGATTTGGTGTCCTTGTATTTTTTGCACGAAGACAGTCAAATCTGGGGTCCCGACGTTCTCGGCAGCCGCTGGGTTGATCCCGGTTCAGAATACGGTTTTTATTTGCACGTACATCGAGGAGCAAAAAAAATCAGTTTACTGGCGGTGGACGACGATGGCGATTGTTATATGCTCGAAAATGTGTCGGTGGACGTCAACGGAGAAGCATATGTGCAAATCGGTCCCCAGCATATTTCGCGAAACCTGCGCGAGCCGGAAACCAGCAGGGTTATCCTTACAAATGCCACGGGATCGGATATTTTGCTTATGTTTTTCAGTCCCTCGGATTCCCAAATGTGGGGCGTGGATATATTGGACGACAGGACCTTGTTTCGCCGGGGCGACAGCCTTGCTCTCCATGTTCCTTCGCAATATCCCGGCGCGTACGATATTCTCGCTCTTGACAGGGAATACGATAGTTATTACCGTCATCTTGAATTTCCCGGCGATGAAAGCCAATGGTATGTAGACATTACCGATGCGCAAAAGGCGGAATGAACTTTGGACCTGAAAAAGACAAGGCCACCGGTGAATTGGGCGAAAAAAATTGCCGTTTTCCCTATACATTTATACCAAAAAGGTATTTCCCGGCTATTTCCGGGAAGCTGTCGCTATCATCCCGGTTGTTCGGAATATGCCAAACAGTCCATAATGAATCACGCTGTGTTCAGGGGAGGGTTTTTGGCACTGGCCAGAATCCTTCGCTGTTGGGGATGGTTTTCCGGAGGGGAGGATCAGGTGCCTGAGCATTGGAGCATGCGGAATATCTGGCGACCATATCGTCACTTTTACTGTGGCCCCGGTGCGAAACACAATAAAAAAAGCAGAATAAATATATAGTGAAAGTATTATGAGGAGCTGGTAGTGAGTGGAAATAAATTTACAGGTGTTGTCGGTATTGTCGCGGTGCTGCTGTTAATATCAGCGTGTTCAGTTCAGCAAATGGCGGTGAATATGATTTCCGACGCCCTTACGGGAAGCGGCAATAACGAAGTGTTTCTGGGGGACGACGATCCTCAAATGGTGGCGGACTCTTTGCCTTTTGCAATAAAGCTCTATGAATCTTTGTTGCAGATGAATCCTTATCACCGCGGATTGCGACTGACCACCGGAAGCCTGTACATTATGTATGCAAATGCCTTCATCCAGACTCCGGCAAATATGAGCGGACCCGGGGCTTACGAGAAAAAATACGAATACCTGTTGAGGGCAAAAAAGCTGTATCTGCGCGGCAGGGATATGCTGAGTTCATATATGGAAACCAAATACCCGGGATTTTCATCGGTCATAGGCGTGGAGGGGGATCTCAATTTGCTGCTTTCATCTCTGGAAGCGGAGGATGTCGAGTTTTTTTACTGGATAGGGGCCGCCTGGTTTGCAGCTATTTCTATCGACAGTTTTGACTTGAACCTTTCGTTCAGGATTCCGGCTGTGGTGGCATTGCTGGAACGGGCCCATGAACTGGATCCGGATTTCAACAACGGCAGTCTCGACGAACTCTTTATCCAAATGTATGCGGCAATTCCCGAGAGTATGGGCGGAAGTCAGGAAAAGGCTGTTGCTTCCTTTGAGCGCGCCATAGAGCTTCAAGGCGGAACGTCCGCCGGTCCCTATCTGAGCTTTGCGACGGCGGTGGCGCTTCCCCGTCAGGATCTGGAAATGTTCACCGATCTCATGAACCAGGCCCTGGCGATTGATGCCGACCAGTATCCGGAAATTCTGTTGCTCAATATCCTGGCCCAAAAACAGGCGCGGTGGTATATGGATAATCTGGAAGAGTTTTTTATTATGTAGAGGGGCATATCGCTTCATACTCCGGAGGATAGATGTCAATTAATGTAAAAGATCTTTTGCGCAGACCGGTTCGGCTTTTTGAAAGCGGATTCGGCATTCTTTGGTATGTATTGCTCGCTGCGCTGCCGGTATTATCGGCGGTTCTGCGTTTGTTAGGCGGAAAAGACATTCCGTATTTGTCCCAGCTTCTTTTCCACTTTGTGGTCATGCTCACGGCGGTGGCTGGTTCGTACACCGAGCGTTTCAACGAACATCTGTGTCTCGACCTGGGCGTGGAAAAGCGCAGCGAAAAATGGGCGGTTTTCCTGGTTCTTTCCAGGGATTTACTGGGCAGCCTTCTTCTGATGCTCTTTGTTTTGGGAAGCGTTGAAATGCTTTTTCTCGCGTTTCTGGACGAACAAATTTTGGGGATTCCCATTCAGTTTTTTGTCGCATTTATACCGGTCGGAATTTTGGGCATTGTGTTCCACAGGCTTCGCCGTATCGGCCAGGGTACGCGTCTATGGTTGCACCTTGCAGCCATGCTTTCGGGATTTTTTATAAGCTATCCGTCAATTCTCAATCTCGCCTATTCGGTCTTTGACAACGTCCCCGAGTTTTTTTTCGCGCTGGATACCATATGGTACGCCGTCGTACCGCCCATCGTTCCCATTTTGGTAATCATGGTTATTTTGTTTATTCCTGCGGGACTTCCACTGTACCTGGGATTAGGCGGAATTGCGGCGTTGCTATTTTTGGGTACCGGTTTCGGTCCGGCTATTGTGCTGTATGAAGGTTATTCAAGTATGAACAATACCGCTATTCCTTCAATAGCACTCTTTACCCTTACCGGATTTCTTCTTTCTGAGGGCAGGGCGAGTAAACGCATTGTCAAAGTGTTTCTTGCGGTATTTGGATGGTTTCCCGGGGGACTTGTAGTTGCGGCAGTAATAATCTCTATCGTATTCACAATTTTCACTGGTGCAAGCGGCGTAACGATTTTGGCTTTGGGGGGACTGCTATTCGGGGTACTAAAAAACGGCAGCAGATATTCTGATAATTTTATTACCGGTCTTTTAACGAGTTCCGGTAGTATCGGATTGCTGTTCCCGCCCAGTATGGCCATCATTCTTTATGGCTCTGTCGCGCAAATCAATATTCGGCACGTTTTCGCTGCGGGAATAATACCCGGGATACTGCTTGCCGGGGCAATGATAACGTTCGGCATTGTTATTTCCGTCAAATCCAATAATAAACCTGTTCCATTCGAAAAAAGCAAGGCGCTTGGCTCATTCAAGGATGCAATTTGGGAACTGTTGATACCGGTTATTACGCTTGGAGTTTATTTTTCAGGTAAGGCTACGCTTCTGGAAACGGCGGCCATTACGTTGATTTACACATTAATTGTAGAGACATTGATCAAAAAGGATTTCAATTTTAAACAACTGAGAAGCGTGTTGGCCAGCAGTATGAGAATAATTGGTGGAGTCCTGATTATTTTGTTTTTTGCCAATGGATTGAAATCTTATATTGTGGATGCCCAAATACCGCAAATGCTGGCGGAATATGTATCTGCCAATATTTCTTCAAAAATTGTTTTCCTGCTATTGCTCAATCTTGCGCTACTTATAACCGGCGCCATTATGGATATATATTCTGCGATTGCCGTTGTGGTTCCGCTTATTCTCCCCCTTGGGCAGGTGTTCGGAATACATCCGCTGCATCTGGGCATTATATTTCTCGCAAATTTGGAGCTGGGTTTTATGACGCCGCCTGTGGGACTGAATTTGTTCCTCAGTTCATATAGATTCGGGAAACCCCTGCCTGAGGTGTATCGCAGTATTATTCCGTTTCTGATTCTGCAGGTTGTCGTTGTTTTGATTATTACCTTTGTGCCAGGCCTGAGCCTCGCTTTCGTACCCCGCTGAACTTTCGTGCCGGGTTGAACTTTCGTGCCGGGTTGAACTTTCGTGCGGGGTTGAACTTTCGTGCGGGGTTGAACTTTCGTGCCGGGTTGAACTTTCGTGCCCCTTGAAATTACCGGAGGTTCAAGAGTGGGAGAAATTACCGGGAGTTCAAGAGTGGGGCGACGTCGTCGCGGAAACGTTTCGAAAGATTTTGTGCCCGGGCTTTTTTCGCATGCGCTCGGTTCTTCGCGTTGGATTCGCGCTTCGCATGGGGTTGGCCCTTTTCGTTGGATTCGCGCTTCTCGTTGGGTTGGTGCTTCGCATTGTTGTCCTCTTGGGCATCGTTCAAGGCCATGCTGCCCTGCCAGAGAGGCGGATTTCCTCCCCCCCTGGCGTCGTAGTGCTTTAGAATGTCGGCGGCATCCGATGAAAAATCCCTGGCTCGGGTTTGCTGATTCAGGGCTATCCAATACAGCTTGTCCGGCTCTTCCTGGGTCCAGGCGCTGAGTACCGCGACTATTTTTCCGGTCTTCTGCAATTTTCTGGCCGCATCCCTCAACAGACTCATATCTGCGTTTTCGAAATGGATTGAGAGCACTCCCCGGGTGTGCGCGGATATCGCCGTTTCAAGCTGCTCATATATGCGTTGGCGTTCTTGTTCGCGAAGTTTTTTTCGTAGCCGGGTAATTTCATCTTGCATTTGACGAATGCGCCGGGAAATTTGCTCTGGAGGACGAGAGAGCAGGGTAACGGCTTCATCTACAATCCAATGCTTGTTGGCGTAATCGCGGAGGGCGCGATCTCCTGTTTTCCAATATAACCTGACTCTGCCGCGAATTCTTTCGGTGCGCAGGTGGCGTATCAATTGCACTTCGCCGCAACGCTCCAAATGAACTCCCCCGCATCCTGTCAGGTCAAAGGGTCGGGGGAGATCCATGCGCGAAGAGGCGGATCCGCCAATTTCTACTATACGGAAATTTTCCTGGGTTTCAGGACTCCTGCGCAGATGGATATTTTCCAATTCTCCGTCACCGGCGAACCGGGCACTCACGGTGAGATCGGCCATAATAGCCAAATTGGCCAATTCCCCCGCCGCAAGAATATCGGCGTCGGGTATATCCCGGGCCCGAAATTCGATTGTGGTATATTCGGTTCCTTGATGCACGGAAACGGTGGAATAGCGACCAATGTGGTAAAAAGCAGCCGAAATAATGTGCTGCCCCGTGTGCTGCTGCATAAAATCCAGGCGATGGTTCCAATCCAGTTGCAACCGGGCCTTGTGTCCCGGGGAAACCTCCCGGTTTAACGGACAAATGTGAACAATGGCGTCGGGGTGCAGCTGATGGTCGGTTTTGACAAGATTGGCGGCTTTTTGAGTGTCCATAATTTGCAGGTCGCCGAAATAACCGCTATCACCCGGTTGTCCGCCCCCTTCCGGATAAAATACGCTTCTGTCCAATACCAAACCCATCCGGGGCGGTTGGTACTCCTGTAGCCGCACTACCTGCGCGATTTCCGCCTCGACTGTTTGAAGATATGGTTTCCGGTAGTAAAGCTTTTCCGTTATGCTTTTCGGCACTTTGCTTCCTTGCTGGTACAATTGGTACAGGTCGCCGGTTTATCTTTCATGGGGGAGTCGCCGCACGGCTCCCTGGTCGGCGCTGGTGGTATGAAGAGCATACATTTGCAGGGCCCGGCTCACGAATCTGACGAACTTTGCGGGTTTGAATGCGTTTGCCCCCCGGTCTTCCTGCTTCTTTCTTCTCAGCTGAAGCTCGTCGTCGCTAACTTCCAGTTCAATTTTTCTTTTGGGAATATCGATTAATATGCTGTCTCCGTCTTCGGCCAAGGCTATTTCTCCGCCGGCTGCGGCCTCGGGGCTTACGTGGCCTATTGATAGTCCGCTGGTACCTCCGGAAAAGCGTCCGTCGGTTATTAAAGCGCAGGCATTGCCCAGCTTCATACTCTTGAGATAGCTGGTGGGATAGAGCATTTCCTGCATTCCGGGGCCGCCCTTGGGTCCCTCATAGCGGATTATTACCACATCTCCGGCTTTTATTTTACCGCCCAGAATGCCCTCAATGGCATCGTCCTGGCTTTCGAATACCACTGCAGGCCCCCGAAATCTGAGGATGCTTTTATCGACGCCTGCGGTTTTTACTATACAGCCGTTTTCGGCCAGATTGCCGCTGAGAACGGCCAGGCCACCGTCGGGATAATAGGCATTGGGCACATCCCGTATGCAACCTTTCGACCGGTCGGTATCCAGCTCCACGAACCGGGATTTTTGACTGCCCATTTTGAGATTTTTTACACCCCCGGGGGCCGCCTTGTAAAATTCTACGCTGCATTCGTCGGGAGATTTTTTGGTGATGTTATACCGCTCCAGTGTCTCTGCCAAACTTGGTGAGTCGACCCGGCCAACCGATGTATCCAGCAAACCGCCCCCGTCCAGCTCGGACAGAATGCCCATAATTCCCCCTGCCCGGTGTACGTCCTCAATGTGGTAGTCACTGCTGGGGCTTACCTTGCATATGCAAGGGACTTTTCGGCTGAGCCTGTCTATGTCGGTCATGGTAAAGTCAACTTCCGCTTCTTTTGCAATGGCCAGAAGATGAAGCACGGTGTTTGTGCTTCCCCCCATTGCGATGTCCAAACTCATGGCGTTGAGAAAAGCCGCCTTTGAAGCAATTGAGCGCGGAAGTACCGCGTAATTGTCATTTTTATAGAAATCTTCCGCCAGCTCTGCAATTCTGCGGGCCGCCCGTTCGAACAGGTTCAGCCGTTCGGCGTGGGTCGCCATTATGGTTCCGTTGCCGGGAAGTGCAAGCCCCAGGGCCTCGTTGAGGCAATTCATGCTGTTTGCCGTAAACATTCCCGAGCAGCTGCCGCATGTAGGACATGCATTTTCTTCCACCATGGCCAGTTCTTCATCGCTCACTTCCGAGTCGGGACCCATAACCATTACGTCTACAAGGTCGTATTTTTTATTTCCCACCCGGCCGGCTTCCATGGGTCCACCGCTGACGAAAATGCTGGGAATATTCAGCCGCAGGGCCGCCATAAGCATGCCCGGTGTAATCTTGTCGCAATTGCTTATGCAAATAAGCGCATCCGCGCAGTGGGCATTTGCCATGTATTCCACGCTGTCGGCGATAATTTCCCGACTGGGGAGAGAATAGAGC
>JACSEG010000205.1_pt1 | contig 11379 bp, 8 predicted proteins | sample 8225521 | NCBI WGS metagenome assembly JACSEG01 (sample SAMN15705060, study PRJNA637333) | viral metagenome | isolation source: viral RNA from sea star tissue | host: Pisaster ochraceus | place: USA:Santa Cruz | collected 2018
GGAAGAAGGTCAGACCACAGACGTCCGCCTTGGATTTTCCGTAGGCGGAGGAGAAAAGGTTCCCATTTCTGGTCTCGTTCAATGGTATGACAATAATTTTCTGGGAAACGGACAAACCATCGGCGCGAATTTGAATATCAGCCCCGCCAGCCAGCAATTATCTCTTAATTTCAACGATGGCTGGTTCTTCGGCGAACGTTGGGGGGCAGGTGTGCAATTTTCACTCAACCGGGCTGTGAGAAGCGATCACCTTCAGGATGTGCTGTATCCTTATTTTGACAAGTATGACGAAAACCGGGTTCCCGACCCGTATCAAGGATATTATGTTTTTGGCAGGAAGACGGAATATCCGGCGGGAAGCGGAACCGACTACGAAGCCGGAGATGTTTTTCCCGGTGTTCCGTCGCTTGGTGACATTGAAAAATACCATTTGTTCACCGATTATCAATATGCTGGAGGATCCGCCGCTGTCGACGATGAATATCGAATGGAATACATCCAATGGACCATAAGCGGGGCCGTATCGTCCAATATACGCCGCCGAACCCTTCTGGGCTGGGCCGGTGTAGAAGCGTCGATACGCTTGAACCTGGAGAACATCGATTATGAGGACAGCTACTACAGGCCCTTTGACTACCAAATTCGGGAAAATCTGAATACCTTCCAATTCACCAATACGTTCGGTTTAAACCTTTCCATGGATAACAGGGACGTATTTTTCAATCCTCAAAATGGATATCTTTTGGAGCAAACATTCAGATTTACCGGCGGTTTGCTGGGAGGCTATCAAAATTTTATCCGTTCGGACACTACCCTTCAGGGGTACCTCAGATTGGTAAATGCCGAAGTAACGGATTCCTATGCATTCAAGATAATTCTCGCGGCCAACTCCACTTTATCGTTGATGTTGCCGCAATTTAATCCATACGAAAAGAAAATTACCTTTGCGGGTTCCAAGTATTTATTGAGTACCAACGCCATGACCATCGCCAGAGGATGGGCCATTAAACGCGATCTTTTGGGGTTGTGGAACAACTGGGTTGAAGTGCGTATTCCCCTGGACGAAAATATTTTATGGCTGGATTTCTTCTTTGAAGCCGTCCGTTACGTGGAAAACTACATACAGGGATATAAAAAGGCGGACGTCATGTTGGAAAAACTTTTTGCCGCAGGCTCGGGAAATTGGCTCTTCGGATTTGGAGGGGGTTTCCGATTTTCCATTCCGCAATTTCCTTTTCGGATTTATCTCGCCAAGCTTTATAAAGTGGACGACACCAGCGGAACCCCGGAGATTAAATGGCAGCCCGGAAACGTGTTCCAGAACAAAGATGATCCCACGTCCGGGCTTAGTCTTATATTCGCCATCAGTCTCTTTTAAGGAGGTATAAAAATGAAAAAAAGTGTTCTTTTTGCATTATTGCTCACAGGCGTTTTTTGCCTTTCCGCCGAACAGCTCACGACAGTGGGCGTGGTGGACATTACTACCGTATATACTTCCTTTTTTGCCGATTCAAGCGCTGTAAGGGAACTTGAATCCCTCAAAACATCTATTCAGCAAGAGCTGGACGGACATGTGGCGGTGCTTCGCCGCTTGCAGGAGCGGAAACTGAATGCGGAAAACTCACGAAGAGAATCCGAAGCGCTTCGCCTGGACAATGAAATTTATGAAAAACAACAGTTTATTCAGGAGTTTCAACAAATCAAGCAAAGGCAGCTCTACGATCGGAAACAGCGTTTATTGAATTCAAAATCGTTCCTGAGTCAATTGGAATCGGCCATAAGCTTCGTCGCCGAGGCAAACGGGTTTACCATTGTGGTATCTGCAAACGATGACAAATTGCTTTGGTGGAGTCAGGAAGTGGACATTACGAATCTCGTATTGGAGAGATTGCGCTCCAGTTTATAAGATCGGGCACAATGTCGCTAGTAATGCGAATCGCAGACTTAAATTCTTTTTCTGACGGGTTTTGATTTTTGAACTATTTGATTTTCCAGGACGTCAATGAGAAGGGAAAATTTCTCTTTGTTCTCATGTGAAATGTCGCGAAGATTCTTGTGGGCGTTCAAAATTTCCTCGGGTTCAACTGTGGGTTTGTTTGAACAAATGCCCATTTCCGCCGGAAAGTTTCCCGGAGCCGTTTGGATGGGAATAAGTCTATCCATTCCCATGCTGTGTAAATGCTGTAAAGCCGCAGGCGAAGGTTGGACTATACTGAAATTTCCCTGGGAACGCATTTTTTTGTAGATACCCACTATCATGCCCAGAAACGTCGAATCCATATAATCGCATTGGGATAAATCAAATAACACGTGGCGAAGGGTGGCATTGTCTAGACAAGAAAAAACGGTTTTTTTAAAATCCTGGCAGTTTTGGGAAGTTAATCGTCCTGCGCCGCGAAGAAAAAGGGTTTCCGATTCCCGTTTGAAGCAAAATTGTTCCATATGGACTGAACCTCAAAATATATAACAATACAACACAATATATATCAATATTGATTTAATTCAAATATACTCTCAACCATATGTCTGAAACAACCCCCATGATGAGGCAGTATAACCGCATCAAAACGAAGCACCGGGATAAAATTCTGTTCTTTAGACTCGGTGATTTTTATGAAATGTTTCAATCGGATGCCAAAGAGGCAAGCCGGATTCTCGGTCTGACTCTTACGGCCCGCCAGGGCATACCGATGTGCGGTATTCCATATCATGCCGCCAAAAGTTATATTCCCCGATTGCTGGAAGCCGGGCGCAAGGTAGCCATTTGCGAACAGACAACTTTGCCCGAGTCAGGCAAGGGTATTGCCCAGCGAAGCGTGGTAGAAATTCTCACACCTGGTACGGTTTTTGACGCAGATTATTTAAAACAAGGCGATAATAATTACATTGCAAGTTTTTCACAGGCTCCGGGCGAAAAAATCAGTGCGAGTTTTATAGACGTGTCAACAGGAGAATTGTCCATGGCCGCCTACCGAATAAACGACGCCCGGGTGGCCATACGTTCCGAACTTTACCGGTATTCGCCTGGAGAAATTTTGGTGCAAGAAAGCTTGCTCGATGGACAACAATGGCTTGCATCGGAAATTAGCATGCAAAATGCCGTAATCAATCGCTTCCCGGACTGGTATTACAGTTCAACTTCGGTTGCAAAACGGCTGACCGCGATTCTCAAACTACATAGTTTGAAATCGTATAATTTAGACGCCGAAAGTCCCGAATTGTCTTCAATCGGTGCCTTATTGAACTATGTCGAAGAAAACGCCGGGCGTCCCATTATTCATATCCATAGTTTGACCCTGAGAAATACCGATGATTTTCTCGTAATTGATTCCAGCAGTCAGCGGAATCTCGAGCTTGTGCGGAATATCAATGACGGAGGCGAACAGCAAAGTCTTTTCAAGATACTGGATCAAACCAAAACGTCAATGGGAAAGAGATTGCTCAAACAATGGATTTTGCGCCCCCTTATCGCCAAAGAGCAGATACTAAAACGCCAAAAGATGGTTTCCGCTCTTTACCGCGATCAATTGCTGTTGAATCGATGCAGGGAAATACTGGCCGGTACGCTGGATCTTGTCCGGCTTTCAGCGCGAATCAGCATGGAGAAAGCGCACCCCAGGGATCTGGTGGCGGTACGCCGTTCATTGGAAAACCACCGGCAACTTTTCGAACTTCTCAGCCCCGGACCCATTGGTGAGCAAATGGCTGAGCGCCATTTGCCCATGCTGGAAAAAGCACAAGGCCTTATAGAGAAAGCAATTGTCGATGATCCCCCCGCTGCCGTAAACGATGGAGGAATTATTCGCCCCGGCTATAACCGGGAAGTGGATGAACTTCGCAGCACAGAGTCAAATGCCGAACAACTTATGGCCGATTATTTGGAAGAAGAGAAAAACGCCAGCGGTATTTCAAATTTAAAGATTAAAAACAACAAGGTGATCGGATATTATCTGGAAGTTTCAAAGGCACAAATTAAAAATGTTCCTTCCCGTTTTGAATCGCGGCAGAGCCTGGTAAATGCCGAACGCTTTATCACTCCCGCGCTCAGGGATTTGGCGGAACGAATAAGCGGTGCCAGAGAACGTCTGATGGAACGGGAACAGCATTTATTTGCCGAGCTTCGCCGTTCACTTGCCAACTGCGTCACTTCACTGCAATCAGCCGCCTGCTGGCTTGCCATGCTCGACTGCGTACAAAGCTTTAGCTATCAGGCTACGTTGAAAGGTTATACACAACCGGAAATCTTTGAGGACAATCGACTTTCAGTTAGCGGCGGACGGCATCCGGTGGTGGAGGCGTTTACCGAGTCGGGATCATTTATCCCCAACGATCTGGAATTCAAGCCCGGCAACTCTGAATTCTTCGCCTTGATAACCGGCCCCAATATGGCGGGAAAAAGCACGTTCCTTCGACAAAATGCTCTTATCGTCTTGATGGCACAGACAGGTAGTTTTGTTCCCGCGGACCAAGCGTGCATCGGCATTGCCGACAAAATATTTTGCAGGGTAGGAGCCTCGGATAATCTCTCCCGGGGGGAATCAACCTTTCTCGTGGAGATGAGTGAAACAGCGCATATCCTGCGCCAGGCGACACAAAGAAGTCTGGTTGTTATGGACGAGGTCGGCAGAGGTACCAGTACCCAGGACGGGCTGGCCATAGCCTGGTCCGTTTGCGAATATTTACTCAACAATATGCAGGCTCGCACCCTGTTTGCCACGCATTTTCACCAGCTATCCGATATAGATCATCCAAAACTCAAAAATCTTTCACTTATGGTTCGGGAGGACGACGGGGAAATACTTTTTTTGAACAAAGTCGTAAACGGCCCGAGCAATAATTCATATGGGTTGCATGTAGCTCAAATAGCGGGAATTCCGGAAGAAGTGATTTTTAGAGCGGGAGAAATTCTGGAAGAAATCAGCAAAAGCGGCGGCAAAATGAGTATTGTCCGAAGCGAAACCAAAAAAAGCACCTTGAAGCTCAACGGCTCTCAACGCGGACTTTTTGGCCAGGACGAAATGGTGATTCAGGAAATCAAAAATCTGGATATAAATGCCATGAGTCCGCTGGAGGCGCTCAATCAGCTTCAGAAACTGCAGCGCGATCTGGCAAACTGATGCCCAAAATAAAAACAGCGGGTTAGGCATATGTGAAGTCAGCAGGCATTATTGTAAATTTACTGTCCCCGCTATGCCATTCGTGCAAATCAGTGGTGGCAAATCCATATCTTCCCCTCTGTAACGAATGCATTATGAAACTGGAAACATTCCTGGCTGACTGGTCTCTGCAATCGGCTGTTGAAGGAGCGGTTATTACCTGCGGCCGTTACAGGGGAGAGCTGTCCTCGTTAATAGTCAAATACAAAAAAGGAAAAGAACCGTCATATCACCGGTTAATCGCAGAACTGGCGCTGCCTCATGTTGAAAATCTGTTGAATCAGTGTTCAGATGCCGCTGGTTCCCGCTTGTTGATCAGCCATCCACCGGGAAGCCGAAAGGGACGGCAGCAAAGAGGGTACGATCATATGGCGTTGATTTGCAAAAGCCTGCGGAAATTGATGGTTCGCAAAGGTTATTCGGCGTTCAAATATGCCCGGTTGTTTAAAAGGCTGGCGGGTCCTCAACAAAAGGAATTGAACAGGGAGCAGAGACTGATATCCGCCCAGCGCCAAATCATACTGAGAAAGGGTGTGGAGGATGTCGACAGACTCTGCGAATCGAAGCGGGAAACGCTTGTATTTCTTTTGGATGATGTGGTAACTACCGGCGCAACCTTCGGCAGATGCAGGGAACTTTTGCTGGCAGCCGACTATTCAAAAATGGTATGCATTGGAATTGCACAAGATTAATCAATTTATTGACACTGAATTTTTTTTGTGCTATATTTCCAGAACATTACAGTTAAGACATCGGTAAAGAGTCGGCTGCCCGGCTCTTTTTTTATTGCTCTGTTCGCGGGTATTCGAATGGATAAAACGGAATGCAGGAAAAACCAGGAATCCTTTACGACCAGTTAAACGAATTAATCAGTTCGATGGGATTCACTTTGGTAGATGTTTCGGGCGCCACGGTAAACGGAACCTTTCAAGTCCGGGTAATCATTTTTTCTCATGCCGGAATCGGAACCGTCGAATGTGCGCAGGTAAGCAGAGCACTTCTGCCGAGACTCGAGTTGCTCTATAACTCAAGAGAAATAGCTCTTGAGGTGGGTTCCCCCGGACTGGAAAGGAAATTTTCGAGTTTTCAGGAGTTCCGGATTTTTACGGGACGGGTTGCGCGAGTGTATACCGACGATTGGAAGCGTGGAATAATAAAAAACTACGACGGTGAAACCATCGAAATGCAAGATAACAATAAAACGTTTCACATATATAAAGATGATGTAGTAAAAGCACAATTAGTATTTCAGGAGATCAGCTAAATGGCTTCAGGATTAGCGGATGCGATACGAGCTTTGGTTAGTGAAAAGGGAATTTCCGAAGAACTTATTGTTCATACGATAGAAGATTTTCTCTTGGCTGCGTACAAAAAAACATATGGTACCACTGATAACGCAGTAGTAAAATTCGGTGACGAGAACGGAGAGGTTGGCATCTTTGCACGAAAGGAAATAGTCGAAGATGTGTACAATCCGGTTAACGAGATTGAATTGGAAGAGGCTCAAAAACTTAACTCCGAGGGAGAGATTGGAGACGAGCTGCTCATTGAAATCAATCCCATGGACTTCAATCGCGGAGCTGTACAGTCCGCAAAACAAAAGGCGAGACAGACGCTACGAGAAATTCAAAAAGACACTCTGTATTCGGAGTTCAAGGAAAAAGAAGGGGAAATGGTTATCGGCTACTACCAAAGGGAGCGCAACGGAACTATTTTCGTTGACCTGGGAAAAACCGAAGGCATACTTCCCCGGCGCTACCAGTCTCCCCGCGAAGTGTACAAACCCAACGACAGAATCAAGGCCCTTATCCTTGAGGTCAACAAGACGGCTTCTGGCCTTCAGATTGTTCTCACGCGGACGCACACGGATTTTGTTCGGAAAGTTTTCGAGCTTGAGGTGCCGGAAATATACGATAAAACAGTAGAAAGTTATAAGATTGTTCGGGAGGCAGGTTATCGCACCAAAATTGCAGTTTATTCCAACCGCATTGATGTGGATCCCGTCGGCGCCTGCGTGGGACTTAAAGGCGTTCGCATACAGGCCGTCGTAAGGGAACTTGAAGGCGAGAAAATCGATATCCTCAAATTTGAGACAGATCCCAGGGATCTCATCAAAAACGCCTTGAGTCCTGCCAACGTGAAACAGGTTCTCATGCTTGACGAACAGAAGAAACACGCCCTGGCAATAGTGGACGAAGATCAGCTTAGTCTCGCCATAGGCAAACAAGGGCTAAATGTTCGCCTTGCCAACCGGTTAGTCGACTGGAATATTGATGTAAAAACAGAGGCTCAATTTGAGGAAATGGATATTACCATTGCCAACAAGCAGGCTATCAACGATCTGTTTTCCGATGACGAAATTGAAATAACCAGAATTTCCGAGTTGCCGGATATTAGCCCACGGTTGGTGGCCATTCTCAACAGGGATAATATTGAATATATCGAAGACCTGGTGGAACTCGAGAAAGACGAAATGCACGAACTTGACGGTCTTACCGAGGATGATGTGGAATTGCTGCAAAAAATCATATCCGAAAACCTCGAAATTATCGAAGATGAAAACCTGGACGAAGAGGATGAAACGCAGCCTGCTTCTGAAGAAGCTCAGGCACTTGAAGCTGATACAAAAGAACAATACTATGGGGCAGAAGAAGAGGTTGATGATGAAGAAATCAGCCTGATATCGGAACTTCCCGGTATTCCCGGCCACATAGTCGAAACGCTGAAGGCCAAGAGTATTGTGGAAATTGTCGATCTGTTGAATATGGAGGATGATGAGTTCAAGGGCATCCCGGGCTTGAACCCAGATGATGTTCAGACTATAAAGGACATTATCAAGGAAACGGTCGAAATCATCGAAGAAGAGGAAGAGTAGGGGAAAGCAGGATATATGGCTCAAGATCAGGACCAGAAACCAAAGGCTGAACTGATTAAACATCGAAAAGAGGGGGAAGAACCTCAACAGTCGGCGGAAGTAAAAAAGCCCAGAAAAAAAGTAGTTGTAAAAAGAAAAACTCACAAAAATGAACCCGCTGATAAAGACAGGGAACATCTGGAAACCGGCAGGACATCCAACAGCGATAATTCCCGGGAGAAACAAGGCGCGTCTCAACAGTCCCGATCCAGAGATCCCCGTTCGGCTGGCAATCTCGCCCGCAAACCCTCGGGAGAGGGTAGCTCTGCCACGAAGCAGGGAATAGTTGGCGGTAAATACGTCGGTCCCAGATCAAATCGAAGCAGAACCCAAAGCGAAAAGCCCCATAAGTCCTTCAAAAGCAACCGCCCCCAAAATCAGCAACAGGATAGAAACAACGGCGGTTTTAACCGGAGCAACAATACCAGGGACGATAACAACAACAGAGGCGGTCAGCGTTCCGGCTCAGTGGGCAATAATTCCGGCGGTAGATTTAACCGTCCAGGCGGAGGATTCAACCGCAGTTCATCGGGGGGGGGTGCTCCGGGAATACCGCCCAGTGGCGAACAAAAACAGAGCAGCAAAAAATTCTATAAAGCAAAAAAACCTGCCAACTATAAGCGAAAGGAAAAGCATCAAGAGAAAAAGCTTCACTACAGCAAAAAGAAAACCGTTCAAATGACAAACCCGGTACCTAAATCCGTCGACATAATGGAGGTGGTCACCGTCAGCGAACTGGCTAAAAAAATGAATCTCAAGGCCTCCGATCTTATAGGCAAGCTGATGGGCATGGGCATGATGGTCACCATCAATCAGCAAATTGACGCAGAAACGGCAACTATTCTCGCGTCTGAATACAATTGTGAAGTTAAAATTGTATCTCTCTACGATGAAACAATTATAGAAACCGACGAAGATAAAGACGGGGATTTGAAATCGCGCCCTCCCATTGTTACGGTTATGGGTCATGTCGATCACGGTAAAACCAGGCTTTTGGATGCAATACGCTCCACCAATGTTGTGGAAAGAGAGTCCGGAGGTATAACCCAGCACATCGGCGCCTATCAGGTTGAAACTCCGGGAGGAAAAATTACCTTCCTGGATACGCCGGGCCACGAAGCCTTTACCCTGATGCGAGTGCGGGGAGCTCAGGTTACGGACATAGTAATTCTGGTGGTGGCGGCCAATGACGGCGTTATGCCTCAAACAATAGAAGCTATTCGCCATGCCCAGGACGCGAAGGTTCCGATTATCGTTGCGATAAACAAAATTGATTTGCCCGAATCCAACGTCGACCGCGTAAAACAGCAGCTGGCAGATCACAAACTCCTTGCCGAAGATTGGGGCGGGGATACCATATTCTGCCAAATTTCCGCGCTCAAGCGAGAAGGTATCAAAGAATTACTCGAGGCGGTACTGCTTCAATCGGAAGTGCTGGAACTCAAATCCAATTGGGATACCAGGGCGAAAGGTAAAATTATAGAATCCAAAATCGATCAGGGCCGGGGAACAGTGGCTACCGTACTTGTCGAACGGGGCAGCATGAAAGTCGGAGACAATTTTGTCGCAGGTGTGTATCCGGGACGTATTCGCGCCATGTTCAACGACCTCGGCAAACCGGTGGATGAAGCCACCCCCTCCATGCCGGTTGAAATTATAGGTTTGTCGGGAGTGCCCGATGCGGGAGACCCCTTCCAGATGACCGAAAGTGAAAAACAGGCCCGTCAGGTAGGGGACAAGCGGCAAGAACTCAAAAAAATGGAAGCCGCGAAAAACGTAAAGAAGATTACGTTGGACAATCTTTACGACAGTATCCAGGAAGGAGCCATACAAGATCTCAAAATTATTATCAAAGGTGACGTTCAGGGTTCGGTTGAGGCAATTCAGGGTGCTCTTGAAAAACTCTCCACGGCGGAAATTCGACTTTCGGTTATCCACGCCGGTGCTGGCGCGGTAAACGACAGTGATATACAGTTGGCTGCCGCTTCCAGCGCCTTGATAGTCGCATTTCACGTTCGTCCCACCAGCAGAGCGCAAATTCTGGCTGACCAGGAAAAAGTCGAGATTCGAAAATACAGTATTATTTACGATGTCGTTGAAGATATTCAGTCCGCCATGGAAGGAATGCTCAAACCGGAACTCAAAGAAGAGCACATCGGTACCGTCGAAGTGCGGGAAACCTTTAAAGTTCCCAAGGTGGGTATTATTGCCGGCTCGTATGTAACCCACGGATTGGTGCGCAGGAACAGTGTTGCACGGCTTTATCGCGAGGGCGTTGAAATATTCAGCGGTAATTTGAGTAGTCTAAAGCGTTTCAAGGACGACGCCAAAGAAGTCGCTCAGGGATACGAATGCGGCGCAGGACTTGAAAATTGCGACGACATAAAAATCGGCGATATAATCGAGGTCTTTGAAGTCAAGGAATTCGCCCGCAAGCTCGGAAAAACCCTTGCGGAATTGGAAAAAGAAGCGAAAACAAAAGTCGGTAAAGATGAAGACGGCGATAAAGAAGGATGAGTAGTTTCAGGCTGGACAAGGTCGGAAATCAGGTGAGTCAGATCATAAGCGAACTCATTATTCGATCGGAAATCAAGGATCACCGGGTCACCGGTATGTTGAGCATTACTTCGGTGGAACTTTCACGAGACCTGGCCTACGCGAAGCTGAGCGTCAGTGGTTTTATGGATGAAGTTCAGCTTCGTTCGGCCGTAGAAGGACTGAACAGTGCCTCTGGATTTATCCAGAGAATTCTTGGAAAGAAATTGCGGACCCGAAATACACCTAAACTCAGGTTCATAGCAGATACTGGTATCGCCGAAGGCATCGAATTGAATCGGAAAATAAAGGAGCTGGGCGATAATGAGTGGCACTAAACCGGGATTGCTTCTGGTCAACAAGCCTGCGGGTGTGACCAGTTTTGAAATGTTGAGACCTATCCAGAGTATAGTCGGCACAGAAAAGGTCGGTCATGCGGGCACTTTGGACAAATTCGCTTCGGGTCTGATGCTGGTTTTTATAGCTTCTGCCACCCGCTTTGTACAGTACTGCAGCGGGCTTGACAAAACATACGAAGCCGTTTTTAAATTCGGCAGCGAAACGGATACTTTGGATCCCGGTGGCACTTCGATTGCCTCGGCGGCTCCCCCGGAAAAAAGCCAACTGGAATCTGTACTTAACGACTTCAGGGGCGAAATTCAGCAGGCTCCCCCCGAGTATTCGGCGGTACATATTGACGGCAAACGTGCATACCAGCGGGTTCTTGCGGGTGAAAAAATCGAAATGCCCACGCCTACCAAACACACCCAACAC